>SDBV01011198.1_pt1 | contig 11655 bp, 14 predicted proteins | sample 2277081 | NCBI WGS metagenome assembly SDBV01 (sample SAMN10402039, study PRJNA504765) | marine sediment metagenome | isolation source: marine sediment core GS10_PC15, 223 cmbsf | place: Arctic Ocean: Southern Knipovich Ridge | collected 2010
CTACTCCTCGAAGGAGATAAGGATAAATTTTATGCCCGAGATGTGCTCTGCTCAAATTTGGCTTGGCATAAATAGCTTCTATGCCCATCTTCTGCATCAAAGCTCTTACAAGATCTCGTCCGATTTAGCGACCTATTCACGCTGCTGAAGCCAATTCTTGTATCGGAGCATCAATAATCTGGTCATTGTTTTGCGCGATGTTGGGGTCGAAACATGAGTTCACGAAATTCTTTTTTCGATACTTTCCCCTGAGGATTTCACCTCTGACAGCTGTCAATACATCAGAAAATGTCATTTCCTTTTTTCATACCATGTGGTCTGTTTTTTCTCCAGTTTTCCTTTTTTGTAAAGCGAATAGACAAGCGAAAATACTCCCATATGACTCGGTGTCGTTCGTTCAATCGCCAAGTCTGACCATTGGCGTTGTGTCTCAACTCCAACGTGAGTGGATAAAGTCCAGTCAAAGATAGGGCGTAGTTATATTTTTCGGGAATTTAGGCTCAGAAAGACATTTCAGTTGCACGGGGGTGGACTTTTCTAACAGGAATTTACGAAAGAAAAACCGACGTTTATCGACAATTCTGTCGAAATCTGAAATTCGATATAAGTCATTAAAAACAAGAAGATTAGAAACCAACCTTCATGTAATGAGACATTTTTACAAACAGCTTGTCGACATTTTTTCCACATAAATATCCAAACTTTCCCCAAGACAAAAATCGAGAAGTGCTTGATAATTCTCTTTAATTTTGATCTACAAAAAAAGCTTGGAAAATGTTGGGATTTGGATATTCACTTGGAAAATCGAGACGGATTTTACGAAATGGCTTCGCTCTTTTGCAAAAAAAAGGGGGCTCTCTTTCGATGCGAGAGAAGGCCTCTTTTGAAAAGGATCTAAAAAGCCTGGAAGGGGCCATATTTGCCAAAGAGAAAAAGCAAGCAACCGAGATCGCAAAACGGATTCAGGCCTCTACCAAAGAGCATTTCCCCAAGACATTTTGGGACCAGACTAAAGAGATTGTTATCGCTCTTGTTTTTGCGATTGTGGTTGCCTTCGCAATTCGAGAAGTCTGGTTTGAGCTTTATGAAGTCCCGACAGGTTCGATGCGCCCGACCGTTGAAGAGCTCGATCGGATGGTCGTCTCCAAAACGACCTTTGGCATCCATACCCCTTTTCGGATGAAGCCTTTCTTTTTCTCCGAAGACCTTCTCAAAAGAGCCGGAATTATCGTATTTACTGTGGAAGGGATGGATGTTGAAGACCAAGATATGCTCTATTTTGGCTTGATTCCTGGGAAAAAGCGGTATATCAAACGGAACATGGGAAATCCGGGGGATACCCTCTACTTCTACGGAGGGAGGATCTATGGGATAGATAGGGATGGAAATCCGATCACAGAGCTTGCTGACGAGGAGTTTTTAACCCGCTACGGAATCGAAAAAATCGATCATATCCCCTACATCACGATGGATGGGAAAATGGTAGTCCGCGATCGGCTCGAAAAGAACCTCTATGGAGGAGTCACCATCAAGCAGATGAATGAACCTGTTGCAAAAATGGAGATTGGCTCTGGAGGGACTATTCGAGGAGAGTTTTTCAATGGAAAAGAGTGGATCAAGGATCGTCCCTCGACTCTCAAAAGCTCCTCAGATCTCCCCTCAAGCTACAGCCAACTTTGGGGGATCGGAAATTACGCGATGACCCGCCTGTTAACTAAAGAGGAAGTTGCCTCTTTCTCAGGCTCCCCTCCAGAAGAATCAGACGCTCCTCTCTATTTAGAGCTCCGCCATAATCCGAATCTCACCTACCCAAAGCCTGAAATCCGTCGAGATGAGATGGGGAACTACCACCCAATGCTTAACCCTTATGCAACCTATATTCCCTTAAAAGAACACCACCTGGAAGCGATCAAGCAAAACCTCTTCACTGCTCGGTTTGTGGTAGACGGGGGAGGGGCCTACCGTTATTCTGAGGGGAGACGACCCCAAAGGAAGGATTTCGATGTGAAACTCCCCGGAGTCCCCAATGGCACCTACGAATTCTACTACGGTGTTGGCTACCAAGTCCACTTCGGCGGGATCTTAAAAGAGCTCCCCAAAGACCATCCCCTCTACAAGTTCTCTTCAGAGAGCATCCAGAAGTTTTTCAACCTGGGCATTGCCTTCAATGTCCTCTTTTCCCCCATGGGCGCCAACCAACCGTATAACCCCCAAAGATTTGCTTACTACCGTGATGGAGATCTCTATGTGATGGGAGCCCCTATCATGAAGAAAAACGACCCCACTCTCATCCGCTTTGTCCAATCTGAGCACGAAAAACAAGAGAACGCAACAAGAGAAGAGCCCTACATCGCCTTTGTCGATGCTGGTCCTCCGATCAAAGAGGGTCAGCTCGATGTCGAATTCATCCGCAATTATGGCCTGAAAGTCCCTGATGATGGAGTCCTTACATTAGGCGACAACTACGCGATGAGTGCCGATAGCAGAGATTATGGCTTCACACCGGTCGAAAACCTCCGAGGTTCCCCCTCGTTTACCTTCTGGCCTTTTGGCTCCCGTTTCGGAAGACTCCCCCAGCCTCCCTACCCCTGGCTCACCTTCCCCAACATCCTCGTATGGACCTTGGTGATCCTCATTGCTCTTTTCACCTACTTCTACTTCCGCCACCGCAATCAACGCCCCCTCTTCGATGACGAAACCCACGACGCCTAATCACTCGTATGCCTCATCATCACCCCAATCATAAAAAGAATACCCCCTACCCCCATTGCTGCCATAGATGAACCTCCTACGATAGCAATATTTCCAGGTGATGCAGGCGATGCTGCATTGGAGGCAATAGCAATTAAAGTAAGGGCGATAAGCCCGACCACAGCAGCCGTACCCCCTACCCCCATAAGCGCCCCTCCAGATGCTTTCACCGAACTAGCTCGACAACAACCATTATTTTTTATATCCACAATAACCCCCTATTGTTTAAAGAGATGGATATAATAATATTAAAGATTGATAAATTAAAAATCAACACAGAAATTTCCTCTATGCTATGTCTTGCCTCTTTTCTGCGCCTTTGCGTTCCTCTGCTATCTCCTAAATAACATCTGAGATCCAGTAAAAGTTTTTCAAAACTGAGACTTGGAACCACAAATACTCCTAGCAACAAAGGTGAGAAGCTTACCTCCCTACAGGTTGAGGGAGGAAGAGGCCTCAGGTTGTGAGGAAGGCAAGAGGCTCGTAACCCAAGCAATCGTGCCGATCAGGCCAACAGAAAGAGCGGCAAGCAAAAGCCTTTCGACTGCCACAACAGGGATAAGAGTGAGCCACTGGCCACTAGAGAGTGGGACGAGGTAGGCCCAGATCACACTCCCAGTAGCATGGGCAATGAAAGTGCTGGAAAGGGCACGTGTCGCCAGACGAGGGCGCACAAAGGAGCAGGCGATAGGGATCAACCAATAGAGGGCATAGGGCCAAGCTTCAGCTCCGCTTGGGGAAAGGATAAAGAGGGAAATCGCAAGAGCAGAAAAGAGGGTGTGGAAGAGGATAGAAGGGGTTTTTTTCTCTTTAGAGAGACTCCATGAGAGGGCTGCTAGGAGGGTGGGAATCCCAGCTGTGATCGGAAGGGAAGAGATGAGGAAAAAGACTCCTCCGACAAGTGGAAAAGAGTAACGAGACGGGAGGAAGTAGGCCAAAACAGGAAGAGCTGCAGCCATGCAGTAGATTGAAGCGGCACTCTCCCCAACTGGGAAGCTCACTTTTAACAACCGGCTAAGAAGGACAAACCCAAACCAGACCGAAACTATAAACATCTTTTTCTCTTTCATCGTAACCTCATTTTTGTACTTTTTTTAGCGCTATTGCGGTTGGCTCCCCGCTGATATCCCATTGTCTGCTATCAGGTGTTGTTTGGTAGGCAATATCGAGAGCCAATACTTCTTCTTTTACAAACTCCCCGTGGATGAGGAGGGCTTTTTGCACTTTATCACTAGCTCCCAGCTGGACATGGACCCGATCGGTAACCTCGAGGCCAGCTTGTCTACGCATATGGTTGATCTTATTGATAAGCTCCCGGGCGATCCCTTCCAAAAAGAGTTCTTCTGAAATCTCTATATCAAGTGCGATCGTAAGAGCCCCAAGATTCATTGCGATCCACTCCTCATGGACTTTCCGTGTGATCTCCACATCTTCTTGGCGCAGGAGGAAGTCTTCTCCTCCAAGGGAAATCGGAAGATCGTGGCCAGCTAGAATAGATTGCATCTGCTCCTGATCGAGCTCAGAGATGAGAAACTGGGCTTGCTTCATGTGCTTCCCAACCTTCTTTCCTAGGATACGGAAATTCGGCTTGATAGAGAGCTTTACAAACTCCTGGCTCTCTTTGTGGAGAAAGACCTTCTTCACATTGAGCTCGTCAGCGATCAGGTGTTGCTGATGAGAGAGGAAATGCATCACATCCTCCTCTCCACAAACAAGATGGACAGCAGGCAGAGGTTGACGGACTTTGATCTTATGTTCTTTTCTCAAAGAGTGGCCTAGAGAAACGGCCGTTTGCAGTGCATCCATCCCCTTCTCAAGAAGAGGGTTTCTGCTCTCTTCGTGGTAGGTGGGGTAGTGGCAGAGATGGACCGACTCTGGCATCTCCTCTGTCCGGATATTTTGGAAGATCGCCTCACTTAAAAAGGGGATAAAAGGAGCCGCGATCTTACAAAGCTCGACAAGAACATGATGGAGGGTCTCAAAAGCCTGCCTACGATCAGGAGAGTCTTCATCACTCCAAAATCGACGACGAGATCTCCGGATGTACCAATTCGTTAGCTGATCGATAAAGCCGACAAAAGGATCGACGGCCCGGCTCAAGTCGTAATCGTCCATCCCTGTTTCGACATCCAAGATGAGTTTGTTGAGCTGGGCGATGATCCAACGGTCGATCACAGCTTCTGGCTGCTGCCGATGGGGTCCTGGAGTCCAGTGATAGATCCGGGCATAGGTGGCTAAAAAAGAGTAGGAATTCCAAAAAGGGATCAAGATCTGCCGTTTGACAAGTTCAACCCCTTTTTCCGAAAAGCGGAGATCGTCAGCTTTGACAGCTGGGCTGTTGAGCATGTAGAGGCGGACAGCATCAGCTCCATATCGATTGACGATAATTTCTGGCTCAGGATAGTTTTTGAGCCTCTTCGACATCTTATTTCCATCTTCAGCTAACAAAATTCCATTCGCGATCACATTTTTGAAAGCGGGCTTGTTGAAAAGGGAGACGGCAAGGACGGTAAGGGTATAGAACCACCCGCGGGTCTGGTCGACTCCTTCAGCGATGAAGTCGGCAGGGAAGTTCTCTTCTGTGAGCTCTTTGTTCTCAAAAGGGTAGTGGTTTTGCGCATAGGGCATTGAGCCAGCATCGAACCAACAATCAAACACTTCTGGGATACGTCTATAGGTCTTTCCCTCTTTCTCGAAGGTCAAGAAGTCGATGTAGTGACGATGGAGATCGGTGATCTTCTTGCCAGTGAGCATTTCGAGTTCTTCGAGGCTTCCGACTACATGGATCTCCCCATCATCTGAGCGCCAAAGAGGGATCGGAGTCCCCCAATACCGGTTTCGGCTGATTGCCCAGTCACGAGCTCCTTCAAGCCAATTCCCAAATCGCCCTTGCTTGAGATGCTTAGGTGTCCAGTGAATCTCTTCTGCTACCTTTAGCATTGTTTTCTTGATCTTCTCTACGTTCAAAAACCAGGTCGTGATCGCTTTATAGATAAGGGGCGTATCAGAACGCCAGCAGAAGGGGTAGCGGTGGCGAAGGGTCCCTCGGTAGAAGAGGCGCTCCTTCTCTTTAAGACGTCTGATAATCTCTTTGTCGGCCTCTTTGACAAATTTTCCCGCAAACTCGGGGATCTCCTCAGTGAATCGTCCGTTGTTGTCGACTGGGCATACAAGAGGGATATCGGCTTTTTTCGCTGCTTGGAAATCGGCCTCTCCAAAAGCAGGGGCCGTATGAACAATCCCAGTCCCATCCTCCGTTGAGACAAAATCATCGGCAATCACACGAAAAGCTTTGTCGGCAAGATGGGAGAAATGGGAGAAGAGGGGTGCGTAGCGCTTTCCTATGAGGTCTTTTCCTTTCATCTCCCCTACGATTGCCCAAGAAGTTGTGTCTTTAAACCACCTTGAGAGGGTCTCTTTAGCCAGAATATAACATTTCCCTGAAGCGGAGACCTTCACATAGTCGATCTCTTCCCCAACTGTTGCTGCCATATTCGAGACCAATGTCCATGGGGTCGTCGTCCAAACAAGTAGGGAGGTATTTCTCTCATCTAAGAGAGGAAGAGAAACCACGATCGAGGGGTCATCGACCTCCTTGTAATTTTCAGTCGCCTCAAAATTCGAAAGTGGGGTTCCGAGTTTAGCCGAAAAAGGCATCACCTTATACCCTTCATAGATGAGTCCTTTCTCATAGACCTGCTTAAAGACCCACCAAACCGACTCCATAAAAGAGAGGTCCATCGTCTTCCACGTCTCGGAAAAATCGACCCATCGACCGAACCGCTCTACTTTTGTCTCCCACTCTTTGGTGTAGCGAAACACGATCTTACGACACTCTTCGTTGAATTTGTCGATCCCAAAGGCCTCAATCGAGGAAGCCCCGGAGAGTTCAAAGGTCTTTTCAATCTCATTTTCGACGGGAAGTCCGTGGCAGTCCCACCCAAAACGACGCGGGACGTAAAACCCCTTCATCGTCTTGTATCGTGGGACGACATCTTTGATCGTCCCCGCTAAAAGGTGGCCATAGTGGGGAAGGCCAGTAGCAAAGGGAGGGCCATCATAAATCGTAAAATGGGGAGATCCTTCCCGATTTTTCAACGACTTTTGGAAAATCTCTTCTTCTTTCCAAAATTGTAGGATTTTCTCTTCCCTCTGGGGGAAAGTCTCTTCTTGTGACTCGGCAAACATAGCAGGAAAGTGTAAAAGGAATTTGCCTTTTAGTCCAGACCTAGGTTAACGAGAAGGTATGGAAATCGATCATATCCCCCTCAAGGTGCAGGTCTCATTAGGGAGTGTTTCACTTCAGTCGGAGGTGGTAAGCTTACTCCAAACGGGCGATATTCTCCTTCTGGACCAAAAACTCGACGAAAAACTCGCCATAAAGCTAGGCGGAGAGACAGTTTTCAAGGGAATACCCGGACTCGAAGGGATCAAAAAAGCGGTAAAAATCGATGAGTGACCTCTCCCAAGAAGAGATCGAAGACCTCGTCAAAGGGATGCAAAAAAAGCCCTTCGAGCGGGAAAAACAAGAGAAAATTCCTCTTCTTAAACCCGGAACCTATGGCAAAGTAGCCAAGGTCACCTTCTCTGCCCTAGATGGAGAACGACAGCGTGCGAAAGGGCATGTTACAGAAGAAGAAAGAGAGCCGTTTCTGGCCGCTAAAACGGAAGTAGAAGCCGTCTACGGAAAAACAAGAATGAGCCTAAGAGAGCTCGCCTCTCTTAAAAAAGGGTCTCTGATCCCCTTAGAAGAGCTCTGCGACGACCTTGTGGACATCCTCGTTGAAGGAAAGCGCGTTGCACGAGGGGAAATCGTCGCTGCCAATGGCCACTTCGGGGTCAAAATCGTCTCCTTCGACAACCCCTAGCGCCCTCAGTACAAGAAGCGCCAGAAAATCGTAGGATTCTACCTCAGCGAAAAAAAAGCTGGCCACATGAGCTTGTATGAGATATTTTCTCTTGCAAAAAAGGGAGGAAAACTTGAGAATTAAAGGGAAATTTGGTATAATACTATTGGGGGTGTATAGGATTCGACTTGGAAGCAATGGTTTGATTGCATGCGGAGGTTGTCGGTTGGCCTCCTTAAAAAGCCGGCAAAACATCAAATGCCAATAAAAAGGCTGATAACAACTGCGAGATGATCGCTTTCCCTGGTGCTGCAACTCTAGAGTTTGCTAGCGCTGGTGTAACTGCGGTTGCTGCGTAAGTTGTTATGATGTTGCAAGGACCTAATCCGTCTTTGCAACCCGGTAGCTTGAAGCTGGACCAGGGGCTTCAAACCTACTGTCATTTTTCTTGGTGTGAGACTCCTTCTGGTGGTCTCGCAGAAGGAAGTCTCGAGAAATCTCGAGACCGACCAACGCCGTAGGGGTGTCCAACTTAGGCGGTGGTGTCAACGATTGGGCACTAAGCATGTAGTGGTCATTCTCAGAGTTTGCCAAGGACGGGAGTTCGAGTCTCCCCACCTCCAATTCATTGGACACTGCTTATACCCCATGATCGTCGAAAACGACTCGTGGGTGTTTATGAGCAGTGTTTTTTCGTTTAAACACAAGTTCTGAAATACGAAATTCAGAAGTTGGCGCTTTTCATCCACTTCAGAACTCTCAAAGAGCTCCCTAGCCTGAGAAGCTAACTTCATGACCATATTTGCCGTGACATAAAAGTTCTCATCTGCCGTCTCGTGACGCTTCATTTCCTCCACAATCTCCGCCTGGCGGGTCTTGTACTCCTTCACCTTCGTCAGATACATTGTCTCATCAATCAACCTATCCAGCTTATCATCATAGATTTGACTGATACGTCGTTGAATCCTGTCTTGTTCCTTGCGAAGGACTCCCAAGCTCTCAGTATGAAAAATAGACTCCGACTGATGAATTTCTCTCAAATATTGAGTAATGACCTCTATTTGCTCTTCATTCAGGGCAATATGGTCAAAATACTCAAGAAGAGGGCGCAATAACTTTTCCTTACGTATGTAAGTCCGCTTACACCCTCCTTTGCCATTCGTGCAACTATAGTAGATAATACCGCTGCTTCTTGATTTCAGGCGTGACCACACATCCACACTTTGCACAGGTAATCATACCCTTCAAGACAAAGGGCTGGGTCTTTACCTTGCTCGGCTTTGCCTGATAAAAGATAATTGACGTTATATACATAAGAAAATTTCATACTTATTGCACAAGTTTCATGGATTGGACGGACCATATTTCTTTTTGAAAAAACTGATTGAAAATCTCGATAAAGATTGGACTCCCCCTGACCTAAAAATGCACTCTAACTCTTCCTCAAACCTCTTAGCTCGTGCAAATATCACAGATTTACTAAAAAAACTTTTTATTAGAAAAGGAAACAGGAAAGGCAGTATTCAGCTTGTTTCAAAACGAATTATTTTACAAAATGCCGAACAGTAAGTATGAGACTAGATGTCGAAAAGCAATTGAAAGAAATGGATTTAAGCACCGATAAAGAATGAGTTATTTATTGAATTCTTTCTGTTCAAGCAAAGACAATTCTTCATCAGTCAATTCAGTTTCCACCAATTCAATTGGAACACCCTGCTCTTCAATCATTGCAACATGATAACCCTTTAATGGGCTATAAGGGCCAAAAAGTATTTTAGCGCCTTGGAGTTCCTCATCTAAATTATCTACCTGGAATGCAATATGTGGAACTTGTGTTACCAATTCTGGCAACCCATGACCCTCAGGAAAACGGTGCCATTGGATATGCCATTTATTGCCCTCAAAAGGTGTAGAATAAAATTTAAATCTTTCTGCCTCAACAAGGGTTTCGTCAGGTCGCTTTTCCTTCGTCGGAATTCCATAATGGTGGTATTTACGCATGCTCGACTGCCTCATTTTTTCCAGTGTAAACTATGGGCATGATTTCAAATCATTGCAAATAAGGGCATTTCGCACCAGGTTACGGGACTTTCCCTTCGAGAGTGATGTCGCAATATAATACCTCATATTATCTTTCTAGCGCTGACCAAAACCAGTAGAGCCTTTTCTTTTCGAGGTAAGGTACCAAACCCCCAAAATTTCTCCAATAAAAAATCTTAAGTGCATCCTTCCATCTCTAACTTTATTCCCATTCCAGAAATCACGCTCGAAAATACATATCGATATTCGAATCTTACTACTTCTTTATTAAATTTTAAAGAAAGTACTAGAGAATTCACTAAACAAGGGGACATCTCTCACCCATGCCCGGAGATATTTTAATCTTACCACCACATGCCTAGAAATATCCCTTGATAATTTAATGTAACTCAGTTACACTGGAGGTATAAAAAAAAGGACAAATCCTCTTGCCGCTGCGAAAACTGAAAAAAACTGAAAACATCTTAGAGCGTATCAAGTGCTGCATCAGGGCAGGAGCATACCGGGATACTTTTCATGCTATCCAGAGAAAAAAGGAAAGAGACATAAGTTTACCTGAGATTATCCATGTGCTGACGACTGGTAGGCATGAAAAAAGCAAAGACCGTTTTGATGAGGCCTTTAATGCTTGGAATTATGCTGTACGAGGCCTGACTGTAGACGAATTAGACTTAAGAGTCATTGTCTCATTTGATGAAGAGAGGGACCTTTTGATTATAACAGCCTTTTACTTAGAGGAGAGGCGCTGAAATTATGAGAAAACAAAAAGTTGAACAGAAATTTATTTATGAAGGACTAGGATTTCCAGTCATCCTTTATAACGTTCCCCTAATAGAACTGCGTGGAGCTTGGACATTGGATATAAACCTCAATATCCTGCAAAAAGTTGTTCTTTTAGCTCTTGTTCACAAACCTTCTAACCTTACGGGAAATCAGGTTCGCTTTATTCGACTCTGGCTTGGCTTAACTCAATCTGAGTTTGGCAAGTTATTTGGTGTGACGCATCCCGCGGTTGTAAAATGGGAAAAAGCGGGAAATAAAGGTTCTAACATGAACTTAACAACACAAAGGGATTTGAGATTATGGCTTCTTGACCAATTATTGACTAAAGATGATGACTTCCGTAGAGCATTCAAAATTATTCACGCTACTGATTACTCTCACCCAATACAACCTCTGGAATTGGATGTTCCAACTGACCTTGTCGCTGTATAATTTGTGCCACCTGGCTTATTTCTTAATCAATCAGGGTCTCAAGTCTCGACTTATCCTGTTTGGAGAAAATACTGATGCTGCCCAAGAAAAGCATTCATTTGAAACCAATTTTGAAGAAATCATAATCCAATGACTTCTTATCTTGTATCTGAAACAGCACCTATCTGATTTGATTGATTTTCAATTTTATGAAAATGGTCCGTGTCATGAACTCGTCAAATAAGGGTACTGTAAAAGCGATATAGCCGTAAGAAGGGCTATAGATCATCCCCTTTTTCATAAGGCTTGCTCTAATTGGGCTTAGAGTAGAGACTTTTGAATGGAATTGCTGCGCAATATCAGCTACTTTGTAGGGTCCTTTACCCAATTCGGCCATCATTCTCAAGAAATTTCTTTCTGAAGTTGTTAATCTATCAAAACGTACTTTAAAAAAGTTGTTGTCGAGCTGCTCAATCACTTCTACAGTCGCAGCGGAAACAACCTCGGAAGTGATAGGACTTGATGCAGCCTTATTCCATGCCTTATACCCCCACTCTTGAAGAAAATAGGGATATCCTTGCGTTTTTTGATAAATTTTTTGGAGGGCTTTTTCCTCAAAATCAACTGAGGCAGCGAGAGCTGGATCTTGCAATGCCTTATAGGCGTCTGCTCTTGAAAGTTCTCCAATATTAGGAAAATGAAATGGGTGTAACCCAAATCAGTTAAAACTCATCCTACTTCTGCCCAGGAAGTTAAATCTTTACATAAAAAAGCACCCCAGGCATCAAGTCTTATTAACGAAGAACTTAGATAACCAGGAGTG
>SDBV01011199.1_pt1 | contig 11654 bp, 8 predicted proteins | sample 2277081 | NCBI WGS metagenome assembly SDBV01 (sample SAMN10402039, study PRJNA504765) | marine sediment metagenome | isolation source: marine sediment core GS10_PC15, 223 cmbsf | place: Arctic Ocean: Southern Knipovich Ridge | collected 2010
AATCAGATTGCTCTTCTTCATACATTGTTGGAGAAGCCGTGAAATAGGTTGGGTCAACAGTGGTTGTGTCACCAGTGGTTGTGTCACCAGTGGTTGTGTCACCAGTTGTTGTGTAACCAGTTGTTGTATAACCAGTGGTTGTGTCACCAGTGGTTGTGTAACCAGTGGTTGTGTCACCAGTAGTTGTGTCACCAGTTGTTGTGTCAGAAGATTCAGTTGAAGTATCGCTGTCAATAGTTACTATAGTTTCATCATCAAATGGCTGTACATCAGAGCCGCCAGTGGTTGTGTAACCAGTGGTTGTGTAACCAGTGATTGTGTAACCAGTGGTTGTGTAACCAGTGATTGTGTAACCAGTGGTTGTGTAACCAGTGGTTGTATAACCAGATTTAGTCGAAGGGTTGCTGTCTGTAATTACTACCGTACTAGCTCCAAACTGTTGAACATCATCATTTGTTATAGTACATGTCTTTTTTTCACCGAGTCCTATCGTGCCAGCACAATCTGCTGAAAAGCTTGGAGTGTATCCAACTGGGCCATATTCAGATACCATATAAGAGCCAGCTCCAAGTGAAACTGTTACGCCTCTCTCATCACCTGGAAATGATTCAGGTTTTGGATGTTTACCAAATACTGACATTTTAAAGTCTGAAGCAACTGCACTGCCTACATCATCATTGATTACATTTGTGATTACGGTTAGGATTGTTTTCTTCTTTTTCGGTTCTTCTTTCGCTATTTTAAATCCCTTTGCTGCTTCTTTAGCAATTTCTTGTGCGTCATCTTGTTCATTATCTGCAACAAAACCAAATTCATTTGGAGTTCCTTGTGGTTTCATTAAGGTATCTAATGATTCATTTACTGAATCAACAATATCATCTATAATTGGAGAAGCGTTAGATGTTCTTTCTTTCGTAAATAATTCTTCTACTTGTGATGAAGTTAATGATAATGGGAAAATTTGTATTGCATCAATGCTACCTGAAAAATAATTTTTAATGTTGTCTTGATTTCCTTTTGTAGTATAATAGGCACCAACAAAAATTTTGGAATCTTCAGAAGCTGCAAAGGGAAGCATTGGCATCGGAATGTCTGATACTGTTGCAACAGATTTTCCGTTAACGTAAATAGTTATTGACGAATCGTCAAATGTTGCAGCAATATGCGTCCATTTCTCATCAATTGTAATTGCTGCTGTAACTGTATACCATTTTATTCCATCATAAACAGAAAATTTTGCAAACTTTTGTGGTTCCTGCAATTTGTTAATTACAAGTTGAAAAGAATTTTCCATACTAGTAATTGTAAATTCGGGAGAACCATTACTGTAATCAGGTTTTACCCAAGCAGAAATTGTAAACTCGTCTAGATAGCTCTCATAATTTGATAAAGAAATTTTTGCATAATCATAATATCCATCAAGATAAAGGTACGGATTGTCTCCATCTATTACTGAAGCGTCATCGTTAAGAACTAACGAACGTGAATTTGAATAATCAAAATGAAATGATTCAATTGTTTTTGGAAAACCATTTTTGTCTGTAAGAGGTTCAGCAAATATATCTAGAACTACAAGAGGACTAGCAGCAAAGCTACCTGTAAACAAAATTGTTGTAAAAAATAAAACCGTAATCTTTTGTAATATTTTTCCTATCTTACTCAAAACTGTTTACTACCTCCAATTTGAAAGATTTCAAAAAATGGAGGAAGGAATATTTTGATGTATAACTAGAATTTTTAAAAATAAAATTTTGTAACAAAACACTGTTACAAAATATATTTTCACCACTAGCTAAGCTATCCCAAGCCCCCATACCGCTCGTTAATTTTGAGAGACAATACGTTAAAAGGATAATGTTTTTTTTCGATCTGTACATACTTGATTAAGTTCTTACTTTTTTTTACGAAAAATTGTTCACAGTGTATTAACTTTAAAAATTCATGGCTAAACTTGTTCCCTCAACAATGAATAACTAGAAATCTTATAATAGCTTCGTGAAAAAATTGTCAAAAAAAACATTTAATGATACGTTACGATCTTTTTTTAAAAAAAATAGGTACCTATACGTTCCCCGTTATGTCTAATGAATTTTGCCAGTCGTGAATCCATCTAGGCTTTTATAATACTGTGTGAAAAACTCTGAAACATACAGAATATAAAATAGGTACCTAATTCATTCAATATTATGAAATTACAAAAGCAAGTTTCCAATAGTAGTGCCGACAAAAAATTTTACAAGTATGTAATGGTCCTTCCAAGCAAGACTGTGAAAGAACTTGGGTGGAGCGAAGGTCAAGACCTGCTGTATAATGTCACAGCAAAAAATTTACTTTTGATTGGACCTTCTTCCAAATTAAAATAGCTAGGCACCTAGTTAGAATATGGTATTTAGTTTGTATTAAATTACAGAACAATTTTTGTTCGTTCTATATTAGGTACCCAAAAAAGTTAATTTTATTTTTAGGTACCAACGGATAAAGTATGATAGAATAGTCGTGATGATTCAAATAACATATCAATTCAATGGTATTGTGAAAAACTCGTTAAATGGCTACTTGATAATGATTTTTTTCGCGAGCATGGCCACCATCCTTTATGCTTCAATGGGCATAGCATTCGGACACCCATTAGATGAAAGTAATCCCTTTTTTGATGAGGGTGCAACTGCTTTCGATAAAAGGGATCACTTTTTTGATGAGGGTGCAACTGCTTTAGATGAAAGTAATTTTGAGGAAGCTATTTTAAATTTTGATAAAGCGCTTGAAATTGATCCCACTCATGTAGATTCTTTGCTTAGTAAAGGCCTTGCTCTGGGAAATCTTGAGGAGATGGAAAAAGCACTTGAAAACTTTGAAAAAGTTTTAGAGTTAATTCCTAAAAATGCAGAAGCATTAAGTAACAAAGCAAGAGCATTGGGAGCTCTTGGCAGATTTAATGAAGCCATCGATTCAATTGACAAAATACTTTTAATTAATAGTGAGCATTTTATTGCACTCAATGACAAAGGTGCGGCATTAGGAGCATTAGGTAAGCATGAAGAGGCTATACCATATTTTGACAAGTCTTTAGATCTTTTTCCAAATTATGTTGATGCCTTAACTAACAAAGGTGCAGCACTTGTAACTCTTGATAGAAGTTTGGAAGCAATTCCGTACCTTGAAAAGGCGTTAGATTTATCGCCAGGTAATCAAAACGCTATTTCCAATTTAGCATTAGCTCACTTTACCATGGGTAATCCAAGGGAAGCTATTCCATATTATTTTAAAGCACTAGAATCAAACCCAATGAATATTAGTATTTTAAACGGATTAGGAGGGGTACTCCTTGAGATAGAAGAATATGATGCGGCCATGACATACTTGGATAGTGTTCTTGAAATTGATCCTGAAAACCTCATTGCTCTCAGCAATAAAGGCTCAATCTTTGTGGGACAGGAAAAATACGAAGAGGGAATCAAGTTATATAAAAAAGTTTTGGAATTAGATCCCAATAATCCTAGCATGCAATTTAACATGCAAGTTGCAGAAGCCAGATTAGAATTTCAGCCGTTTAAAGGTGTAGCAGAAATCATAATTCGTGATTCTGATGGCAATCTAGTTGGGTATATGCAGACCGAAAAAATTAAACTGAATAATGCAACATTAGCTCAAGAAGCTATGGATAGATTTCCCAAAAAAATTATTACACATGGCGATAAGAAATCAGAAGTAATTACAATTAGGAATTTAAGATATGTTGAAACAGAATTAGTAGCAGGTAAAACATTTATTTTTAGTGACAGTAGCAGGCAACCTTTTATTGCAACATCACACTGGGGCTATCCTATAACAACTGGAGATAAAATTTATACTAATTATATTATTGAAACTCCTATCGAGTAAACCTATTTGAAACAAGTATTGAAGCTCCTATTGCAAAGAAGATTAAGAATGGGACAAATCTGTACGGAAAAATATTAAATCCCGCAAAAGCTGTCAATAAAGGAGCGGCTAAAATTGTACCGCCCATTAAGACCAAAATAGAGTCTGCCTCTCTAAAACCTTTTAGAGATACCAAAATTAAACCAGCAGTAACAGGAAGATAGAACATTAAAAGAATAGGATCAAATCTAAGCTGATAAGTCCACGCTGAAAATCCAATTATAAAATTTTCTAAATCAAAATTTTGAATTCCTTTTAGATTTGCACGTCCTCCTGCTTCAACACCAGAAAAAAGTGCACCAATTAAGATGATTAGGATTATCATGTAAAGTAGAGTAATTCTCATCTTTTTCTTTCGTTTCATTTTTGTATTATAAATAAAAAATAATGAAAATGGTAGAAATACTGAAGAAAGGGCTTTACACAATATCGATGCAAAAAACGAAATGGGTGAAAGAATCCATTTTTTGTTTATCAAATATAATGATAAAATGTAAAATAATGTCCAAAAATTTGAATAAGTTGCAAGTGTGTCATATCGCAAAAATGTAAAACTTTGAAGCGTTAATACAACTGCAATTAATCCAGAGACTCTTTTTTTTGTTAATTGAACAGTGAAAAAATATGTAACTAGAAGAAGTGCATTAGTTCCTATAAATGGTACAATTTTCAAATTTTGAAAAACTTCCTCCGAAACTTTAAGAAGAAAATTCTTTACATAAAGAATCTGAAGTGATGTTGCCCCTTGTTGTTCAAATGGCCAATTTTGAAGAACTATTTTTATTCGTACAAAGTCAGCCCATTGTCTTTGTTCGTTAAGAAATAATTCCTCATAGGTAAAAACTATGTACAACACAAAAATAATTACAAGTATTATAGCAGTGATCTTTGGATTAGTGTCAAAATTCCCAATTCTATGTAATGAGCTTTGTATTAGATTAGGTAATTTTTTTTTGTAGCAAAAGAAAATAAAAGTGAGAGCAATCACGTTTGCAATAAGAACTGGAATAGCCCAAACTCCTAATTCAAGTGGATCTATTCTTACTTCTGTTTCACGAACTAATACTGAGAAGAGAGCTGGAAAAATAACATTTAAGGTGCTTATTACAGATATGGTCAGAGCAAAACCATAAACAATTAAAGAAATATTGTTGGGTTTTTCTTTTTTTAATTTACGAGTTTTAGTACGTCCCATAGTAATTCTCCAATTCTTGATTAATAATTAAATAGGAGGTTTTCAACTATAATTATCAATAAATTCTTTACTTAGTGCTAAACCACATGTGACTATGAAAGAAAATAGTTGCCTTTTCATCATTAATGATCATGTAATAATAATTTGGGCCGAAAGTGAAATTGCTTGAAGAATACTTTACTTTCTATAATAATACCATCACACAATTCAGAAAAAACAATAGGTCTTTGTGTTAGCTCAATTTCTGAACAATCATTACCTAGGGAAATGTTTGAAATTATTGTAGTTGATGATGGCTCTACTGATAATACTGTACAAATTGCAATCGAGGCAGGGGCTGACCAAATTATTAAGACAAATCCCTGCAGTGCAGGAAAGGCCCGAAACGTGGGAGTTGAAAAATCTAAAGGAATTATGATTGCATTTATTGATTCTGATTGTCAAGCTAAAGAAGGTTGGTTAAAGACAATTATTAATGAATTAAAAACATCAGATGTTGTAACAGGTCCTGTAGAAAACGGAAACCCTCACAGCAATGTTGCATGGGCAGAGTATTTTATAGAGTTCGGAGGTTATGATAAATACCAAAAGAAGTCGTACGTTCGTCTATTTCCTGGGTGTAATGGTGCACTTACTAGAGAAGCATTTTCAAAGTCTGGAGGATTTGTTGATGCTCGTTTTTCAGAAGATGTAATGTTTGGGGAATCCTTAAGACAAGTAGGAATTAAGGTGTTATTTGAACCTCGTATTAGAATTGAACATCTTTGCAGAACTGATTTAGACAAAGTAAAAGCTAACATGAAAAAATTGGGTGGCTTTTTTGTTAAAACAAGAAGGTCTTCACCATCAATTGCTTATAGTTCTTTGATAAAGAGTCGTTGGTTAGTTCCAATTATATTCATAGGTAAGATTTCGCTCAGCATAAAATATGCTTTAATGGCAAGGAAGTTTTGTAAGTTCCTTTTAGCCTTTCCCTATGTGGTTGCCGGGATAACAGCATTCTGTAAAGGGATCTGGGAAGAGTTAGGAAATCAAATTGACGATATGCCAAGATTGTAATTATGTAAGATAGTTGTGGAAGATGTTTTGTTATAATGATTAAAATCTTTTTCATATTTGTTGCTCATTTTGTTTTTTGTATCTGAATTTCATTATTAGATAGAAGATCATTCTAAAGATAGCTGCTACCAGAAATCCTATTGCAAAGCCTATTACACCCCAAATCTGGCCTAAAATTATTACTAATAATATGTACAATCCTGATGAAAATACACTTCCAATCAATACAATCTTACTATTCTCCTTAGCTAGGAATTCTATATGAAATATGGAAGATAATGATATTGGTATTATTCCGATACTCATAATCTGTATTGGTACAATTGAATCATGATATTTGGGTAAGAAATAATCAACTCCAAAAGGAACAACAAAAATTGAAATCAATGCAACCAAACAAGAAATTAAAATTAATAAAATTTTCATATTTTTATTCTTTTTTCCCGCTGCTTCTCGTGGCAAAAGGTATTGATGCATTGTTCGTGGAATAATTTCTAAAATTATAATATACTGTGCTGCAAAGTGATAGCTACCAAGAATTGAAAAACTAAACAAAGTTCCTATAACTAACTTGTCACCCCATCGTAAAAAAAGATTGGATAACCTATTTGCAAAAGAATAAAGTAAAAATTTGATGTGAGTTTTTAAAGGTGTGAATTCTATTTTTCTATTTCTTCCAAATGACCGTAATTCTATAAGTATAAAAATTGTTGAAACAAAATATGCCAGAAAAATTCCATTTATATCAAAAAAATGAAATAAAATAATAGCTAGAGATGTAGTTACTGCAGCCCTAATAAGAACAAGTTTGGCAACCTTAAGATATTTTTCTTTGCTGTTAAGTCCTACAATAGTTAAATTGAAAATTGATAACCCCACAATGAGTAAACTTACTAACAAATTTTGTGTAATCATAAAAGCAACTATTGCCGATGCCAAAGCAATAATTGAAGTTAATACGAGAGCTCCTGGTATGACATTTTCTTTTTTTGGTTCATAAACAAGTATAGTTTGACGAAATCCTACCAGTGATATTGTTGTAGAAATATTAACTATAGACATTAAAAAGGTAAATTGCCCATATTCTGAGGGATCCAACAAGGATGCTAAAAACAACCAGAATAATCCAAAAATTAGTCCAGCAACTAGATTTGATGTTCCTAAAGTGAGATAGTCCTTAAGATTTTTGTTTAGAACCATTTTATTAATGCTGAGAGGATGATGTGGATAATTAAACAAATCTATAGAAAGTTCATTCTAATGTAGTAATTTCCTGATTAGTCTCTGATTAAAGTTGAAAGAATATTTTAAATAATTTAATTCGTGGCTATATTTTTACTAGAATGAATTCCAGAAAAACATCCACCAGGGGATGAATCTAGTTGTGTCACTAAAGTTTTCATTTTTGAATATTTGTTTTTAGTCTAACCAAAGTTTTTCCAAGGCAATTTTTGTCCTAAAAAATTTTCTAATTTTTTTACATCATCTTTATAGTATTTTATCAAAGCTTTTTTATCGTTAGCATCTATCGTTGGTCTTGATTGTTTTTTTACAATTAGTTTTCGTAAAGATGTTGTTTTTGATGGTGACATTGTTTTTTGAGATATTTTTCTTATCAATCTACTTGAAAGCAGAGACTTACCCAAACTGCCTCGTGGAACAACATATGGATTATGGCTTTCTTCTTCAAATTCGTTTATTTTATAATTTAAATCCAAAAAGTTTAAAATTTCTTCGAGTGTATGCCTTGAATCTTTTATCCACTTTTCAAAGATTATTATTTTAACCTGTTTTGAACCAAAAATATCCAAATATCTTTTTACATTTTCTAAATATAAACCAGATTCTAACCTTAGAAATGGCTTTTTATCATTTTTTTTCTTAAAGGATCTTTGTATTTCATCATGGAAAGATAATTTTAAACGACTATTACGTAATTGCATTAAATAATTAGAAAATAATCGTTCAATAGGATCACGAAGACTAATTAAAATTTTAGCATTTGGAGAAACATTGTAAATAAGTTTGGGCGCATTTGGATCGGGTAAATAATTTGGACTTGCTTCACCAATAATTTTTTCATCTTTTACATTTTCAAATATTTTAAGATACTTATTTTTGTTCGTAATTGGTGTAAGTAGAGAATTTTTTTTAGGAACTCTAGAAGAAAAATATCTAGGTTCTTTAATTGGTGACATGTAAATTTCTGGAATCTTTTTCAGATATTCATACAGTGTGGTTGTACCTGCTTTAGGTGCCCCAACAATAAAAAAATTTGGCCATTTTTCTGCAACAATAGAATTTTTACTGGAAATTTTCATAATAGATAATTTTATTATAGATAATATTTCAAACTTTGTGTTGGTAAATTTATTACTTACAACTCTTTCCATATACCCCTACAAAAGGATATAATCCATAAAACGTTAAAAGGTGAGGCTTTTAAAAAAATGCCAAATTTTTTTGCTTGTCTTGCTCTTTTCGCTCTTGCAAAAAATTTGACCCAAAAAACTAATGGGATGAAAAATCTAGACTTGGTTAAATTTGTCCATATTGATGGGACCAGTCTGGAATTTCTATAGCAATATATTCCTAGGAGTAAACCGTTAGAAGTTTGTTTTTTTAATTCACTTCGACAAAAATGTATTATTTGTAATTCTGGTACAAAAGTTATTTTAACGCCAATTTTTTTGAGTGAATGACCAAATACTACATCTTCAGACATATGACTAGTTGTAAATCCACCAGCATTAAGAATTACATCTTTTTTGTACACTTGATTACATCCTGGTGCAAAGTCAATAATTGAACGTTTTTTGTATTCATTGAATTCGCTGAATTCCATAAAATATTCGGTCCATGCAATGAGGCTTTGCGGATTTCCATTAAAAACAGGACCGCTTATTCCTTGGTTTGTTTCAAGCTCTTTCTTAATAGTCTTTAACCATCCATCTTTTGCAATACAATCAGAATCTATGAATGCAATTATTTTCCCTCTAGCTTTTTTCACACCAACATTACGTGCGTGGCCTAATGAACATGGTTCAACCAATACCAAATTATCTACACCTTCAGATTTTACAATATTGATTGTATTATCCTTTGATTCATCATCAATAACAATTATTTCAAATTCTGAGCTAGGAAAGTTTTGAGACTTTATTGAAGAGATGCATTGCTTAATTAATGATTCCGAATTATGAGTACAAATTATTACTGAAATTTTTGGGGTGAATGAGTCTTTTATATCTGTCAATTTTCACTTTTTAATTTCTTTTATTAGTTCAAATGAGGCACGTTTAACCGTTGATCGGCTAGATAGCTTAGGTTTCCAGCCTAATTTTTTTAATTTTGTTATATCAAGATGCATCTTTTTAACATCACCAATCCAACCGCGCCCATCCGCTACACCACCTGTTGTAATTATGTTCACATTCTTAAGATTCATGCAATCAGAAACAATCTTAGCAATTTTTATAACTTTAATCTCATCCTCATTGCCAATGTTAAAAATGTCTACCTTTTTTTTCATTTTAGAAAGACAAAAGAAAAATGCATCAACACAGTCTGAAATATGAAGGTAAGATTTTGATTGTTTTCCATCACCCAAGACTTCAAGTGTTTTGGGATTTTTTTGTAACTTTTTTATAAAATCGAATATTACACCATGATTACTTCGAGAACCAACAATATTAGCAAATCTAAATATCAAACCCTTTATTCCATAATTATCACAATATGAAGAAATCATCGATTCACAAGCTAATTTTGAAGCACCGTATGGAGAAATTGGTAAAAGAGGTCCGTAATTTTCTAGAGTCGGTATTTTTTTTGGTTCACCGTAAATAGTAGAAGTTGAAGTAAAAACAATTACTTCAACATTAGATTTTCGAATGGCTTCAAGTAAATAAAATGTTTTTTGTGTATTTTCACGAAAGGATAATTCAGGATGTTTGAATCCTGTTCTAACTTCTGGATTTGCAGCTAAATGAAAAACAGATTTTACATCTTTTAATAAAACATTTAGAGATTTAGAGTCTTGTAGATCCTTTTTTTCGAATTTTAGATTATTACTAGCTTTAGATTTTTTCAAGTTTGAAATATTACCACTTGACAAGTTGTCAATTATCTTGACATGATTTCCATCTGAAATCAATCTATCAACTATATGACTTCCAATAAAACCTGCGCCACCTGTAACCAAAGTAACACCCAATTCTGAATAAGGAAAGTTAAGAAAAGATTTCAATAATTGAATAACATTTACATTTAATATTTAAAATGCTAGAAGTGATATAGTTTACAAATAGTAATTTATTAAATAAACCACTTTTATTAGTGCTATTATGCCTAATTTTGTAATTACATTAAACGGTTCGTATTATGATTTTCCCAATCAAAATTTTTTCCAATTAATTTGTATAATTCTTCATTATATGGTCTAAAATATGCTTCAAGTTTTTTTCGAGTTAAATCCTTCATCTTGTTATAACTAATTTTTTGAAATACCTTGAATTCTGGAATGATTATCTGGTATAAATTTAAGAATTGAAAAATTTGGTTCATTACTGTTTGGGGGCTTTCAAAAAAATCCTCACTTTTTAAAATCAAGAATTGATTTTTTGGGAAAATTTTAAACCAATTCTTCAATTGTTTCGCATAAATCCCACGTGACAAGTATGAATACCTTTGATAATTTTTGCTATGGTAGCTACCATCAGAAATAATTTTTTCTTTTTCACCTTTTAACCGCTTAGGTTCCATTTCTATGGCCTTTTCAAAAGAAAATTTTTCATCAGAACGGCTTGCTACCAATTGATAATGAGAAAAAGCTCTATCAATTGGGTTTCGTAAGATAACGATTAGTTTTACATCTGGAAATACTTTGAAAATTCTTTCAGAGCTTAGAGGATGATACAGGTAATACGGTGTTGCCTCTCCTCTTAGATATCCCTTTTTTTTTGGCAAAAAATGAGACTCATACCAATTAAAACCTTTTTTGAAATACCTATCAAAAAAATGAATTTCTTTTTTTGTTGCTGGTAATATCTTGGGGTGTTTTATCAAATAATTATACAAACTAGTTGTGCCAGATCTTTGAGCTCCAATGATAAGAAAATCAAGAGAAAAATCCAACAAAATATTATACTAAAACCTTTAGATAAATCAGATCTTTGAAATTACATTAATGGGTTTTTTCTGGATATTGTTTTAAAGGATGGGGCTTTGCTTTTTTATTGTTATGAAATATTAATAAAATTATTCAACAAAGTTTTTCCAAGGTAGCTTTCTACCAAGCAGTTTTTGTAATTTTTCTACATCATCTCTATAATATTCGATCAATGTTTGTCTGTCTTTCTCTTCCATTTTTGGTTTTTTAGCTTTGTTAACAAAAAATTTCTCTCTAATTATATCTCTCGTTTTTTTTGTGATTGTTCTTTTTACAAATTTTGCTAAGGTTCTACTAGTTCTAATACGT
>SDBV01011200.1_pt1 | contig 11654 bp, 8 predicted proteins | sample 2277081 | NCBI WGS metagenome assembly SDBV01 (sample SAMN10402039, study PRJNA504765) | marine sediment metagenome | isolation source: marine sediment core GS10_PC15, 223 cmbsf | place: Arctic Ocean: Southern Knipovich Ridge | collected 2010
ACTAAAAGTTCTTTCTGTCAAAGAACTCCCCCCTGAGTTGACCATATGTGTGACTGTGTTGGAGGGAGACTCTCATGTGTACTGCGACAGGAAAGGATTGCTGACCCATAATACGTTTGATGACGTGTTGTTTGGTCGGGTAGAAGGAAACGTTGCAGGTCATCAAGTTAATTTAAGAATTAATATGTCCAAACAATCCTTGAAACCGTTGGCTCAGCATATGGCGCAGGGTCTGACTAATGTCTTCGAACTTTTTCTTCGCGGCGTTCAGCAACTCAAGGAAGCGGTAATAATTGACGGCGAGAAAATCACCGTGTCAATGGCCAAGAAATACCAGAACAGGTTGTCCGTACAAATCGAGCCTAAAAGTCCGATAGACCGTTCCCAGGATATGGGTGCGGCTGCTATGGCTCTCGACTTAGGCTTCCCGTGGGACTGGGTGGCTGAGAAGATAGTTGGTGTAGAGAATCCTGCCACGCTGCGGTTAGAAAAGGACATTCAGGAAATAGAGAAACTGCCCGAAGTTCAGCAGCGTCTCCAGCAGGACACTTTGGAATTGTTGGAGATAATGGTTGAGGACGACGAACTTACTGACTTAGAGGGTATTGACTTGGATGCTTTGCCTCCCGAGGTTGCGGAGGCTGTCCAACAACTTCTAGGCAGTGGTGGCGGTGAAGAGGATATTCTTCCCCTTCCCGCTCTAGGTGGGGGCGAGGGTGGGGAACCACCTGCCCCATTTGCTGGTACACTCCCCGAGGGTGCAGACCCACGTCAGCTTTCACCAAGGGGACTTCTCACGCCAAATAGACAGTCTTCTCCGGGCGCAGCAGAGGTTGGGTTTGAGGGATTTTAGATGGTTACAAAAGCAAGAATAAAAGGAAAGAAAAAGGGTACACAGGATAGTGCTATCCCCCCAGACTTGGCCTCAAGGTGGGAGATGATAGTAGCAGAGGCCGCAAAGAGGATATTTATCAAGCGTAAGGCTATGGCGAAGACTATCGGCCAGCGTCCTTATCAGGGGCTTCCCGTGAAGGCATCCGATCTTACTGCCCGCTGGGCACAGATTCGGCACGACTCCGCTGCCCTGACTGAGGTGCTGAGCGGCAATGCAAAATTTAAGGAGGACGGAAAGGTACTCGTTCCTTCAGCATTAATTGAGTCTATGACAAAAGAGGAAGAAAAATTCAGGAAAGGCGGCTTGGAATAATGGTTTCATTAGATAGAATATTGGCTCAACGTAGAAGAAGGAATGTTCCTGTTTCAAGACGTATTCCTCCACGAGAAGAACGTGCTCGATTTACGCGCGCAACACAAAGAGAAGCAACACAAAGAAAAAGACGTGTTACTACACAGCCAACTGGCATAACAGCCGAAGAGTTAGCCGCACTTCTAGGAGGAGGTGGTGGATTTGGAGGCGGCGGAGGTGGTGGTGGAGGCCTTTCTGCTGCCGATAGGCAGGCCGAGATAAGGCTACAGTCTCAACTTGAGGCTCAGGAATCAACACGTCAGCGTGCCTTTGAACAGGCAGAGGCAGAACGAGAACGCATAGCTAGGGCAGAAGAAGTACGTCGTCAATTAGAAGAACGCAGACAGGAAAATATCAGGGGACTTCGGGGTGAAAGACAGTCTCGCTTTGTTGACCTCATTGGGCGTGACCAAGCACGTGCGGTTCTGTTTGCCCTTGGACTCGGGCCTCAAGCAGATATCTTTACTGCTAGGGCATCCCAACTAGAGTCTACCTTGCCCGCACTAAAGGGTGCAAGAACGCTGGAATTGGAGACCGAGGCGGCACTCGCTAGGTTGCTAGGTAAGGATATAGATATTGGGGCGAAGGGCGTAGCAGGCCTTGGTACAGCACAGGGTGCAGCTACGGCATTTCAGCGTGGCGGTTTGTCTGCCCAACAACTTCTTGCTTCCGCCTTCGGTGTAGGTGACTTAGGTACGGGAAGGCAACCAGGAATTGGTGCAGATGAGCTTCTTCGTATCGTTCAGTCAGTTACACCAGTGGGCTCGCTCTAAATGGATACATTACCGTGGGGTCCGCCACCGAATTTTCTTTAATCAGCCGCATATAAGTAGACATTTTCAGGCCGAGGCCGGTCGCTCTCCACCGTCCTTGGCCTATTTTTCAGAGGTAAATAATGGTATTACCAGGGGCTGAGGGTCAACCAGATACACGCGGCACAGTGGATGCCATTCTGGCTGGCCGTAAAAAGAAGCGTCAGCCACCGCGTAAACTTTCCTTTGGAAAGCGCTTTGAGTCCAATAGGACAAAAGAACGTTGGAAGCAACGACTTTTTCAATTAAATCTTCGCCAAATGGCGGCAAAACCCCAACCAGACTTACAGCCCACTAGGGAACGACGGGGACAGCGACTTTTCCAATCAGAAGTAAGTCAAACGGCAGCGGTACTTAAACATGAGCGGGGTGGACTAAAACAACGTTCATTTGATTCATTGATGGGTCATCTTCCCGCTTCTCCCCCCACAACAAAAAGACAAGCCGCAGAGGAATTTTTCTTGCGGCGCATGGGGGCGGCTTTGAGAGAGGGACTATCATCAGAGGACGCGGTACAACGCGCCCAAGATGAGACTGGGCATACAATAGAACGATTGTTGGCTGCTGAAGAACCTGGGTTTTTCGGTAAAGCCGTTCAGCGTTTTGGCCGGGGCGCTGAACGTTTAGGAATTGCCCCAGCACTTAGGGGAGCCGTAAAAGGCATCGAATCTGGTGTGGCCTTGGGTGATGTTGAGGCACAAAAGCTAAAAGGCTTAGTCGGCATTGAAGATACGATAGAAGCCGAAGTAGAATTCAAACTTGCGAAAATTGACATAGAGCGTGCTGAGCAAGGGCTTCCACCAATATCAGAAAAACAGCGAGAGCAAATATTAGCACAAGAGGAACCTTTTAAGCTAGGCGGTTTTATTAAACCTGCTCTTTCTGAAGAAGACCTTGAAAACATACGGTCGTTACCTTTAGTAGGAGATGCACTTGCACGTGAGGCTGAAGTCCTTTCTACGCCTTTAGGCATTGCCGCTCTGACCGCCTTTCCTACCTTTACCCTACTTGGGGGTGTGGGTGGCGTAGCGGCAGCCACCACGGCAAAAGAACTAGGTGCTAGTGAAGAAATACAACTTGCGACACAAATAGCCGCAAACATTCTTACTCCTGGCGCGGGCTTAGTTCCAGCCAGGATTGCAACTAGAATTCCAAAGGCACTTACTAGGCAGGTACTAGAGAGTCCTGGTTTCAGACGAGGGGTAAATAAACTTAATCGGCTAATTAAAGCCGAAGCAGGAAGCCTACGTCTGAGTGGCGAGATAGATGAGGTGGCTCTTTTAAGTCGTAAGCGTGTCCTCAAGGATATCATTCAAGAGGGGGAAATCAATCCCCTTACTGGAAAAGCGGTACAGGATACACCCATTAATAAATCCGCGCTACGACTTGAAATTGAGGAGGAGATAGCCGCTAAGGGCTGGGTTACAGACGATCTGCTAAACGAGATTGGGGATGTTGATACTATTCTAGCTCAGCAAAGCTTAGCACAAAAACTACAGCAAGGAGGTGGGAAACTTCCTATCGGGGCTGATCCTACTGATGTAAATGAGGCGGTTGATGCAGTTAAGTTCTTTCGGGCTGAGGGGAAGCCTCTTTTTGTTAAGAAAGCTGAGGCTGTATCCGAAGCCAAGAGATTCGCGGGAGTAGTGCGTGGAAGTGAGCGAGCTTTTATTCTGTACGAGCGTATGGAGGGGGCACAAGCCAAGTTTCTTCAGGCTCAAGCTAGAGTAGCGGAACAAGGTCTTGCGGGCCGTACAACTGTGGGGGCTACAAGAAGCCTTGAAACGGCAGAACGCCAGTTAGGTAGAGCAAAGGAGGCCTTAAAGAAAGCAGAGGCGGTAGCAAACAAATATGTTATTGCCCCAGAAAAAGCTAGATTTAAGATAGCCACCAATGCTATTGATAATGCTGTTTCCAATCCAGGTCGTTGGGATGAAGTCATTCTTTCTATGCCCGACATTGAAACACAGAGAGTATTAACCACACTAGAGTCTATACCTCGCTCCAGTATGGGGCCTCTAAAAACAGTAACTGAGGCCATGAGGAGTTCGATTGATCTTGGTTGGGCTATACGCGCCCCAGGCAAAGTAAGAAGTGCCGCGCGGTGGATTCTCGGTCACGCAGTATATGTAGATGATGCAGACATAACAGGACGCATTCTTGCGGCTGGAGCTGGCCGTGAGAGATTCGTGAATGAAATGATGCCTCTTAGGTTTAAGACATGGAGGACAACCGTCCGGCGGTTGTGGAAAACTTCTGGTCTTGAAGGTAACGAAGCAGCATTATATACGGGGCCACCCCTCAAAAAAGGTTTTGTTCATGGCATAGATTCAATGAGTCAGAGGCCAGACTTATATGCTCGTATGACACCCGCCCAGAAGCAGATTTTAAGACTCATATCCCAGTCAACAAATGAGAATTTGGTATTTACAGAACGACTTCTGGGTGTTGACACCAAGGCGTTTAAGGCAACGCAAGGACTTCAAGCCGAAGGAGCAGAAGCTATACAAGAATCAGGAGTTAGCATCATTAACGATGCCGCTAAAGCAGGTAAATATTGGCCTCAGTATCTTGATTCTGAGTCGTTTGCGAAAGCAACGGGGCTGAAACTAAAAGGAATTCCGCGAACACGTGTCGGCGTTAAGCAAGCCTTTACAAAATCTAAAAAGTACAAGGATAAGTTTGAGGCTTGGGAAGCACTAGGTGGACGAAAAGGTGTTCGTTTTATGGATCCGTGGGCATCCATGAGCAGACGATGGGCTGCTAGCGGCCATGCTATTGGGGATGCACAATATAGACAAGCACTAATAGAGGGTGTTCCGAACCAGGCGAAGCAATCATTGCGCTTCAATACTTCTGTCCGTGGTGTACCTGGGCGTTTCTTTGAAGACGACGTAGCCCAAGCTCTTAGGGAACAAATTAGGGTGCTAGAACGCGACCTTCCCGCTCGCGGAATAGCTAAAGTGGCAAACGTACTTCGTGCATTAAAACTATCTTTTGATATGTCAGGTGGAGCGGCCATTCAGGGGTTCTTCTATTTGGGCAATGCGCTAACTCAGCCGTGGGCTATAGCGAGGCATGCTATACCAACCGTCAAAATGATATGGGGGCCTGCGTTTGACCGATGGATGATTGTTAACAAAGCCAAGATACTCCGTATGGAGGCTAGAGGGCTGAACCTCGCTACGAACCCCGTTGATATTGAGCGCTTTGGATCAGCCACGTTTCAACAAGCAAGTTTGGCCGGAAAGGCTGTGCGCCTTCCTATAGAAATACCCAAGCAGGTCACCAATATGCTTAACGATGCCAACTTTGGGCGTCTTGTCACCTACTATAAGGTAACAACGGCAGAACATTATTTAGACATCATGCGGTACTCCAAGTTCGATTCGGGCTTTCGAGGACTTGCGGAGAAAATTCCTGGGATACGCAAGGTTTTGGGAACGCTAAAGGGTGTCGATAAGATGAGCCTTGACGAAATTGAAGAAGTTGTCATGGCCGCTGTCAACAATCGTTTTGGTGGTCTCTCGACAGCGCTTCTGGGAAAGTCACCAGGGCGAACTATCGTGGAACAGCTATTTGACATTGCCCCCAACTGGTTTAGGGCTAGAGCCAGCGTGTATGCCAATGCCTTTGGGCCTGGTGCAAATCGCGCTCAACGATACCTAGCAATAAACATGATTGGACGAGAACTAGCGACGGCGTCTGTTCTATCTTTTGGCCTTTCTTATCTGTTTACAGGAGAATTACCCAACTACAAAGACCCGACTAAGTTTGATTGGTTGGCTGTCAAAACCCCGTGGGGTTCCGTTCCCACTATTCCGTCTGTTTCTGTTATGCGCCTGGTAGCGCGAGAAATTAAGAATCTAGGTAACTTAGGCATTAACGTCTATGAGGGTGACACAAAAGGGATGCTTAAAGCTAGAACTAAACTTTGGAACGACTTTAAGAACGCCATTAAAGGAAGAGAATCCCCAGCAATAGCTCTTGTTGTCACCCAACTTGAAGGAACAGATTATTTCGGTCGAAACGTTGTGACGCTTGATGAGATAGCAAAGGATTTTTCTCTAACCACACTCAAGGAAGCAGGATTTGAGTTAGGAACAGAGATAGGCCCCATCTTTGTTGAAGATACAGCTGAAGCCATTGAGAGAGGGGCTTCAGGAAAAGAATTGGGGGTTAGTGCGGCCGTTGCCTTCGGAGGTGGGTCGTTAGTTCCAATTCCGGCTAGGGAAAAAGCCATAGAGATTACCAATGATGCTTTGATGGCAAGCCCTGAAAAATATGGGCCTGATACTACCTATGAGGACATCAAGGGAACCCCGACTTTTACTAATTTGAAGAGGGATAATCCAGAAGTAGATGAAGCTTGGAATAAGGTGGAGGAGGAAAATAGACAACAAGACAGTAATTTCCAAAAGGTAAAGGATGAGCAGGCTAAACAACGAACAGAAAGGGATGAGAAACTTCTTGAGGTTGGCCAGACTATCCAATGGGGCCGCGTTGGAGGTGGGGAAATATACAAGGACTCCTCACGTACAATTAAGAGCAACACGGCACATACCGTTGAAGCCATACCAGGTGTCTTAGGGGTTGAATATCCTGACGATATAAAGGAAGACGAATCGTTACGTACTCGACTCACTAGGGAATACTACGATATTCGGCTTGATAATTTCAAAACTCCTGATGGCTTGAGCTTTGACTTCGATGCCTTCTTCGACGCACAGAAGAAGAAGCTAGGACAAATGCCTGCCGATTTAGCTTCGGCCATTAAGAAGGGCACAGTGTTCAAGAATCCACAGGTGCGTTCCAACGAGAAACGATTAACTGAGGCCAAAGAGGACTTGCAGCCTTGGTTTGATTCTCCGAAATATAAAGGGTTGACGACAGAAGAAAGTGATTCGGTAGATGAGTTACTTGATTTGGCTACCGAGGTTTCTGGATTGCTGCTTCTATCCAACGTGAGAATGAGCAGACAGAAGATACTGGGATTCATGCTCAAAGCTGGACTTGGGAACAACAAGATAACAAGCGTAGCCTTTGTATTAACCAGTAAGCAGTTCGCACCAACAATGAAAAATGACTTCAGAAACAAATGGGTGTTCAGTCACCCTGACTTGCCTGTGTTTTATCCGTTCGTCTTTGATGGCCTATCAGATGACGAACAAATAGAATGGCTAGAACGGTATGGTATAAGGGGAGGCACAGGGTTAGCGCTACCACTTACTGAAGTGGAATTTGATGAGGCCTAATGTCAAGTATCAAGGTTCACACTCAAGAGGATGCTGAACGGTTCAGAAAACTGTCATCTAGACAACGCGCACTTGTTGGCCCTACTGGCCCAGAGGGAAAAGAAGGGCATCAAGGAAATCAAGGACTTGAGGGAAAGCCAGGGCCTCAGGGCAAATCTGGGTCGAAGGGTGAGACAGGTTCTGGGGGCGAGACTGGAGCTACAGGCGATGCGGGAACCGAAGGAAAGACTGGAGAAACGGGGGCTAAGGGCGAACAAGGAGCCCAAGGAACTATTGGAAAAACAGGTACTAAAGGAGACAGAGGTTCCACTGGAGTTGCGGGAGCCAAAGGCGACAAGGGAGAAATAGGCGAACGTGGACGAGATGGCCTTGACGGATTTGATGGAAAACCAGGGAGGCCAGGGGATAAAGGCCCTAAAGGTGATAGAGGCCAACAAGGTGAGCAAGGTAGTAAGGGAAATGAGGGGCTGCCAAGTGAACGGACTAAGGAACTAAGTAAACGGGACAGGGAAAGAATAATAAATGAGGTAGCCAGAACGCTGCCTTATCCTGGCCCCGGTGTAGCTATATCACCAGGGGCAGCATTCGGCGCGGGTGTGATACAACTGACGAATATCAGCAAGGACACTACTCTTGCTGGCAGCACACAGGTTATCCTCTGTGACGCATCAAGCGCCTCCTTTACCGTGACTCTGCCGACGGCCAGTAGTGCTAAGGGGAGGGTATATCACATCAAAAAATTGGACAACTCTGGAAACGCGGTAACGGTTAGTGGTGGCGGCACTACGATAGACGGTGAGACAACCCAGGTTATCAATGTCCAGTATGACAGCATGATGACCATCAGTGATGGTACTCGGTGGCACATAATCTAGAGGCAATAATATGAGTTTCTATTCTATACAGGAAGACCAAAAGACTGCCTTCGGCGAACTGTCGGCTGCGGAGCCCACGCCTGTTGTTCAGCTTCAGTTCCCCTACAATATCAATACTGACCTTGTAGAGAAGCGAGAGAACAACTTGGGGTCAATAACCCAAGCTGATGGCATGGCGGTAATGCAGAGCGGGGCCTCGACCAACTCTGCGGCCCACATGCTGTCCCGGGTGCCCGTCAAGTACAACCCCGGCCAAGGAGCATTGGTTAGGTTCACTGCCCTCTTCTCAACTGGTGTGGATGGCTCTGTTCAAGTCGCTGGCATTGGGGAAGTAGGGGACGGCCTGTTCTTCGGCTGCAACGGGCCAACGTTCTCTATCCTAAGACGTGCGAAGGGCGTACCGGAGATTCAGACCCTTACCATCAGCGCGGGGGCGGGTAGCGCCTCTGGCAACATCACCATTAACCTTGACGGGGTATCAAAGGTCGTCGCTGTCGTGCAGACTGACACTGCGCGAGAGGTCGCCGTAAAGATAGCAGATGCCGACTTCTCCGACACAGGACTTGGCTGGAGCGCGACCGTAAACAACGCTACGATTATCTTCAAGGCGTGGAGTGACGGGAACAAATCAGGTGCCTTCACACTGGATGACTCCGCCGATACAACGGGAGCCGCAGGAACATTCGCCGACACAGTGGCAGGAGTGTCGACGACCAACGAGTGGATCGCTCAGGCTGACTGGAACGTGGACACCTTCGACGGTAACGGGCCGTCTGGCGTAACCCTTGACCCGACAAAGGGAAATGTGTACGAGATCAAATTCCAGTGGCTTGGGTTCGGGCTTCTCACCTTCTCGATAGAAGACCCTGATGATGGCGACTATCACGTAGTCCACCGAATCGCATACGCCAACGCAAACATTGAACCCTCCTTGCAGAATCCCACGTTGCCTCTTCATATCATGTCAAAGAACACGACCAACGCCACTAACTTGACCATCAAGACTTCTTCGATGGCTGGTTTCGTGGAGGGCAAGAACGCCGAACGATCTCTGCTTAATTCCAGAAGCAACAACATCACGGGCCTAGCGACCACAGAACTCCCCGTCCTGAGCGTCAAGAACAGGATCGTACATCAGAGTGCCTTGAACCGAGTGGCAATAAAGCCAGAGTTTGTCTCCTTGGCCACAGAGGGAAACAAGCCTACTATCTTCAGAATCAGGGCAAATCCCCTACTCACGGGCTCAGTGAACTTCACCGACGTGAATGCTGTTACTTCGGTTGTTTCAACCGACGTTGGAGCCAGCGGTGTATCGGGGGGAAGGATATTACTCACGACGGTTCTAGGAAAGACAAGTTCAGAAATAATCAACTTTCATGAACTAGACAAACAGCTGGAGCCAGGGGAAGTTCTGTGCATTACAGCAGAAGCTACCAGTGGCAGCGCCCAAGAGGCGACCGTCTCACTTACATGGAATGAACTGTTCTAGCATGACTAAACCCCCCTGCATAGAATGTGAGGAACCCCTAATCGCCCCGCTTACAGTTGTAAGTGACGAGTCAGGGGAAACACATCTCGTTCATACTGGTGAATGTGCGGTTGAATTTCGGCAAAAGGTAGCAGCAAATATCCAACAGGACAGAGGAGAAACGATGAACTCCATATGGTCAACGGAGGGAGCCATGGGGGAGTATGGACAGCACTACCTGCGGTTTCCGAAGTGCGGAAATAGAAGTTGCCGTGAATGGTTAGACCCTAAGACGAGCGAGTTTGTTATTGCGGACGGTAAGGCTTGGTGTTTAGAACACGCACCTGAAGATTAGCCTCATTCTGCTTTCTTTTTCTTTCTGCGCATAGAAAACCCGCCGCCCCATTACAGGAACGGCGGGAATTCTATTTCTGTGCTAGTTTAGACGATAGGCACGTCATCATAGTCTATATCCAGTAGACCTGAGGAATCACGTTGCACGTTGATGACCGGAAACTCGCCAGATAAAGGCAGCGTCTTCACATACTCACGCGCGCTGTCGGACATAGCGTTCAGGTTATCCTTGGCCAGAGTCAAATCGGCTTTGGTATTGGTAACTGCACCGTCCGCTAGTTCAGAGGTATCAACTTCTTGTGCCTCAATTGGGCGTGCGGTGGGGTCAACCGAGCCTGCACGAGTGATGTCCGTAGACGCCGTATTAATCTTGGTGATGACATCATCATCGCTGAGGAACTGGGCGTTCGGGTCTAACTGAAATGATGCAATGGTCATAGGTTTATTTTTCCTTTCCTTCTTGTGAGGCTTACTTTCATTATACCACTAGCCCTATACGGGCTCCTCCTCGTAGTCGATCTGTAATTTCCCGTCTGCTGTGACGAAGATATTCTTGATACGATGGCTCCCAGACGGAGGATTGGACATTATCTCCCCTGGGGCGGCCGCAGTGATTCGAACTTTCTCCTTCCAGTAGTTAGCTACCGACTCAGTAGCAGAATCTACGTCAACCCCGCCAGCGTCGGTGTCGAAGTTTATCAGAGACCAACCAGCCCGTGAACCAGCGGAGATAACGGGGGTAGAACCGTTGAAGTTTATTCTGGTTGCAGCCCCCCCCCCCTCGATAGTCACATTATCTATATCGCGCGTAACTTGGCGGGTTAAATTAAGCGTGCCTTCCGTTATGTATATCTTTCCGCCTTTGCTGGGTAACTTATTTAGTGCCGCCTCTAGCTGCTCAGTATCGTTTTCGCCGTTGCAGACGAAATCGGCGGGCGTGCGCGTGTCGGGTTCTGCATCGACAGGCGCGACGATAAAATTCGCAAGCTTGGGAGCAATAAACATCTTTCTACTTATATTGTAAGTGATAGCCAAATATGAGCATAAAAACATAGTGTATAATAGATAGTAGATAACTGAATAGCACAGCAACGGAGAGCGCCAGGTATTACTTATGTAATATCGGAGGCGCTTCTTCTTTTGCGCAGATGAAGGAGGAATCTTCACATGACCGAAGACTCTAAAGCTTCCCAAGAGGAGCAGAGCAACGACGGTTCGGGAGACCCCGAGCCCACGAAGGACGAAGAAAAGCAGACGACGGAGTCCGATAAGGGCGAAGAGAAGGAATCTGAAAAGAAACCTGACGAAAAGTCTGAGGGTGAATCCGAATCGAAAGAGTCTGAAAAGACTCCAGAAAAGAAGGAAGAGCCCACTGTAGATGAGCTTATTGCTCAGCGGGAAGATTTACGGCGCAGAATCCAATCGGATTCCGACACAGCCGTTTCCAACGCAGACAAAAGGCGTAAACAGGAAGAGCGCCGACATCGCGAAGAGGAACGGGTAAAGGTGGAGGAAGAAGAGTTCGAGGACCTCGCTGAGGGAGAAGAATTCGAAAAGATTGGAAGAGGCGCGGTAGATAAACGCCGCAAAGAAAAATTACTAGGTGAAGCGCGCGATAGTCTAGCCGCTGACTTAGTGACACAG
>SDBV01011201.1_pt1 | contig 11653 bp, 11 predicted proteins | sample 2277081 | NCBI WGS metagenome assembly SDBV01 (sample SAMN10402039, study PRJNA504765) | marine sediment metagenome | isolation source: marine sediment core GS10_PC15, 223 cmbsf | place: Arctic Ocean: Southern Knipovich Ridge | collected 2010
CCAGGTGGCTCCGTACTGGTCGGCAAAGCCTACCTTGAGGCCCAGCCCAACGAACAGGTCACACTCGGCCAGCACCGGCCGCCCCACCTGAGAGCCAAAGCTCTGGGGGTGATCCTCAGGTATCGCTCCCCGGGCAACCCGGCGCGAGCACACCGGCACCTGGGCCAGTTCGGCGAACTCCACCAGTTCCTCAGAAGCCTCCGACCAGTGAACACCATCGCCGGCATACAGTACTGGATGCTCTGCCTGATAGATAGCAGTGACACACTGCTCCACCGCCTTGGGGTCTCCGGCTGGTGGGGTGATGGGAGCCAGCGTTTCCTCTTTACGCCAGTGTGGAACGTAGAACATGTCCCTCGGCAGGGGTGAGGGCTCTCTCTGCAAGGTGCCGCCGCTGAACTCCAGGGCGATCGGGCCCTTGGGGTATGACTGGGCATCCTTGAAGGCGTCGGTCATGACATGCTTGACCTGCCCCGCCTCGACGAGTCTCTGCGACCACTTGGTGATGTGTCGCATCAGGTCCATGATATAGGAGGGCTGTATGGTGTAGGTTCGCTCCACAACCGGCGGTACCGCGCCGTAGAGCGCCACCACCGGAGAGCAGCTAATGAAGGCCTGCTGGATGCCGCTAATTGTGTTGGAAACCCCCGGACCCACCGTAGCGAAGGCGACACCCACCTTACCGGTCACCTTCGAGTAGGCCTCGGCGGCATACACCGCCGACTGCTCGTGACGCACGGTAACCACCTTGATGCCAGCGTTGCTGATGGCATCCACCATATTCCAGATGTGGCCACCGTGTACGCCGAAGACTACCTCTACCCCCTGCTCTTTGAGTACGTCAGCGATGCGCGTCGCTGCGTAGGGGTAGTATTCCCTCATCCCCAAAGGTACTTCTTTTTTCTCGGTAACTACCATATCCTGATTACCTCCATTCTTCATTCTTGTGATAACTTATGATAGCCGTCAGCTGAACGGGAAGTACCGATAGAACTTAACCCCGTTCATGGTACAATTTCAAAGCCGATGTCATTATAGTCAACCGATAGAAATATGAAGTGTATCGCATTATAGAGCAGAGAAATGTATCGTGTCTATAGTCAGGGACTAACGGCGAAAAAGGAACGATTTTACCTGACTGATGCCGAAGTTACTTGCCTAGACTCACAGGTGAGATAATGCCTCCGCATGTCATGCCCCAAGAAGACAGGGGCTGTCTGCTTCTGTCTGTCTTGTGCCTGTCTGGATTTGCTGTCCGTCTTTTTTGAGCCTGTCTGGCCTGTCTGGATTCGCTGTCCGTCTTTTTTGAGCCTGTCTGGCTTGTCTGGATTTGCTGTCTGGGTTTTCCGGAGCCTGTCTGTCTGGAAAATGCCTACCTCTTCGGCATGTCACACTCTCAGAAAGACAGGGGCTGTCCGCTTTTGTCTGTTTTCCTGTTTTTCCACGCACGCCTATTCCGGACAGACAGAAATTCGAGCCTAAAAAGACAGACCGTCCGTTTGTCTTTTTTTGTCTGTTTTTCTTCTCTCACGCCTACCTCTTCCGTATGCCACCCCCTAAAAAGACAAGGGCTGTCTGTTTTTGTCTGTTTTTGTCTGTTTTATGCCTGTCTGGATTTGCTGTCTGTCTTTTTTGAGCCTGTCTGGCTTGTCTGGATTTGCTGTTTGGGATTTACTGTCTTTTCTTGTCGGCCTCGCTCTGCCGTCTTATGCCTTCCTTCTTGCATGGGACAGGCCCAGGCTTGCGGCTGGACGAGATGATCTTGCGGGATCGTCTTCTCCTCTCGCCCGTTTGTTCACGGAGGGGCGCTGATTCCATCAATCTTCGTCATCTAGCCTTGATGGTCACCAATATAACGTTGGCAATTTTCGTTGAAGTCTTCTGACTTAGCTACGAATCTTTTTTGGATATATCGAAAGATAATGACTATTATATTTTTGAGCGTGACAGAACCGTCGACATCGTAAATCCGTGTTTGAAAGCAGCTTGTAATGACGTATAATTGGAGGAGAGTGCCAAGGTGCTCTCACGTGGGAATCGCAATGATATGGAATCTCGGTTTGATTTCGAGAGATACCAGTCTGGCCGACAAGCTGTTCGGGAGGTGCAGTAATGAGAGCAGTACTCTACGCACGGGTATCGAGTGAAGAGCAGGTGGAGGGTTATTCCATAGACGCTCAAATTAGGTCCTGTCGGCACCATGCTCAGGAAAAGGGATGGGTAATTGTCAATGAGTATGTTGACGAGGGTAAATCCGCAAGGTCCGAAGATACCGCCAGGCGACCGAAGTTCAAGGCGATGCTCAGGGCCGCCAGTGACAAAGCATTTGATGTACTAATTGTGCATAAGCTTGACCGCTTTTCAAGAAACCTGATTGTTACTCTCAAGTCATTTGAAGAGCTATCCAAGAACAACATCACATTCATCTCCGTGAGTGAGCAGATAGACTACACGACTCCTATGGGAAAGGTGTTTCTCGCAATGTCCGGAGCCTTCGCCCAGTTCTACTCTGACAACCTAAGCACAGAGACCAAGAAAGGATGGCACGAAAGAAGAGCGCAGGGTCTATATTGCGGTGCATTGCCATTTGGGGCGGCCAAGAGTGACGACGGGACGCCGATGCCAGATATGCTGGAAAGGAAGACAACCGTCGGGAACCAAGAAGTGACTGTCAACAACTATGCAGGCCTCAAGATGGCATTTGAACTTGCTCGACAGGGGAGCTCTGATAGAGACGTAGCCATCGCTCTCAATGCGTCGGGGTATAGAACAACAGGAACTCACGGCTCAAGACCTTTTTCAAGAGACACCTTGAGAGATATGTTGACCAACAGATTCTACATAGGCTACATCCCGGACGGAAATGGGGGATGGTTAAAAGCTAGGCATGAGCCGTTTATTGAGGTAGAACTACTTGAGAGTGTGCAGAATATGAGGGCGAAAAACAGGAAGTCAACCCATGGTCACTCCCCAAGGAGTGGGACTATATATTCGCTGACTGGCATAACATACTGCTGGCATTGTAAGGAGAACGGTCGTGAGGGGAGGATACATGTATCATGTGTGAAAAATGGGAAACCGCGTCTCGGATGCTACAACCGCGCGAAAGGATGGGAGTGCACTCAAAGATCTTCTTCTCTCGAGCTATATGAGCAGCAGGTAAGATCATATCTTCAGACTTTCAGCATTCCCGATGATTATCAAAATCGAATACTGGACACGCATAGAAAGATTAGTGAAAACTACGATGTCAAAAACGAGACGAAGCAGCTGAAAGCAACACTCGAAAGAACAAAGGAACTCTACCAATGGGGCGACATCGATAGGGCTAAATACCAGCGGGAAAAAGCACGATTACAGAGTGAAATGGCCAAACTGGTGCCATTTCAGGACAGTGCCGAGACCCTGAAAAGGTTAGCAGATTTCCTCGCCAACATAACCGCAGCCTGGGATGAAGCGAATCCACCACAAAAGAACAGTTTGCTTAGATGTCTTTTTCAAGAGATATGGGTGAAGGATAAGGACGTTGTAGCTGTGAAACCGCAGCCCGAGTTTGAACCGTTCTTCGAGCTAAATTGGGACGAGTTCTCTAGAGTAATGAAGTCTGGACCCCAAGCCCCCTCGGGGTCGCTTGATAGACTTTTCGAGATGCTCTTCGTATGAGATCTGAAAGAACGGTCTCAATTCATCAGTTGGCGTAACCGCTATCACCCTACTATCTTCTACCCAGACCTCCCTAAAGAGCACATTCGCCATTCTATTGCGCTGTTCCTGTGTAGCTTCTTTCCAGGCATCTGCCACCTTCCGCAGGAAATGTGCTAGCCTATCCTGAGTCTCCCACTTTTCTTGTGGCGGCTCCAGCATACTAAGTTCTTTTTGAATCTCATCATAATCGTCAAGGTATTCATCCTTCGCCTTATGTCCCCACTCGTATAAGTCCTTGATCTTTTCTAGCCGGAGTTCCAGTATGCTGCGTCTCTTGGAAGCGTCATCATAGGCTGTTTCTAGCTTGCGATGAGATTCCAGTATCTTCTCCCTGTAATCTTCCGGTATCGCAAAGTTCTCCAAGTACCATTGAATCTGTTCTTCATATGTCTGAAGGAAAGTACTCTTGCTCCGGCAATCTAAACCTCTAGCTTTGGTACTACAGTAGACGCGAGCATCACCCCTGCTATTCCGATGGATGTGTATTCTGGCCTTGCAGCGGTTGCACGACATCAGCCCCGACAAACTGTAGGTGCGAGCCTGATTTCTTATCCTGGTGCTCGTATGATGACGTCTCTTTCCTCTTTCTTGTTGTGTCCGGTCAAAGACATCTTGGGGCACGAAAGGTGTATGTTTAGCTTGTAACCAACCACCATTGCCATCCGTAATTTCTCCAAGGTAGAATCGATTCTTAAGCAGGTCCCTTACCGAATCCTTTGCAAAAGGACGATTCCCTCTGTTCCCTGCAGTAAGATACCCAGTTGTATTAAGGGCATACGCTACCTCTCTGTCAGTCTTTCCTCTACTCGCCAAGTCAAACGCCATTGCCAATCCAGGGTGCGTGCTCGGATCAGGTACCGGTACCCCATCCTCTCCCTTCATTGCACCAAAGGGTAGAAGGCCACAGTATAACCCCTGCTTTCTCCGCTCATGCCATCCCTTCTTGGTCTCTTCACTTAAGTTGTCTGAGTATAGTTCAGCCAACCCTCCCTGCATCACCAGCATGAACTTCCCAGTGGGCGTTGAATAGTCCATATCATTCTGAATCGACACAAAGCCTACTCCGGCCTTACCTAGTCTCTCAAAATACTCAAGAGTGATCTTCAGCTTCCTGGAGAAACGGTCTATCTTGTGTACCACCAAAACATCATACTTCCCGGCCAAGGCGTCATCAATCGCCTCTTTGAACATAGGCCGTTTCCGGATGTCATCGGTGTGAGCAGTTCGGCCTAGCTCAACGTATTCATGAAAAGGCACCCAATCCCTGTTTTGACATAGCGTCTGAAACGCTCTCTTCTGTGCATCGATACTGTAGCCCTCTATTTGCTCTTCTGAGCTGATCCGTGCATATAGCGACGCTCTCATGGCTACGCCTCCCCGGTTTTACCTGCCAAACTCGAGCCTGTTGAAATCAGGCCGACATTCCATATCATCACGATCCCCACGTTGAAACACTTTGGTGTTCTGCCCTAATTATAGGTGATTGTAACCTGCTTTCAAACGCGGATCTGTGATGCCGATGGTTCCGCCACGCTCAAAATATAATCTGCGTTATTTTTCGATATATCCAATAAAGTTTTGCGGCTGGATCATGAAAGTCCAACAAATGTTGCTCACGTTATATTGTGATTGTCGAGGCTGGACGCCGAAAAGTGATGAAGGCCCCGTCTCCTCGTCAGGAGGCGGGCAACCAACATGCGGTTCCGCCCGGAGACAGCCTTAACCCGGCTACAGCTTGCCGAGCTGCTCCTCGAGCACTACCCTGAGGAGAGGTCTGAGGTCCTGGAGCACCTAGACTTCGCCATCAGTGAATTCCGCGTGATGAAGAAATAAACAGAAATAGGGAGGGCCAACCTTAAATCAGTCAACTCTCCCTATTTTCAATTATGCCTTCTAAGCTTTGTTAGATAACGCGGAAGTAAGGTATCTCTAAGGTATCTCTTTGGAGAAACCAGCTAGTGCATGTCCCAATCCGAACTTGAACGGCTGGTCGCTGATACCGGTTGCTGCAGAGAGAAGATTACCAACGACAAATGACTGAAGACCATTTACGAGGCTTACCTTATTGTGGCCAGGGTTGTGTTTGCGATATTTGTTAGGATATTGAATAGCGACTAATAGTCACTAATTTGTCTGCTAACGATCTGTTCTGCCAACACCAGACCAAAACTAACCTCGCACGGTCTAGACGATAGAGGGAGATACCTATTCACTCGACAGTCTGGTCTTGTTAGCAATGCGGAACAACGTTGGGTTGGCTATTTGTCGTGAGATTATTAGTGATTATCTCTTGGGTCGGTATAGTGGTCGCCGTGCGAATTCTCTAGATGCTTAACCATGTTGCCATAGCGGGTTGTCTTGTAGCCGCAATAGACGCAAATGTAAGGGTTATTCTTACTGGCCCGAGAAGTCTGAGACGCATCCCATTCCCTACCGGGTTTTTCGCGAGGAGGCGCAACTGCATAAATATGCTCTCGAGTTGCTGGTAAGCCCAGGGCGGTTCTCTCAATTATCGAGAAATTGACCGCATCATCATAGTCGAGACCATCTGACCCCTCACCGACATAAACTGGCAGGTGTTCAGAGTTCAGAATAAAGGCTCTTCCGCCTTTACGAATCTGAGATGCATCCCATCTCCTACCCCGTCTTTCGGGAGGAGGCGCAACTGCAGAAATATACTCTTGAGTTGCTGGCAAGCCCCGGGCAGCTCTTGAAATCATCGACAGGTCGATCGCATCATCGTAATCGAGGTCACCCAGTCCCTCACCGACATAGACCGGTAGGTATTCAGAGGTCAGAATATAAGCTCTTTCGCCTTGACGAAGATGTCTATTTTCTCCGGCTGCTATGGTACACCTTCCTATCTATTTCTTCACCTTTCCGTCATTTCAAGAGCTATGATTGATCGTCCTCCGCCTGAATATAGCAGTCACTCGGAGGACGAGGTTGGATTGCTGTGCAGTTGTTCTGCGTATCGGCCTGACGGGGTGGGGCATCCTCATCTTGAGTGTTGCACTCCTGAGAGCTTAACGCAATCTCGGCCAATATACGCCCCAATTGCGCAAAACCCGACTCAACGCCTAACCGCCATCGCCATATTATGTGATGCCAATCCACGGATGAGTACCGATAATCACTCTCTCTTCTGAATATTCTCATCTGAGACGGTGGGATCTTCATTGCTAGTCTCCATCGGCATGTCCGTCTCGCGACAAACATCTGACGCCTTATTTGCCATCGGTGAGCAAGAGTTATCTTGGTGTCTTTCACTACCATGCTGTGCAATCTCCAATAGAATGTCGCCGAGCTTCATGAGAGTACGTTCTGTCATGAACTCAGTCTTTGAGTATGACTTGTTTAACCTGCGGTCCTTCGACCAGTTCGCTGACATTCTAGCTAATTCCCACCTCTGTATTCCGATAACCGCGAATATTCCCTCGCACACTCTGTATCGAAAGTGGAGCGTGCTCAGGTCTATGTTTCGGTCAACAAAAAAGCGACGAAACAACTCAAAACACTCATGCATCATGCTTCGAATTGCCTCGTCGCTCAATTCTGTTTCTATCGTCGGCGACGAAACTTAATCTCTATTCTTTTGTAAAGCTACCACAATCATAATGCCATGTAATTGTGTGAAATGTCAACTCAGTAGGAATATATGCACTCTCAGGGACAAGCCTCCGAAATAATACCGAACGGTACGAAAATGGATGAAAGGCAGTTAGTGAAGAGGATAGAACAACACCGAATGTCACTGGAAGGTACCAGGTGGCACACAATAGACCTCTATCCCAGGAAGGTGCTACAATAACTGGAGAGCAGCCAATTTGCATTATCGTTATCACGTGGCTGATATGATGGGGAAAAGTTGGATGATAGCCCCAGAAATCCGTTTAGTAGGTCTGGTATCATCTGATTGAATCAATTTTATGGGAAGGGGAATCTTATGACCAAAGAAGAAGCTCTAGACCTGCTCAAAAGCAGTGTGGCTCGATTCAACGAGCTTCGCCAGAATAATCAGGAGCGCCTCGATCTGAGCGGGGTTGACCTCAGCCGAACCAATCTCAAAGGAGCCGACTTACGACGTATCGACTTTACCGGAGCTACTTTCCAGGAGTCGAACCTTAGTGAAGCACAGTTTGGTGGGGACATTCTTCGGGATACAGACTTTCGAGGAGCTGACTTGACCGAAGCGAATTTCCATCATGCCATGATGCAGGGAGCCGATATCAGAGGGGCTGACTTCAACCCCAATACTCGGATGGGTCGTATCTGCGTAAACCTCGCTTCCTTTGAAAAGGTGCGCTGGGACAAGTCTTGCTTGGAAGAGATCCTGGCTATCCTAAACACGAATGAAGATTGGTTGATACAATACGAAATCGTTCCCAAGGCAACAACTCAGTAAAATATGGTAAAATGTATACTAGCTTAGGCAGAGCTAAACGTAGAATAGCTGGCACGAGAAACACACTGATGAAGATATGGTAAGTTAGCGGATACGATACTATCCAGCACTAGAATCGGAAGGAGAAGAAACTTGACAGACTCACCAGAAAACTCTGGCGTAAGTAATGAAACCATTGAAGCCTTTCATACGATGTGGGATAGCTTCCCACAGCCGGTTATGCTGCTGATGAAGTGCCGCGATATTGTTGCGGTAAACAGGTATGGCCAAGAAAAGGGGGTACCCACCAGCGGAAGATGTTATCAATTAGGCGGCCAGGTTGATGAAATCCACGCTGGCTGTAAGGCTAACCAAGCCGTAGAAGAAGGGATCGCTCAACGAACGGTTCATTACAATAAGGACACAAACCGGGTAATGGATGCATACTGGCTCCCGGTTTTAGGCGAAAAGGACCTGTATATGCACTTTGCCATAAACACTGACCTTAACCGGTCCCAATAAATCCATTTTCTCTTTACAGGATAGCTGAGTTAACAGTATACTCAATCCTAACATGCAAAACGCACCAGCAAAAAATAGCACAGTTTCGGGCATCATTCAACTGGCTAATCCAATTTTCATTATCATCGTAGTGGGTCTACCGATCAGTGCCTTAATCTACGCTGCGAATTTTGGCTCTCTTAAATTCCTCAACTATGTACATATTATGACTGGCGTACTATGGACCGGGATTGACTTGTTCATGGGAGGTATTCTCGGGCCAGTTCTAGGTGGAATGGAACCCAAAGACCGCGCCAACGTGTTTAAACGTCTGATACCGAAGATGACCTTCCTAATGCCAGTGCTTGCTGCAGTAGCAACAACTTCTGGAATTCAACTCGCTCAAAGTATGGGATGGTCACTGACTGACCCATGGGTTCTTGCAGCGCTCATTATTACTGGCATGCTGGCTGTCCAGGGATTTGGTTTGCTTCTTCCAAACGAGATTCGCATATTCCGGCAGTTACTATCTGTCACACCGGATACCGACAGAATCGCACGGTTGGGGATGATAAATGCGAAATTGGGTGGTCTACAAGGAATATTTCAAGTTGCTGTAATCGTCATAATGGTGAACATCAGATTCTAGACAATCTGCATCACAACCCACGCTTATTGGTTCCTTTTTACGTTATTTGACAGTCTTTCTCACAAGGATTACGGGCGTCTGCTAAAACTAGAGCCATCGAGGTTTGAGAATAGATTTTCCCGAAGCCATGTGGTAATGTCATTAGCTATGAAGTTGATGCGGCAACGATGGTCCCATCATTATGCTTGGTTGATTCTGGCCGGTGTTGTCGTGGTCTTAATGGTTAGCACCGGTGTCAGGGTTTCATTTGGAGTTTTGATTGATCCCCTTGTGGAAGCGTTTGGCTGGAGCCGAGGTGGGATTTCCCTGGCCTACACGCTTCAGTTTTTGATAGGCATACCCATAGTACTGGCGGTAGGCCGCCTGGCGGAAAAAATTACCACCCGTTACTTGGTGTTAGGGAGTGCAGTAGTCTTCACGGCTGGCATGCTGCTCACGGCAACGGTCACACGACTCTGGCAGTTTCAACTATATTTCGGCCTTCTAATCGGCGGATTTGGGTCTGCTGCCTTTACCGTGCTTTTACCGGTGCTTCTGAGCCGCTGGTTCAACCGGAAGCTTGGGTTAGCCATGGGCTTCATGTGGATGAGTTTGAGTATAGGCCCAATGGTTGTATCTCCCTTAATGCGCACCTCCATCGAAACCTCGGGATGGAGCCAGACATTCATTGTCTTTGGTATCATCGGTGGGATACTGATATTGATAGCCGGCTACTACCTCAGGGATAATCCTCAACAAAAAGGGCTGGCTCCGTATGGCGGGTTGGTCCAGGAGCCTTCAACGGACCAGGCAGGTTCTCAAGCGGATAGCATCAGCGTTCCCCAGGTGACAAGGATGAAGAGCTTTCAGGGGCTGACTGCTGTTCACCTGCTAGGATGCATTGGACACTCCATTCTGCTGGCCCACATGGTCTCAATAGCCACCTTTGCGGGTATCTCAAGCCTGGCCGCTGCCGGTGTACTCAGCGTAGCGGTAGCCGCCTCTGCCATCAGTCGATTCGTAATGTCGCTGATATCAGAGAAGAAAGGCGCCAGATATACACTAGTTCTAGCTGTATCACTTCAAACCATTCCTACGTTGATACTACTGGGCGCCAGTGAGCAATGGTCGTTCTATACTTTCGCTATTCTATTCGGACTCGGCTATGGGGGAGAGATGGTTGGTTTCCCCATATTCAACCGCCAGTACTATGGATTGAATGCACCGCTTAATACTATATATTCTTACCAAATGGCTGGCGCCATGCTGGGTATGGCAGTTGGAGGCTGGATAGGCGGTGCTTTGTTTGATTTGACCGGTGTTTATACATGGAGCATATTGGTATCGGTGGGGGCTGGTTTCTCGGGAGTGGTAATAGCTTTGCTTCTTCCTTCTCCCAACCGCTAAGCTGAAGTTACCCTCTGAAATTGCCCTCTCAGAAACAAATATTCCTTTATCCGTGGTATTCATTACTAGCCAATTTGCAGATAACCTTAGACTCCCCTTGCAGCGAAACTCAAAGCCAGAAGAATCCCATCCATCCAATGGAGCAACCAAAGGTTGCTTCTGAGGTTTGCCGGTCAATTAGGGCAGTAATTCTCAATATGTTAAACTAAGAGAAGAAATGGTAAGCAAATACAGCAAACCGGAGGATCAAAATGTCAGAGCCAATATCGGTACCAAAAGTGAATATTGAGGTACTAAGAAATGCCATTAGCACCGAATATCGGGAGGTGGCACTGAACCCTCAGAAAGGGTTTCATTTTCACACCGGACGACCGCTAGCGAAAATACTGGGATACGCTGATGAAATCGTCAGTGTCGTGCCTGAGAGTTCCATCGATTCATTTGCCGGAACGGGGAACCCCTTTAGCCTGGGTACTATCAGACCCGGCGAAAGGGTGGTTGACGTGGGCAGCGGAGCTGGTTTTGATAGTTTAATCGCCGCCCACATGGTAGGTAGTAATGGGCGAGTCATTGGTATTGACATGACTCCAGAAATGCTCCAAAAAGCACAGGGGGCCTCGGAGACAGCGGGACTAGACAACATTGAGTTCCGCAAAGGCGTTGCCGAAGCTCTTCCGGTTGATGACAACTGGGCTGACGTCGTGATTTCCAATGGGGTGGTCAATCTGTGTCCTGACAAACTTGCCGTGTTTCGGGAAATGCACCGTGTGCTTAAGCCAGGGGGTAGGCTTCAAATCGCTGACATCCTCGTTGAAAAGCCCGTTCCAGCGGAGGCAAAAGAGGACATTGACCTGTGGACCGGTTGAATAGCAGGTGCTCTGCTGGAAGCAGAGTTGCATGCCACCGTAGAGGCAGCCGGATTCGATGGCTTTGAGATTACCTGGCGGGCAGATGTGTTCAGTGGTGCGCCCCAGGAATCAAGTGCGGCAGATTTTGACACCAAGGGAATAAACTTCCGCGCTGTCGTA
>SDBV01011202.1_pt1 | contig 11652 bp, 14 predicted proteins | sample 2277081 | NCBI WGS metagenome assembly SDBV01 (sample SAMN10402039, study PRJNA504765) | marine sediment metagenome | isolation source: marine sediment core GS10_PC15, 223 cmbsf | place: Arctic Ocean: Southern Knipovich Ridge | collected 2010
GCCGAAGTTAGCGCCAGCGACATTGATTATGCTCAGCAACCAGCCGAAGACCTTATTGTCTGTTTCGTTCTTGGTCATCGTGGCCAGTATAGCAAAGCCGCCAATGATGGCGCCAAATGCCTTCAGAAGTTCAACACCGTTCTCAAGCAGAAATGTCATTTTTAGCTCCTTTTATTCCAGGCTTCTTTGAAACTTTCTCCCTGCATATCAACGAGATGTCCCTTATCCCGAGCCAGAGTTCTTTTGAGGTCACAGGCTTCGGCGATTTTTCTGAGTCTGTCCCACGGCCACTTGAGCGACCAGTTTCCACGGCCCTTGAATCGTTTTTGTTTCCTAAAGGCCAGATCAACAGCCCTCGCATCAGGCTTCCCCTTCTTTGTCAGGTTATGCCAGCCACGTTTGGTCCAAGTGACTTTCTTTCCAGGGGTAGTCCTTCCCTGATTATAAATCTTCATCTGTTTCGCTTCTGTATCATATGTCCTGACAATGAACATAGGATAGCCGTAGGCAGCCATAGCCGCCATAGTAGCTTCTACTCGTAGCCGAGTCCCAGGATTCAAGTCGTCTTTAGATCTACTCATTTAGCTCCATCCCAATCACGAATAGAAGGAACTTTATGATCTGTACTTCTACGCAAGTCATCTACAAAGTGCTGTGCTTGCGAGCGAGAAAAACCTTGCGTTGTAATTTGAGTGAAAATTGCTTTGTCCACAGCCTCAAGTGTTAGGAATCTGCTGTCAATATCGTGAAAGTGCGTCTGTATCCATAGGGCACTACAGACGGCAGTAGCCACCAATGAGAGAACTATAGTTATCGTGTGCTGCCAACCGTTCACAGGCCATCATCCTTTTTTACTCTCGCTGTCGCTCTAGCGTCGAGTCTGTACGAAAGCCCAGCCCCTCCAGAAATCTCAAACTGAAGTCTGAGAGGCATTCCTTCGACTAGTCCTGCTTGATCGTCTGGAACTAGAACTTCGTAAGATCCGAGTTCTTCGACTAGCTCTGTCAAACTCAACGTGGAGATAAGACTATTATCTACACCACTGTAAAGCTTCAAAGTACCAGAACTAATGCCTTCTATTAGCTGGCCAGTTTTCTCATTTCTGAACTGTTCCAAGACAAAAGGTGTATCTGTTCCGATCCAAACTGTGCGCGGCCGTTCAGACATCTAGTGACCTCAGTGATGCACTAACAGCAGGTTTGTCTCTCAAATCCCTAATGCTAGTAGATAGAGTACTTCTTAGCTTGGCACTGGTTCTGGGCGAGTCTCTCAGCGCTACTACTTTCGCAGCTGTAAACATTTTCAACTTTGCAGTAACACTGTTGAGCTGTGAGAAATCAGCAGCTACACCAGAACCTGGTCTTATAGAGCCACTCAGAAGTTCACTGTCATTCAGCATCGAGATACTGACACTACCAGTCAAACTTAGCTGAATATAGCTTTGTCGAACTAGTGTGTCGCAGCCCGCGTTATTACACGCTGTCAGACTTACCGTATACGAGCCAGGGTTCTCGTAAAGGTGCTGCGGATTCTGAACAATACTAGCAGGTGAACCATCTCCGAAGTCCCACAACCAACTGGTTGGTTTGCCACCAAGGGGCTCAAGAGTATAGAGAGGCGGCCCATGAAATTCAGATAGATCTATGAACTGAACTACTGCTGGTGCCTGAGTTGGTCTGACGAAGACAAAGAAATCAGCCGCAGGTATAGCTAGGCCAGGAGTCAGAAACCTATGCTTCTGACTTCTAAACGGAGGCCTGTAGACAAAGCGGCTCATCTTATCCCAGGAACAACTCGAAGGTCATCGAGCCCGCGAACCCAGCACTTGTAACTGCGTTCGGCAGTGTGATGACCAAGTTCTCTGCGCCTGCATCTGAGCTGATCTGAATTCGCTCTTCGGGTGTCGGAAGGTAAAGCCAACCGGCCTGAAGATTGAACGTGTCAGAAAGGATGATCTGCGGACTCGCTGCCGGAGTCGTGTCACTCGTGCGACAAGTAGCATCGGGGCTCGCAGCAGGTGCACCGTTCATGTGAGGCAACGGTGTGACTACAGAACCGCTAGAGCCAATGACTGCCGCCCTTGCGATCTGAATTTCAGCCATCTCAGCTGCAGCGTCACCCGCCAGGGAATTCTGGCCAATCCTGACGCTGTGCAAAAGTGCCATGTTTGGCGCGAGCACGGTTAGCGAAAGCAGATCTTGCGCTAGACTTTCAGTCGAGGAAAACCTCGCTGTGTACATGAGACCCTGCATTTCTATCTCCTCAAGTTGTGCCCATAAGCACGCTTAGTCTTGAAACTGACGAGCCAACCTATATCAGCCCCTGGAGCTGGCGCACTAACACCAAAGACAAACTGTCTTCGGGTAAGTTGCCAGCGAACATCGATTTCAGGTCTTTCGTTTCCGAGTTGCTTTCGTTGCTGTCTGATCGCCGCCAGATAGCCAACATCGTGATGTCTGGCGTGCTCGACAAGTCTACCGAAACGCTGGTTGGACCTGTAATCAAAGAACTCACTGGTGTCTCTTCCGAGTTGCTTTCGCAGACTTCTGATCGCCGCGAGGTGGCCCGGCTCTTGAACGACCGGAGGCACAACTCTTGTAAAGCTTCTCTGCCGTACCGCGTGCTGGAACGGCCGCTGCGAGATCTTTCTGTAGATGCCTGTTGAGCCTGCCACATCAGATTACCTTGTCCAAATCCTAGAACCTACTCGTTGCTGGTAGCGGTCAGGAGTTTTTGCTCCACCCGGACCGGCTATGAATGTTACAGATGGCTGTGGCAAATCGTAACCCCCAGAAAAAATTAGACCTGCTGCCACACACCTGAAAGATATGACATCTCCTATTTCTAGTACGTCCTCCCAGAGAAACTTAACGCACATCTCGAACTCAATGCGCGTGTCTGGGCCGCTTGCGAAAGTGCAATCAACTGTTGAAATGAACGGGTCTTCAAGAAGTGCCCCATTCGTCGTATCTCCCCAACTTGCTGTTGATAATTCTTCACCCCACGTTGTAAGGTCAATTGTATTCCCAGCAGTGAAATGGTCTGAAGCTGCTGGAACAACACGAGTAGAACTAGTATTAACTTGGATCCAACCACCACTAGGGTTAAGCCGACGTTGCAATTGGAACTTCTGAGTTTCAGCACTGCTTTCGATGCAGATCCTTGGGCGTATTTGTACATCGCTCCCAAAGACAACTTCAATCGGAGTATTGATAGCGGCAAGATATGATGCTCCAGTTCCAGATCCATTGTCCCAGGCAGTTCCATCGCCATCATCGGCCCTGAATCTCCAACCAGTTTGGGAGGCATTGTTACCACCGCCCCCATCCATTGTGCCCATTGATTAATGCTCTCTAATTTCGCCATACGGGCCACTTTCGGTGAATTTAGGGGCATATTGCCGCTGTCTGGATATAGCTGTCCAATCCTCATACGGCTGTCCAGTTCTTTTATCGTGACCAGAAGTGTGATGAACACGAGGCACGAAATTGTCCGGAAACTCGGGCCACAGCACAGGCCGATTATGCGGATACTGATGGTGTATGTATGAGGTATATTGGTTGTTATCCGCAGCACTCATGCCACCAACTACGTCGGGGTCTTCGCGGATGGTCTTTTTGAGCCTGTAGAAGCTGTCAGTGGTCTTAGTTCTGCCGTGTAGCACGCAACCGATATTGTTGAACTCAATTACGAGATACTCAATGAGGCCGTCAATGCCAACGCCCAGCCACGCTTGTTCTGACAAGAGATAGATGTAGTGATACTGCTCGATGACTTCTCTAGTTCCACCATCTTCCATCTCTTGAATAACTGAGTGAACACCGACACGCTTATCTGCGGGGATCTTTTCTACATCACCCATGATAGCGGCGTGATTTGCCTTCAGGCTAGATTCGTCAGTATAAAAGATTTTCCACTTACTCATCGAAATTCATGCTCCCGATTCTTTCCTCTTCCATTTCATCTGCGAAGGGAACTACTGCGCTATTTACTCCATCGTTGTCAAATTCATCTTCAGCTGCAAGAAGTGTTTGCATCTCAGCGTTCTCAACTTCTGCCCAGCGGGCTATGAGTTTGTCGTCCCGCAGAATTGGTTGCATCTTTCTAATTGTTCTAGCCATTAGCAGTTCTTCAGCAAAGAACAACCATCTTAGGTCATTTTCTAGCGGCCTTGCAGAATAAAGATAGTAATCTATACCTATTTTATAATCCTGGTCAGCAAAAGCATCAAAGGCCATAACCATAGAATGTTGAGTTTCGGCCGACATAGATAATCCCTGGTAAAACCAAGCAGTAGGTCGTCCAGGATTAGGTCTACTTGTCATGCTCTCTTTCTTGGCATGAACGAGAGGTACGTAATTTTCGTTACTAGTTCCCTCACCAAATACTAGGTTTACTTCTCTAATACTCTTTACACGACCAAGTGTAAAACGATCTTCGCCAGCTTCTAGAGTATTCCTAGCGGCTAGAAACATATGGTTCCAGTTATGAGCGCGCTCTAGTTCTCGAACTGCGTCACTAGCGTAGCCCGGAATATCGTCGTCGTAGACAGTCCCGCGTCTGATCGCTCTAGAGACTCGTTCGTAGAAATTGCCAATTGTAGCAGACATGAAAACTCCTAGGTTGCCCGGAGGAGGCTGGACCAAAGGACTTACCCCCAGATCCTAAAGCCCCTCCTCCCCCGAACTCACCCTCCCACAGGGATACTAGTGCTTACACTTCGCCAGCTGCAAGTCGTAGACCCTTGACGAGATAGTGATGCTTGCCGTGGGCGATCTCCAGACCGCACTCCGTGAGGTACTCCGAAGTCAGGCCGTCGATGCCGTTGCCTTGGCGATCAGGCAGATAAGCGGTATCGGAATTTCTCAGGGGCCGATAGCTCAGGTCTGCCATGTCTACGATCATCATCCAAGTATCGAATGAAAAGTACTCGTCAGCACCACCTGTGATGTTACTCTGGATCTGATTGAAGAGCGGGTGACTCTTCAGAACCAAAGTACCATAGGGCGTGAAGAGTCTCCTCACGTCCATGCCGAACTCCTTCGTCGCAGGAGTGATCTCGACACTAATGCCGTCCGACTGCCGGATCATGCGCTGGATCGTCAGGATAGCCCGATTTCCGCAGAAAGCGATCTTCTCCTGAGATCCGAACCGGAATGCTTCGAGGAAGATGTCTTCCATCTCGTCCCAGCCGACGCCTGCACCAGACTTGTCGATCTTGTTGGCAGCCGGGATGTACGAAAGAATACCACCCGTGGCACGCTGAAGCTCGCCATTGGTTCCCGTTCTCTCGTCCCTGGCACCGAAGATGAAGCCATACTCCATGCCGATAGAGTGATACAGGAGCGCTTGCTGCTTCGCGTCCCTGACCTCTTCCACCGTCCGAAGCCGCGTCTGCATCGCAGTACGCGTGGCCTTCAGGGAATTCCTGAAGATCTGGGTGTAGTTGTAGACCTTCGACGGCCGATAGCGAACGTTCGTCGGCGTGTCAGAACCTTCTTCGTACACGCTGCCGATGATCACCAGGTTCGGATTCATCGTCGCAACTGTCACAATAGCGGCAGTCGTGCCGGCGAATCCACGGACGACCGGAATGCTCGTGTCTGTAGTAGCACCATCCACGAGCATGATCTCGTCCGTTTCCTCAGCGTACAGAAGATCGCCGAGCTTGCACTGATCTCCGCCGCCGAACCCGAAAGGATCTGCAGTGACAACGAGAGGGTCCGTGCCTGCAGTAATGTCGGCGGAAAGTTCCAGCCTCACATTACTGACCTCACGCTCCCACCAGTTGTACTCGGCGTCGTCAGTGACCTTCTTTTTCATTTGGCTGGTCAGCGCCGTGATAGGCGCATGGCCGTTGGGGAAACGCATCAAAATCCCCTGCCGCCAATTCAGAGGGCGTTCGCCAGCAGCGAAGTCCCCTGTTCCTTGCAAGCCTTGAATGGCCATTTGATTGGCTTCCTCTCTCTACCCTAGGCTAAAACCCAAGTGTAGACCATACGTCCTGCAGCGCTGGGTCAACACCAGCTCCGTTAGGACGAGTTTGAGCACCTCCAGCTATTTGCTGTTGGTGATTGGGATACACCTGGGAAATGTTCCCCTGCGCATCACGTACAAGTATGGGCTGTTGACTTACAGCTCCTACGTGCACGCCCCCTTGAACCGCTACCGGAGTAACACCCGGCGGCAGCTGTTGGGGCTGTTGTCCTTGAGGGAGGAATTGTTGCGGCTGTGCGACGTATTGGGGCTGTTGCACTACTTGGCCCCTAGTCGCCCGTTGCTGCTGCACTTTTTGCTGTAGGCCTGGAACAAGGGGACTTAGCCTTTCAGCAATAGCATCTCGGTAGTCAGGACTCCATGTTGGGAACTGCGTTGCCAGTTGACTAGCAGTAGCTACCACCATGTCCTGCATCGAAGACAATTCAGGATAAGTACCATACATATCCCTCTTGATGTCTGCCTGACCTTGAGCCTGTTGTACCTGCTGCTGAACAGCAGGCGTAATCGTTGCGAGGCGCTGATCTACGTCCCTCAGCGTCTGTTGGTGAACAGTCTGAGCTACTCCGTTCAGAAGCTGATTGATTGCCAAGACCCTTGTGTTGGGATCCTCAGAGGAAATCGCGTCAGCGTACTGCTGCGGAACCTGGAAGTTAAACGCCTGAGGCTGTGCTCCTTGAGCTTGACCCTGCCCCTGCTTAACCTGCTGCGTAGCCACGGTCTGCGTAAGCCCCTGGATCTGCTGCGTCAGCTGCTGAATCTGCGCCTGTTGTGCCGCCTCCTGGGGAGTTGGCAGAGCCTGTTGAGGTAGAGTACCTGGCAGAGGTTGACCAGGGATTTGCGGAATCTGTGGCTGAGGCAAAACACCTGGCTGTTGTATAGGTACAGGCTGGCCAGGAATCTGCGGAATCTGCGGAATCTGCGGTCCCTGCTGCTGGACTACCGGAGGCGGTGTTCCTTGAGCTTGATCCTGCGAAACTGCCTGATCGAGAATTGTCTGACTAGGTGCTGTTGGCAGAACCGCAGGCGGCTCTTTACCCGGAACTACGGGGGGCGCTACTACAGGCTGACCCTGAGCTGCACCCGGCACTGTCTCCGGCGGAATACCTGCGAAGAAATCCGCAGCCATCTCACCCTGCTCTTTCTCTTCTTTCGTCGCAGGAGCTTGGGGCTTTTCCAGAGAACCAGTCTTGAAGTAGTTCTGTGTCTCTTCCGGGCTCAGAATGCGATCTTCAGGCGGTCCTGCGTCAACGTGATCGACAGGCGCTTGAGGAGTAGCGGGTGCCACCGGTGCTTGAGGCGCAGTCGGCACTACCGGCTCCACCGGCTGAGGCTGAACTTGCAGGTTTTGGGGAGGGTTAGGACTACTCATCTTTTTCTTCCTCTTCTTCTTCTTCGGTTATGAGGTTAAGAATTCCATGAATTAGGGTGTTCACACCCTCGATCTGACCTTGCCCTCGCGAGAACTCCACAGGGGCACTTACATCAGCCATGTTCAGTGCGAGTATTTCGTTTGATATTCCTTGGCACCACAAGAGTGAACGACCAAAAGCCTTGAGTACTACTTCTGAGGTAAGAACTACCGTCAAGGCATCTAGATCCTCTGTAGTGATATTACTGGTCATGTGCTTGTGCATCTCTACGTAGAGCTGTTCTGCACGATTCTTGCTAATCATCATTTCCCTTTACGCGGCAAGCCTATTGCCTGGTTGTGGGAGGGTGGCATTAACCAATCCACTGGGGCCAGTTGCTCCAGGGATCGGGGCCAAGTTACCCTGTTGTGCTTGTTGCTGGATCTGACCCGGATCTCCAGGTTGGATCCTGTAGCTCTTGATGTTCTTTGCTCCGCCAAGTTCTGCTACGAACTCGAACAACTTGGGAACTGAATACGACTGACGCAGCTCGGGGTCTGCAAGGATTCCTGTAAGAATCTGCTTCCACACGTCGAGTAGTGCGATCTTATCGAGTGGAAGTGACCCGTCATGGACTGGGAAATAAAAGTCCCCTGCGAGTCCATCAGGATCAATTTGTAGGGGATACTGTATTCCGTCAGAACCTGTAACTCTAACATGGAACTCCTGAGTCATCCACTGCTGACTATTGAGAGACATTTGATTGGTCAGCGAGCCCATGCCTTGTGAGCTGACGACCCTTGCCAGGGCACTAAGTCTCGACGCAGCTGCCGCCCCAGAGGTTCTCACTTCGGTGGCGGTCTTACGGCCTCCAGAGTCTTGGAGTCCCAGGAGGTTCTCGCTAACGGCACTAACCCGCTGACCAATCTCGAAGAACGTGTCCATATCACTGATGTGCCCACGAGTCACATCCTGCACAGGAATCTGCTGGATGGCCTTAGTCACGTCACGATTCAGGGCCGTTCTCTTAAGTCTAATTGTCTTTCCAGGGCCGGGCCTGTTGACGTCCTTCATCTCTACAGCGAACGGATCGACGATCCACTGATTATTAATCGCAGACCTCACGTTCTCCATATGAGAGTTCAGGAACCAACTCATCGAATCTTGCAGAGGTCCAATGTAGTCGGCCATTCCGGCTGAGCCAAAGTCGTACCCGCTGCCGTAAGGCTCGGCGACGATGACGGGATGCTCGCCATGATCGTCCAGTATTCTTTCGGCTTGAACTATCTGCGCTTTGTTCAGGATTGTAAAGAGCCATTTCTCGATCCGGTCAGATTCACCAATGCCAAGTTCTCTGGGAACCAAGTCTATCGAACAGGTGTCTACATGGTAATTACCAGGACCTGCCTCGTGTACTCTACCATGCCAATTAGCACCGGCATGGGAGTCGCCACCAGTTAGAAGATCTCTGGCACTGTTCAGACTTCCTGTAGTCCTTTCGTCAGTGACGTTAGGTGCATCATCAATATACTTCAAGAGGCCTTGCTGCTCCTGCCTCTTGAGAAGATGTTTGCCTTGGAACTGCCGCCAAAACACGTGCTCGCCCTTCGTGGCCACATCTCGCATAGGAACTCGAGAATCTGGAAAGAACATGAAGGGATCTACCGGAAATATCTCGTTGCCTTCGTAGGTAACTACTTCGTTCTGTTCTCGGACCTCCTCCATAGTCAAACCACCGGTAGTGATGTCGAAGACCGGGCTCTGAGTCTTTTGGGTCCGCTGCCGCGTCTGAACTGTCCAGCGGTTCATCAAGATACCAAGACCATAGAGTCCCATATCGTTGAACCAGTTCCACCAATGCTTTACGATTCGATTATGGTCCAGCTGATATTGGAGCATAATCTCCATCTGAAGAGCATTGTTCACGTTCATCCCATAGGTGCCGACCTGAAGATAGGGATGACGCGCAGAGAAAACTTGCAGTAGATAGGTTGAGATCGTTGAGAGGGTCGCAAAGCTATAGGGCACCACAATATCTACCGCTAGCGGCGGCTTACCTTTGTCGTTCGCAGCCTTGAGCATCTTGTCGTACTGTCGCAAATCTATCCATGCCTGGTTCCGCATCTCATTAGCACGCCAGCGACCGTAAAAGGCACTCATGGCTCTTTCACTATCTCTGAGCCTAGTCATCAGATAATCCAAGACGCGATTGTGCGGCAGTGACCCAGGTTTCAACTGGTCAATAGGAGCCTGATATGGCTGAACAGCTATGCTCGGCCACTCATACCTGGGCGTACTGGTGAGACCAGGAAACTTCTCACTACTGGCCAGAGGCGGAGTGACTGTCGTAAATTGATCTAAGGGCATACTCACTTGTCAATACCTCGACACGGTGCCGTGTATTTACGAGGCCCACTCACGATTTTCATAGTCAATGTCGTATTCCTCGTCATAATCCTTGTCGTAGTCATCATCACCCTTGCTCTTGAATTGCGATTCTGCAGGATCACTCCCGGCGTCAAAGGCTGCCGTGGGATCCAAGAGAACCATGCACATAGCTACAACGTCCGGCCCATCATCGTGAACGTGCGAGTCATCATAGCGAAAATCAAAGAACTGGCTCTCGAGTTCCTGGAACTTCTCTCGAAGTCTCATGTACCCAGCAGCGAACCTAGGTCTGAGAGCTGCCCGAATCCTATCAATCTTTCGGGTCTTATGATGGATTGGCTCAATTTCAAAGTACACGCCTCTCTGGAACATCTCGCGGCGCATCAAGGTCAAGTAGACCGATTGCGCTGCGTTCGACTCTATACCTGCCAGAACGGAGTGCCAAGTAGTAATCTGGCGGAAGTACTCTTCGACTTTTTCCTCATCCTCCGCCCCACGCTTGAGCCAGCAATCCAGTATCCACGTTCGCCCGGTCTTTTGATGAATTCCAAGCGTCGCAATGGCTGAAAAGTCCGCCGTTCTTTTTGAGCTTGTCGCGGGATCGAGACAGGTAGCACAGATAAGTTCTTCAAGAGGGGGTGGTGGTTCGTATAGCATGAACCTCGGGGGAAACGGTAGTTGATCGTCATCTATTTCCTTATTATGATATTCCATGTAGAACTGCGGCAGCAGTCCTGCGCGGGAGAATGACTCCTTTTCAATGTCGTACTGCTCCTGGTCCATGTAGTCGGGCCAGATAAAGTCTCCGTCAAGATCTATTACAGCAATCTTGACGGTGGTAAACCTAGGATCTTTGGACCACACCGCTACTAGACACTCGTTATGAAGCCAAGTGCCTAGGACGATGATCTTACCCCGCTCGCCAGCCACTCGAGCACGCGCAGGAGTAAGTTCTGCAAAGGCCCACTTCTTGTCGTTCTCTCTAATTGTATCGCTCTTGACGTCGTCGCGGTCTTGAGGGTCATCAACAAGTATGATTGAGGGTCGCTTGTTTTTGTGATGAATACCTCGAATAGCAGACCCTTTACCTTTAGCCTGCATAGCGATTCCTGTGGCGGTCTCGAACTTCTCTTGAGCCCATCTCTGGTCGGCAGACCTCTTGGGTCTGATGTCTCCGAAAAACTCTCGGATAATTTCATTGTCTGAAAGTTCCTTTCGGATTGACTCCAGCTGTGCCTCTGTATGAGTCTGCGCATTACTGACATAAAGAGAAAACCTATCCAATTTGTAGAGGATCTTGTAAAGCGGCATAGCGAAACCAGCTATTGCAGTTTTACTAGATCCTCGCGGCATAAGGATTAGAGTGAACTCCCCCAGGTCCAACTGAATCTCAGTCCTGGAGGAGTCCTTCAATATGGCACACCGCTGTGGATCGCTCTCCATGAGTTTCACATCGTCTACACTTACCTCCACGTTATCTACGAATACATGAAAGATTTGACGCTTCGTGATCTCTTCGTGCTCTCCATACTCATGAATGAAATTATCCATGATCTTACCAAGTTGGCCATACTTCAGCAAGAACTGAGTCCGCTCTGTCAGAATCGCCATGAGGCCACGATGGACCCAGGGAACCTCTCGATAGAAGTGGTCGTGCAGAAACGTCTTACAGAACTCCACAGGGTCCGTAAGACAATCTGCCAGAACCTTCTCTCGATATTCTTGTGAAATCTCTGCCACTAGAACGACCTTGATTGAATCCTTTGAGCCTGTTTCTGCTTCAGCGCCATAAGTAGCGCCATCACGGGATCAACCCTTTGCGGCCCAGCGCGAGGCGTGGTCTTCGGCAAGGTAATTCGCTTTATCATCTCGGGAGGCCCCGGAGGTACGCCCTTCGACGCGGCTGCACCTAGAG
>SDBV01011203.1_pt1 | contig 11651 bp, 13 predicted proteins | sample 2277081 | NCBI WGS metagenome assembly SDBV01 (sample SAMN10402039, study PRJNA504765) | marine sediment metagenome | isolation source: marine sediment core GS10_PC15, 223 cmbsf | place: Arctic Ocean: Southern Knipovich Ridge | collected 2010
CTGGCCCCATACACACTCTGAAACCCATCCCTAAAGGCCGTTATCATCACATCAACAGGCTTCTTACCCATCTCTTATCCCCTCTACTACTGATTCTTATTAAAAGTGATTCTTATGAAAGGTGATTCTTATCAAAGGCTTTTACGTGAATCAGGCGATTGTTTCCTCTCAAGTATCGGCTCTGTATGAGAGATCTCATCTGCATGATTCGCTTCCGTCCGTACGTTGCCCAGGGACTGGTAGAGACGAGGTACCGAGGTGGTTCAACAATGAGCCTCTGCCCGGCTTTCTCACTTTTCAGATAAGCGATCACCCCGGATATGGCTGCTATCTGTGTTTTGTCCACGCCTGGCTCCTACAGCGGTATGTTCCCGTGTTTTTTGGGCGGAAGGGTTTCGCTCTTTGTCTTCATGAGCTCGAGAGCTGCGATCAATCTGATTCGCGTGTCCTGCGGTCTGATAACCGCATCGATATAGCCCCTGCTTGCCGCTACGTAGGGGTTGTAGAGCAGGTTTTCGTAATCCTCTATCATTTCTTTTCGGGCCTTCGACTTGTCCTTGGCCCCCTGGATGTCCCGCCGACGGATGATATTTACCGCACCTTCCGCACCCATAACGGCAATCTCAGCCGTTGGCCAGGCAAAGACCATATCGGATCCAAGGTGCCGTGAGCTCATCGCGATGTAGGCGCCACCGTAGTCCTTGCGGGCTATGACAGTCAGTTTCGGAACCGTAGCCTCAGAGTAGCTCCACAGGAGCTTGGCGCCGTGACGGATAATACCGCCCCACTCCTGATCCGTTCCCGGTAGATATCCGGGGACATCTGCAAAGGTAACCAGGGGAATGTTGAAGGCGTCACAGAAACGCACAAAACGGCTGGCCTTGTCTGAAGCATTGATATCCAGGCATCCGGCCAGAGCGATCGGCTGATTGGCAATGATGCCTACGACCCGTCCGTTGAGGCGGGCAAAGGCCACGATCAGGTTCTGTGCGTAGTGCTCGTGAGGCTCTAAGAAGGTTCCGTCGTCCACGACGCAACGGATGACCTGCTTCATGTCATAGCCCATGCGCGAGTCATCGGGCAGGAGGCTCTCCAGCTCGGTGCAGCTTCGACCCGGATCATCCGACGGGTCGAGGGCCGGCGGGTCCTCCATGTTGTTGTTGGGCAGAAAGCTCAGGAGGCTCCTGATTTTTTCCATGACGTCCTGCTCGTTTTCGCAGGCAAAGTGGGCGTTGCCGCTCTTTGTGTTATGGGCAACGGCGCCGCCCAGTTCTTCGTGGGTCGTGCTCTCTCCGGTGACCGTCTCTATAACCGCCGGGCCGGTTATATACATATAGCTGGACTCTTTCACCATGAATATCCAGTCCGTCATGGCAGGGGAGTAGACAGCTCCGCCTGCGCAGGGCCCCATAATGGCAGAGATCTGCGGTATGACTCCCGAGGCCCTGGCATTTCTGAAGAAGATGTTTCCATAGCCGTAGAGGGCATCGATGCCTTCCTGGATTCTCGCGCCGCCTGAATCATTGAATCCAACAAGGGGTATACCGGCTTTCAGAGCAAGATCCATGACCTTACAGATCTTTTTGGCATGCATTTCGCCAAGAGAGCCCCCACGGGAGGTGAAGTCCTGAAAATACGCAAAGACAGGACGGCCGTTAACGAGACCGTGACCCGTTACCACACCGTCTGCAGGTATGATCTGTTTATCGAGTCCAAAGTTCGTACTTCTGTGTTTTACGAATCTGTCGATCTCCTGAAAGGTTCCTTCGTCGAAAAAGGCATCTGTTCGCTCTCGAGCCGTCCACTTCCCCTTCGCGTGCTGCTTCTCTATCTGGGCGTCGCCGCCCATCTGCACGACGTCGGAATTCCGTTTATCGAGGTCGCCAGTTTTGTCTTTGGCCGATGCCATTTTTTCCCTCTATTTCAAATCGGTTGGTCGTGAAAGAAGAGTCTTATCTATTCCTTAGACTCCAAAAAAACATACGTTAAACGGATATTGTAAAAGAGTCAAGGTCGGAGCTCGACAGGGTTTTATAGGAGTTATTGCCGATAAATCTTACCTCTGGTAGTATGAAACGGTATTTTTTATTTCGATGCAGAAGATTTCAAAGGTTTCAACACATTCCTTTTCCTTCGGGTTTCTCCTCTCGATGGTTGTGCTGGCGTTGTTCATTTTAACGCCAGGCTGCCGTGTGCGTCTAAAAGAATCCGGCTCTGGCGCCGACCCGGACACCTCTCTGGCGTCACTGACGCGTGAAGATCGGAAGACGCACATTGAGCTTGTGTCGATTTCAGATTCTGTCGAGGGATTCCTCTCCATGCCCGAGGGTGAGGGGCGCCCGCCTGAGGGTCCCTTTGCCGTGGCCTTGCTCTTCGGTCGAGACGACCGATTGGGACCGGGAATCCGATTGGGTCGAAGCGTGCAAATTGGCAAAGCCATCAGAGAAACCACAGTGGCTTTGCACAGAAGTGGATTTGCCGTATTGGAGACGCGTAAAAAACGCATAGGGGGAATCCCGGGCCTCATAATGAGTGGTCCCCGGGTGCCTTCACCATCCGAGATTGAAAATGCGATTCAGAGCATGGGGCACATTGATCCGGAAACCTTAGGTGTTATTGGAATCGGCGACGGTGCCGTCGCGGCTGCTGAGCTGGCAGGAACTAAGCACTTCGGGGCAGCGCTCTCTGGAGCGCAGCGCTCTAGAGCGCCGCGCTCTGCAACGAAACGTTCCTTGGCTTTCCTTCTTCTGTTAATCGAGCTTCTGCCATTCGGAGCCCCCATTGAAGCGCAGAGTGCGCTGGTGACGGTCTTACAGGGTGTTCGGGCTCCCGTACTCATACTCGTGCTGGAGGGAGATTCCCGGGAGTCCGCCGTTTCGGCCAAAGAGACATTCGTTGGTAGCCTGGACAAGGGAAATAGCAACGATTACACGGTCAAAATCATCAGTCCAGCAGAAACTCGTTCTGAGGCAGAACTTGGTTCTGCAGCAGAATCTGGTTCTACAGAGATCGAATCCTCTGGAGATCCAGGAGAACAGAATCCTGTTCAGCAGTTTATTTTTCGCTGGCTCCGGGCCCGGTTCTGATATTCTTGAGCTTCAGCAGACTGGCTCTGGTTAACTTCACCCCGGAGTGTTTCTTCTTGATGGCGATGACGGCCTCTTCCAGCCGCTTTTTCCTGTCATCCGAATCCTGGAACAGCTCCAGCTGCGTCGACGTTTCAAGGGCCTCGACTCCGGATACCCCCACACCGATCAGCCTGATAGGAGTGTGGCCGTCCCACCTCTTTCTCAACAGACCCAGGGTGATTTCATAAATCTCTCCCGACGAGGTCAACCAGTGTCTGATCGTCTTCTGGGCGTTTGTGGTCGTGAAATCATGGTATCGGACCTTGATGCAGACTGTCTTCGATCGCTGGTTTTCCTGAATGATTCGGCTCATCACCTGTTGAGAGAGCTCCAACAGAACCTGTTTGATACTATGCAAATCCCTTCTGTCTTGCTCAAAAGTAACCTCGTTGCTCATAGAGTGGCTTTTCGTCCGCGCGGGGTAGATCCCTGGATCCAGCCCCCTGGATGCTCTGAAGAGGAATCCCGCCGCTCCCTGCCCCAGCATGGAGCAGAGGATGTCTTTTGAGAAGGCTCTCAGGCGGGGGATAGAGGTGATGTTGAGCTCATGCAGCAGCGAGAGGGTCTTTTCCCCCACTCCCCAGAGATTACGGAGCTCGAGAGAATCGAGAAAAGGCAGCTCCTCGCCCTCTTTTACGAGGAAGAGGCCATCGGGTTTTCCAGCCTCAGAGGCAAGTTTTGCCAGGTAGGAGTTCGGTGCGATTCCAACGGAGAGCATCAGTCCTTCGGCTTCGTGTATTTCCTCCTTGATTCTCCTACCCACGGAAAGCGATGGCCCAAACAGGCGCTCCGTGCCAGACATATCGAGATAGGCTTCATCAACAGAAATTTGGTGGAACACAGGTGTGTAAGTCCTGAGCAGAGACATGACATTTCGAGACACCTCCACGTAGCGGCTCATCCGAACGGGCAGATAGGCTCCGTGGGGACACTTGCGGTAGGCCTGCGAAATGGGCATTGCGGAATGGATACCGTAGCGCCGGGCCTCATAGGAACAGGCGGATACCACGCCACGGTGTCCGGGACGAGCGCCTACGATTACGGGTTTGCCTCTCAACTCGGGATTATCCCGCTCTTCCACAGAGGCGTAGAACGCATCGATATCCACGTGAAATATGACCCGTTTCATACTTATATTTCGCCCTGGAAGTTCTACTTAACATTTATTTAGTAATAGCGCAAGTCGATGAACAACTTCGTGGATTTTCGTTTGCCCTAGCGGCTGCCCGCCCAGCTGTGGCCCAGCGGTGTTCGAAATCGATAGTCATCAGTGCTGTTGCTCTCGCAACAGTTGCTCTAGCAACCGGGCGCAGTGTAGAATCGGGCTATCTACAAGATACTACAGAATAGGAAGGGTTTGGTTATGACGAAGAAAGAGCGTATTTTGGCTGCAATCAATGGAGAGGAAACCGATAGAATCCCGTATTCAACCTATGTTCACTCCACCGTACACGAACGGTCGGTCGAGAATTTTACCAGGTTCACCTTGAATTTCTTCAGGAAATACGATCCCGACTACATCAAGGTCATGTATGATGAGAACTATGACACTCCTGTGAACCATCAATTCCTTCGATCCGTGGGGTTGTGGCGGGAGCTTGAAGAGTTTGAGCCTCATCTGGGAGCCTTTGGAAGGCAAATTGAAAGCCTCAAGCGGATAAAAGATGCCGTGGGGGACGACGTCCCGGTCATTCAAACTATCTACTCGGCCCTTCATGTCGGGCACAGATTGGCCGGCCTGAGAATCCTCGAGGATTGGAAGAAGGATCCGGAAGGGGTCAGCCAGGGTTTGAACACGATCGCCGTAAACCACAACAAGTTTGCCGAGTGCTGCGTAAAAGAGGCCGGCATAGACGGTTTCTTTTTTGGTGCGTACGGCTGCGAGAAAGAGTGGATGAGCCAGGAGCAGTACAAGACGATGGTGATGCCCTCGGACAACGTTATGACCAAAGGGCTGCGAAAAGGCCAGATCCTGATCCTGCATATTCATGGCGAAAAGAATGCGTACTTCGACCTGCTCAAGGACTACGATTGTGACGCCATCAGTTGGGAGGATCGCATGGCCGGACCTTCGATTATCGAGGCCAGAGCGAAGACCGACAAGTGTTTTGTAGGCGGAGTTGATCATTCCATAGCTGTGAAATGCAGCCCGGAGGATATCGTGCGTCAGGGCAAAGAGGCGATCGCGGCTGCGGGCGGCAGAAAGTTGATACTGGCTCCGGGTTGTACCTTTCCCGATGATACACCGCCGGAAAATATGCTGGCGCTGAGAGACGCGGTGGGTGCCTGAGGAGGAAACGATGGAGCTATACGAAGCTATAGAGAGGCGGAGATCGATCCGTATCTTCAGCGAGCCTGCCACCGAGGAGCAGCTGCGAAAAATCATTCTCACCGGCACAAAGGCACCCTCGGGAGGTAACCGGCAAGGATGGGAGTTTGTCATCGTCGACGACCCCACAATTGTGGAACAGCTTGCAGAGATCAAATACCAGCAAAACCGCCAGCTGTCTCCTCGGGAGGGGGAGGCACAGGCAGAGGTCGAAAAAAGGGCTTTGCGTCAGAAGACGTCCTTTGAGAACGCCAGCATAGTCGTGATCTGTAACAAAGTCGGAGAAGCCCCCGGCGCCTGGCTCTGCATGCAAAACATGTCCCTGGCAGCCTTCGCTGAGGGGCTTGGCAGCGTCATCACCGGTTACTGGGATGAGTTCCAGCGGGATGTCGAAAGAACCGTTGCCGTTCCGCAGGGCTACGAGCTGACAGCAGTGATGAAGATCGGCGTGCCCGGTGAGCAGGCATCACCACCGACGAAGAGACCCGAATTCAGCTGGCTGCATAGAAACAGGTTTTAGAGCTACTCTTTTGGGCTTACTATTTTATGGATGCTGGTTTGTCGCCGCGTGTATTGTCAACTGGTCTGTCAGTTTTCGCCGTCCGTTAAGTCGCTGTGCATCTCACGCTCGATGGTCTCGAGGTGCTCTCGCATGCTATTCTCTGCCCGCTTTCCATCTCTAGCGGCAATCGCCTCTGCAATCTCGACGTGTTGGCTCAAGTGTTCCTCGATGCGGTCCTGACGATTGTAACTGAGACCCTTCAGTCGAGGCCACATGTTCTGTTTCATCATCTGTGTGATTTCATGCATGACTCGCACAATACCGCGGTTTCCCGTCGCCTCTGCGATGACCAGGTGGAAGTCTCTGTTCATGTCCAGTAAAGGCTTCTTTTCATTTCTTGCGAAACGGTTTTTCTCCAACATATCTTCGATCTCAGTCAGATTATCCGCGGTGGCTCTCTCGGAACAAATTCGTGACGCCGATGGCTCTATCAGAAGCCGCGTTTCCATGATCTCGTCGGGGCTCAACTGTTCCTGAATGAGCAGACTGCTGAATGACTCAATAACGCTGTCATTGGAACTGTCCTCGGCTACATAGGTGCCGTCTCCATGCCTGATGTCGACAAAACCCAGTGCTTCCAGGGCGCAGATAGCCTGTCTCACAGAAGCCCGGCTAACGGTCAGCATAGACGCCAGCTCTCTCTCGGGGGGTAGCCTGTCCCCCGGAGACAGACTTCCGTCTTTTATGAGGGCCTTGACCTGATTAATGACCATCTTGTAGATCTTTTTACATTTAACGGGTCTGAAAAGCACTGATGACTCTTCATGCTGCTCTGAATGTTGGTCGATTGTGTTTACTCCTTTAGTCCTGTAGAGGCCAGACCCTTCACAAAGTACCGCTGAAAGAAAAGGAACACCGCCAGTACCGGCAGAATGGCGACCGTTGAAGCGGGCATCAGATGATCCCAGTGGGTGAAGCCTTCCTCCTGAAACGCTGTCAGGCCCAATGCCACGGTGAATTTCTCTCTCGAGCTAAGATAGAGCAGAGGAGTAAAAAAATCGCTCCAGCTAAATACAAAGGTAAATACAGCGACTGTCACAACCGCGGGTTTGACGAGAGGAAGCCCGATGCTCCAGAAAACCCGGTAGTGGCTGCAACCATCGATAATAGCCGCCTCGTTGAGCTCTGAAGGAAGACTCATAAAAAACTGTCTCACCATGAATACATAGAAGGGCTGGGCTGCGAAAAAAGTCGGCACCACCAGGGGCAGGATGGTATTTATCCACCCCAGCCTTGAGAACAGAAGGTACATAGGTATCATGGTCACCTGACCCGGTATCATCATAACCGAGAGCAGAAGCAGAAAGAGAAAGTCCCTTCCCCAGAAGTACGGGCGGGAGAACCCCCAACCTCCCAGTGTGCAGGAGAAGACCATGCCCAACATGGCCAACGACGAAATAATAACGGAATTGAGGAAAAATCGACCCATAGGTTGAACGGTGAAGGCCTCTCTGTAGTTTTGAAACCTTATAGGATCGGGCCACCAGGTAAAGGGAATCGTGCTGATCTGATGCATCGGCTTCAGGGACGTAAGAATCATGAATAGAAAGGGTGTCACAAATACAACCGCGCCGATGAGCAGCAAAAAATAGGCGGAAAGCTTATGGATTGCGCGCATCTGGGTCATGCCTGCCTCCCTGCCTTCGCGGATTTTACATTGGCGGCTGTTCTGGATCTTCCCTCAGCTCCCGATCGGTAGTAGACCCATCGGCCGGAGAATCTGAACTGAGCAAAGGTCATGGTGAAGAGTATCAAAAAGAGAATCCACGCCAAGGCCGAACCGTATCCCATCTTAAGATTCTGAAAGGCAATCTGATAGATGTACATGACGTAGACCAATGTCGAGTCGAGGGGCCCTCCTGAGCCCTCGGTCATGACGTACACCTGGGTGAACATCTGCATCATGTTGATGACCCCTATGATGACGTTGAAAAAGATGACAGGTGTCAGGTGCGGGATCGTGACGTGCCAGAATTTGTGCCGCAACCCTCCTCCATCGAGATCCACGGCTTCGTAGAGCTGATCGGGTATGTTCTGGAGACCTCCCAAAAAGATCAACATGAACTGCCCGATATTGAATCCCATCATAATGATGATGGAAGGCATGGCCCATGCTGGGTCCCCGAGCCAGGCGGGACCTTCGATTCCGATGGATTGCAGAAGGGTGTTGGCCAGACCAAACCGAGGATTGTAGATCAGACGCCAGAGCAGGGAAACGGCGACACCGGCGGTAACCGAGGGAAGGTAGTAGATTGTTCTGAAGATGCCGATACCCTTTATTTTCTGATTGAGAAGAATAGCGGCCGCAAGTGCTACGGTAAGGCGAAGGGGAAGGCCCACGAAGACATAATAAAAGGTATTGCTCAACACCTGCAGGAACAGCGGATCCTCGAAGAGCTTGACAAAATTACCCAGTCCAACGAATCGGGGAGGGGTCAAAACATCGTATTTTGTGAGGCTGAAAACAAGAGAGGCCGCCATAGGCCCCAGCTTGAAGAAAAAAACGCCAAACACAGCGGGCAGAATGAAAACGTAGTAGGCCCTGTGCTTTTTGACATGGCGCGCCCATTGCGAGAGGCTGTCGAATTCCACCGGTGCATCTCCAAGAGGGGATTCCTCGAAAGAGGAATCCCCTTTAATTAAGGTGCAAGACTGTTACGATGCCTATTTCAGATCTGCGAGCTCTTTCTCCGCCGCTTTTTGAGCTGCTGCGAGACCCTCATCGATCGAAGTTTTCTTGAAGAGAATTTTCTGGATCTCACGGGCGATCCCTGCTCGAACCGCAACCCAGCCCGGATGGATCTGGAAGGGCTTCGTGTCCTGCAGCTTGAGCTGATTGATCAGCCCCTGGTACCCCGGGTGCTTGTAAACGGGAAGGGTCCAGTTCTGCTCCCAGACAGAGACGTGTCCCTCAAATGGGGCGAACATGGCCTCTCCCTCTCTCGAGGTAAACCACTTGATGTACTCCCAGGCCTGATTGGGATTCTTGGTTTTACCGTTGATCATCCACGCCTGGCTTGCAATGTACGCCCGGCGGGTCTTATTCTTGGGCATAAGACCGACGGTGTAGTTCAGGCTCGGGGCAGCCTTGGCATATCGACTGACGTGGCCTCCGTGATTCCACCACATGGCTATCTGGTTGTTATAGATCATGTCCGACGTGGATTGCTCGAGCTCCGGGTCCAGCCAGCATGCCTTGTTGTATACGCTGTCGAGGATGTACTGGAGGGCTTCCTTGCTCTGCGGATTTCCGGCGATGGTATATTCGGGAGTTCCGTCGGCCTTGGTGTTCATGATCGAACCGCCTGCCTGCTCGGTCCAGATGTCGAGCATAACCTCCACGAAGGTGGAATCGACCCTAGTGTAAGTGTACGGCGCAAAGCCGTACATCTTTTTGCCTTTGTCCGTGAGCTTGACCGCGTATTCCTGAAGCTCCTGCCACGTATCAGGGGCCTTGGACAGTCCGGCCTCTTTGAACAGATCGAGGTTGTAGCCGAGGGCGAACCAGTACTGTCCTCTTGGCAGGCCGTAGACCTTTCCCTTGAAGGAGTAGCCTGTTTCGATGTTCCGGGCAAAGTTGGGGCTGGCATTCAGCTCGCCGTCTTTGGCCTGTTTCCAGTAGGGCGTAAGGTCGTAGAGCATCCCGCGAGAGGCGAACTCGTTCAGAGCGTAGCCTTTGGCATACACGACGTCGGGCCACTGCCCTCCGACGTAGCCTGCCAGGAGCTTGCGGTACAGGTCGCCCCAGCCGCCCGGTACGTTCGTGAGCTCCACCGTGACGTTGGGATTGGTCTTCTCGAAAACGTCGCTCACCAACTCGAAGCCCGGGTATCTGACGGCGTCCGCCTGTACCCATACCGAAATGTTCGTCTGCTTGGCAGTTCCTGCTTCCTCTTTGGCGCCCCCGGCGAGGGCAGGCGTAACGGCCAGCACAAAGCCGATTAGGAGCAGCATTACCATTCTAAAGTTTGACATTGCAGCCTCCTTGCATTAAAGGACTATTGTCCTAGTGGTCTGACCAATTTATAATAGCGAGACTTTTATGTCAAGTTCTTTTAAGATACGATTCGTAACGTAACGGAGGCAGGAGCGCAATGTACTACAGAAAGCTGGGAAACACTGGGGAGAAGGTTTCGGAGGTGGGATTCGGCAGCAACCGTCTGGGAGAGTGCAGTCAACCGGATGAGCACTGGGCGAATCTCGTACGAAAGGCGATTGATCTCGGTGTCACGGTTTTTGACACATCGGAGTCCTACGGATGGGGCCGGAGCGAGGAGATGCTGGGATTGGCCATAGGTGATCGGGACGATGTCCTGGTGGCCACAAAGATCAGCCGGATTCGGGAGACCGGTGGAAAGGATTTCTCGTCGAATCGGTTGCTGGAGAATGTCGAGAAGAGCCTGGAGAGACTCAGACGGAGCCGTATCGATATCTACCAATTGCACAGTCCCAACCGTCAGGAGCTCGAGAAGTTCGATTGGGCCGAGGGAATGCAAAAGCTCAAAGATCAGGGAAAGATCCGATTCGTCGCCGTTGCGGTGAACTCGGCTTCCGACGGCCTTTGGCTAATCGAGCAAGGCGGGGTGCAGATTATCCAGATCACCTACAACATCTTCAACACCGAGGCGGAAGAGGCCCTCTTCGAGGCAGCGGAGCGTGCTGGAGTCGGGATTCTCTGCCGGCTTCCCTTGGCGCAGGGAATCCTGACGGGGAAGTTTCGCGCGGGTCAGGAGGTTCCGGAAGGTCACAGGGCTCATCTGGCCGGTGAGAGGATGATGGGGCATATCGAAAAGGCCGAGGATCTCAGATCTCTGGGTGATTCATACGAGGGAGGCATGACGAGAATTGCCCATCACTTCAGCCTGACTCCCACTGCGATCTCTGCCATCATTCCAGGAGCTCGCACCGTAGCTCAGCTCGAGGAAAATGTAGCCGCGTCCAACGGAACCGGACTGCCTCCGGAGATTCGCGATAAGATCGATGGCATCAGGTCCCGATGGAAGGAGACCGAGGGTCGGTTTTAGGCTGGAGCCGCTATCATGAGCCGCCTGCTCTAAAGAGAGATAGAAAACGAATTCGTTCTTCGTCGATATCAACCCCTTCCAGGTTTTTCATTTGAATGAGCTTTTTGAGACCGGATAGGGTAAGATGGGTATCTTTCAGATTAAGCTCTCTGAGCTCTTCCATATGAAGCAGGTGATGCATGCCGGCGTTGGTAACACCGGTGCCGCCTAAATCCAAGCTCTTCAACGCCGTCATGCCTTCTCCTCCCCTCCACCCATGAAGTCGTCGGGCAGCTCCTGGCCGATATACGATTCCAGCACCTCCACCCGCCTTGGCGCTATCCTTATGTGTCTCTTTCGAATGCGGCGCCGGGCTCGAAACATGTACCCCAACGCCACAACCGGTGCCAGAAGACACACTGCAAGCCAGCCGAACTCAAAGAGGAAATCCTCCAGCTCGGCCGAGATGTGCATGCGATAATAGCTCATGTAGCCGAGAAAGAGACCGTTCAGAGCCGCCAGGAGTATCCGAGCGGTATCACCCCGCCTCGGCTATGGCGTAGATGCCGAAACGATCTCGAAAGCCTCTCGATGGCGAAAGTGATTCATGAGATCGAGGAAGGCCCTGT
>SDBV01011204.1_pt1 | contig 11650 bp, 12 predicted proteins | sample 2277081 | NCBI WGS metagenome assembly SDBV01 (sample SAMN10402039, study PRJNA504765) | marine sediment metagenome | isolation source: marine sediment core GS10_PC15, 223 cmbsf | place: Arctic Ocean: Southern Knipovich Ridge | collected 2010
GACGTGAAGGTGGAAGACGGCTGGCTGAAGGTGCAGTTGCCGGCGATGTCCGTCGTCGGGCTCGAAGTTCAGGAGTGATATCCCCGCCGGCGCCGCGACCTGATCGGCGCGGCAGGCCGAAGGAGCAACGGATGTCAAAACAGCTTGCGAAATGGGACTCCGTCGGCATTCTGTTGACCTACTGGTGCAATGCCGCCTGCGCTCACTGCTATAACACTATAAAGAATGAATATCCTCAGTTTGGTGGTGACTTTGAGGTTATCCACCATACTGAGTTTATTGCCGATTTGCTTAAGGGAAATAAGCTCAGAATTACAAAGGGAAATGGTGGAATAGTAACTTACCACGATTCTTGCTATCTTGGGAGATACAATGATATATACCAGCCGCCAAGGCAGATTTTGAATAATTTGGCTGATGTTTCTGTTGTGGAGATGGAGCGGAATCGGGAAAAGGGCTTCTGCTGTGGTGGTGGTGGTGGTCTGATGTGGATAGAAGAGCGTGTTGGCCGAAGAATTAACGAATTGCGTACCGAGCAAGTAATGGAGACCGGGGCTCAGATTGTGGCTACTGCCTGTCCTTATTGCCTCCAGATGTTTGAAGATGGTATAAAGGCAAAAGCGGCTGAAGAAATCCTTAAAGTTATGGATATCGCTGAACTAGTAGCGGAGTCAGTGGTATAGTGTCCTCATTCTACTTTGCGGTGAATGTGATATGGCGTCGCCACTGAGGTGAGTGGTGGGGAAAATCAGAGCGGAAGTGAGCCCCACGGCTCTCCTCCCTGAGAAGGGCAGCCTCAGTCACCAGTCGGCCGGTCAACACCAAGTTGCTTAGCTCGTGGGAAGGGCGGTCTGTAGGCTGGGGCAAAGACTTTTGCCAGGCAGCCAAAATATCGGCCGCTTCGGTTAGGCTTTCCTTATTGCGGACAATGCCTACTTTATCCCAGTGCAGTTGTTGCAGAGCAGAAAGGCTAGGATGAGGCGTGACCTGAGGGGTCTGCCTTTGGCTCAGAGAGCGGTGGATTTCGGCGCCTTTGTTGGTAGTGGTCACCTTTGTCTTGGTTCCCTTTCTAGTTTTTTTAATAATTCTTTTACCAAATACAACCACCTCAAGCAATGAGTTTGAGGCTAGCCTATTGGCACCGTGGGCACCAGTGCAGGCGGTTTCACCGGCCGCCAGTAACCCGGCGATGTTGGTTTCTCCCCAGCTATTGATTTTAATGCCGCCCATCATATAGTGAGCGGCTGGTGCTACTGGTATCAGGCCCTTGGTAATATCTAGCCCATGGTCCAGGCAGAACCGGTATATATGGGGGAACCGAGTAGTGATAACATGAGGTGGTAGATGGGTAACATCAATGAAGACTCTATCTGAACCCGTTTTCCTCATCTCGTGCAGTATGCTACGCGCTACTACATCTCGTGGTGCCAGGTCACCATCGGATGTATAGTCAGGCATAAAGTGATGACCTTCTACATTGCGTAGTATCCCTCCCTCTCCCCTTACCGCCTCCGATATGAGAAAAGGGGTTACCCCGGGCAGGCGTAGGGCAGTGGGGTGGAACTGGAAAAATTCCATGTCAACAATCTCGGCTCCGGCTTTGAAGGCCAGGGCTGTACCATCACCAGTGGCTACATCGGAGTTAGTATTGAACTTGAATAACTGCCCGGCGCCCCCGGTAGCTAAAATCAGGAAGCGACATTCAAATTCCTCAATTGAGCCGGTACGACAATCAAGGGCTTTTATTCCCGCTACTGTTCCCTTTTCTATTAGAATATCAGTGGCCAGGCAATCTTCAAGTACCTGAATTTTAGATGACCGCACCCGGTTGCTTAAGGTTACTTCAATGTGTTTCCCGGTGGCATCGCCGCCAGCGTGCAGGATGCGGGGCACACTGTGAGCTGCCTCCAGGGCAAGGGCAATCTCTCCATCAAGAGTATCAAACGGCACTTCAAGGTTGATGAGGTCGGTGATACGAGCTGGGGCTTCGTTAACTAAGATGCGCACCGTCTTTGGGTCACACAGGCCATCGCCAGCGGTTATGGTATCCCGGTAATGAAGCTCGGGGGAATCATTCCTGCCTATGGCGGCGGCAATACCACCCTGGGCATACTTGGTATTGCAGTCATCAATACTGCCCTTGGTAATAACGAGTACACTCCCTTGCTCTTTTGCCAGTAGGGCGATATAAAGCCCGGCAATGCCACTGCCAACTATAATGTAGTCATATTGATTCATTGGACTACCGTGCGGCTTTAACCTCTAATCAGTAGCCAGCATTTGGCCAACTCGGTGAGCTATTTGGTGCTTTTTATCTGAAATTTGTTTTTCCCCTCATCGTAGAGGTCACCACCGTAAATATCATTTATCACTGTGACCGGAAAGTCTTCCACCTCGAGCCGTCGGATTGCTTCTGCCCCGAGGTCATCATAGGCGATGACCTCGGCCTTCTTGATGCTCTTGGAGATGAGGGCGCCAGCGCCACCTATAGCGGCGAAATAAACTGCTTTGTATTTTTTAATGGCATCTTTCACTGTCTGTGAGCGGTTTCCCTTGCCTATCATCCCCCTGAGACCCTCAGCCATCAAGCGTGGTGAGTAGGTGTCCATGCGACCGCTGGTAGTGGGACCGGCTGAGCCAATCACCTGCCCCGGCTTAGGGGGGGAGGGACCCATGTAATATATCGTCTGCCCCTTAATATCGAAGGGTAAATCTTGTTTCTTGTCTAGAGTTTCAACCATTCTTTTGTGGGCTGCATCACGCCCAACATACATGACACCATTGAGTAAAATATTATCCCCAGCTTTAAGGTCTTGTAGGGCCTCATCTGTCAAAGGTAAAGTTATTTTCTTCTGCATTTCTATCCTCCTCTATACCAGGTGGGAAACAATTCCCGCTTCTATGGCCAGTTCAAGCCTATGTGAGTTGCCGTTAGTCTCGTAGAACATCTGTGGCGATAATACTCTTCTGCAATTTCAGGGCACTTTCAGTAGTCATCGCCGATATAACATTGCGGCACAGTCTCTCCACGGGAAGTTCTTCGGCATGCATTGGCCCGCCGCGAATTTGAACTGCCCTATCAGCAACTCGTTGAACCATCTCAGTGGCAAAAACCTTAACCATAGCCGCCTCTCGATGAATTTCCTCCCCTCCATCTGCTTTCACCGCAGCGTGGTAAACCATCAGCCTAGTAGCATGGATATCTACGACCATATCCGCCAGCGCTGCCTGAACACTGGGCCACCCCGAGATGGGCTGACCAAAGCTCTGCCATGTCTTAGCATGCTCGGTTGATACCTCAAGCAACCGCTCTGCTGCTCCCACACATTTGGCACCTCTGATAATGCGTCGGGAGGGGAGCCATTTGCTACCCAGGTAGAAGGCCTTTCCTTCTTCCCCAAGCACACTCTCCGGTGGCACTCGACAATCTTCAAAGATTAATGAAACGGGTTCTAGTCGTTGGGCTTGCCGCTTGGTTTTCTCTCTATCCCCGACCACGCTAAATCCTGGAGTATCACTATCTACTAAGAAACAGGTTACCCCGCCTCTAATTCCTTTACTGGGGTCGGTAACCGCAAAGACCACGGCGAAGTAACCGCCATTTACCCTGGATAGAGAGATTTTCTTGCCATTAATAAGATAACCGCCGTTTATTTTTTCCGCCCTTGCCTCCATGGTGGTTGGGTCATCTCCATTTCCCGGTTCTATCAGTGCGAGGTAGGCACGCTTCTGTCTTTGAAACAGGGGGCGGAAATAGCGTTCCTTCTGCTTCTCATTACACTCAAAAAGTATGGGAGTGATATCACCGAAGTTAAAGGGGATGATAGTCTTGGCCAGCTCCTCCTCAACCAAGCAGGTGCCCAGGATACTTAATCCGATGCCACCCAGTTCTTCGGGAACATTCAGGCCCCAAAATCCCATAGACTTGACCATATCAATTAGTTTTTCTTCGGTCTCCGGGTTAAGGCTCAGCTTGCCGCTGGAGGGGTCGCCTTCTCGGCCCAAGACCTCTCTCTCAAGAGGCAATAGCTGGCCCTTAACGAAGTCCTTTACCATGTTCTGAACCATCTTTAATTCTTCAGGTATAGTGAAGTCCATATCATTCTCTTTCGCTGAGATAATAGGAAACCGAATTTCAGGCCTGGCTTAGCGCCTCCTCTAAAAATAAGTCCAAGTCCGGTTCCTCCCCATCCCCCATTCGCTCATCTAAACGGGACATAACCTCTATCATCCGGTTATTCACGATGTAATGCTTAATGGTGGTATCCACCTGAGGACAAGCTAAAACACAGGCATAACACCTATCGCAGTCCTCACCTACTATATTCTCTAGAGCCATTGATGTCCGCTGTTCGGTGCGCTCGCGGCGGCGCGGCTCACGAATCAGTATGGGACAAATATCTATGCAATTACCACAGGCAAGGCAGGCTTTAACCCCTGACAAGTCCTCAGTTATATTAAGGGTGTGACCAGGTGAGAAACCACTGGAGAGGAGACGGCATCTGGCCACCGGTGGGAGCGAGGTGCTCAATATATCATTGAGAATACCTTCAATCTCTTTCACATCTATTTGGGTTCGCAGTGGCATATTATTCCTCCTCAGCTCAATACTCAGACACTGACAGTTTGTCCATGCCTTGTGTAATCGGGCAGGAGTCTCGGTGAAATGGGCCTTGTTGATTCCACCCCGGCCTTTTTGAGCTGGTCTTGCCAGCGGCGTACATGGTCTAAACTAAGTGAGCCTAATTTCGCTTTTTTGACCCACTGTCCGGCTGCCTTACCTGCCCTGCGGCCGAAGACAAAAATATCCAGCGTCGAGTTGCCGATGAGCCTATTCCTGCCATGCACTCCCCCCTCGACCTCACCAGCAGCAAACAGCCCGGGTATCTCTGTAGCCGCATCAGGGTTAATTAGAATCCCGCCATTCTGGTAATGCAGTGTGGGGTAGGCCAGAATTGGTTCCTTAGTCATATCAATATTGAAGCGTTTAAACTGGCGATGCATGGCGGGTAACTCCCGTAAAATAGCTCCTTTGCCGCGTACAATCTCAATCATCGGTGAATCAAGCCAAACGCCGGGTTGCCCGGCTGGCGTAGTCACTTCTTTGCCACGCTCCCTACATTCCCGAATAATGGCTGAGGCAACCACATCTCGTGTTTCCAACTGGTGGACGAATTGCACTCCTTCAACATTAATCAATTGCGCACCTAGGGTTCTGACCTTCTCGGTAATCAACTGCCCTATAATCTGCTGGGGATAAGCTACCCCCGTAGGATGATACTGCATGGTATCCATAAAGATGAGCTTGACCCCCGCCCGATAAGCTATTACCAGTCCGTCTGCAGTTGCTCCATAATGATTAGTGGTAGGGTAGCCCTGGTAATGCAAGCGTCCGCCACCTCCGGTAGCAATAACTATCGCTTTTGCCCGCACCAGGCTTATCTCCTTGGTCTCAAGATTCATTAAGACTGCCCCGGCTGCCTGCCCCTTATCATCTAATATCAACTCTATTGCCGGGGCAAACTCCAGCACATTTATCTGCCGATTACGCACCTCATCCTTCAGGACGCGCATCTCTTCAAGGCCAGTGTAGTCTCGTGCCGAATGCAGTCTCCTTCTGGATGCACCACCGCCAGACAGTTCATGTAAGGAGCCATCAGCTTCCTTGTCCCATATGACACCCAACTGCTCCAACCACTGAATAACCTCCGGCGCATCTTTTACCAGTGCTTCAACCAGCTCAGGTATATTGGTAAAGCCGCCACCACCCATTGCGTCAAGGTAATGAATGGCGGGAGAATCACCGGGCCTATCAGCGGCTTGAGTACCCGCTTGTGCTCCTACTGTGTTGGCATCACCCAGACGCAGCTTGGTTACCAGCATTACATTCGCTTCTTGTTCCTGAGCCAGCAATGCTGCTGCTGCCCCGGCTCCACCGCCACCGATTACCAGAACATCAACATCGTAATCTATTGTCCCGAGGTCAATTTCATCCGGGGCGATATGGCTATTCCCTTCCAATAAATCTGCCAGTTCATTGGGGGTACGGTCACCCTTGTTCGGTCCCACCAGCAGCTCACGCATCGCCCCCTCAACAAAATCAGGGTGAAAAGCGTGTAATAAAGGTGTTTTTTCTTCAAGGGTAATCCTGGGGAAGACTTCTTTTAGCCTTTTCTCCCTGGTGGCTTCTACTTTGGCGATACTTTCTTCCATTTCAGTAGGATACATTTTCCAACCTCTACTCCGAGTATTTAGTATTCTGGTTAAGCAGCTTCAATATCACGCCCGGTGTATCTACTGCGTAGCTTATCTTCGCTCATATTCTTTAATTCTTCCAGATCGGCATCAAATTTACCCGCCTTTATTTCAGACACCCGGTCTTCCAGATGCTTAGTGCGAGGAGCAACGTAGCGACCCTGTAAGCGCCGACATAGCAAAGCTACGTTGTAGGGAACTAATCCCTGCGGACATCTAGCCGCACACAAACCACACATCACACAGTCAAAGGACTTATTGGCGACTTCGGTGATGTCACCACGCAGGGCATCAGACATAAACCACATCACCTCTAAATCCTGAGGGCAACTCTTGGTGCAGGTGTTACATCCGAGGCACTGGACTATGTCGGGATAAGCAGTCAGTATCTCCTCAACGGTAGGCTCCAGCTTCTCCAGATCATAGATAGCCTTTTCTGCAGGGAAGAAGGGTATCTGAGTCAAGTACATCTCCGGTTCAGCGACTGTTTGGCAGGCAAGAGCATATTTTAGTTGGGAGTCGCCTTTAACTCGATATATAGTGGCACAGGCACCACAAAACCCACCACGGCAGCCGGCACCACGGATAAGCTGATAACCGGCGTACTCCAGCGCCTGCATAATAGTAAGTCCTTCAGGTACCTGATAACGCTTGCCCATGATATAGATATCAATCATTTTCTCCATTTCAGTCCTCGGTTAAAGAATTGCTTCCTTGTGTCTGGCACTGTGGCACTGCAGGTTAACTGCCACCGGCATGCTGGCTATGTGGGCAGGGAAAACCTCAACATTGACGGCTAGTGCGGTAGTCCGGCCACCAAAACCCTGCGGACCGATGCCCAAGTTGTTAACCTGCTGTAGGATTTCCTTCTCTAGCTGGGCAATCTCACTATCTGGGTTAGGCTCTCCTACTCGCCGCAGCAGTGCTCTTTTCGCCAGCAACATAGTCCTCTCTGCTGTTCCACCTATACCGACACCAACGATAACCGGCGGGCAGGGATTACTTCCTGCTCCATCCACAGCCTTGACTACAAAGTCTATAATACCCTGGCGACCGCTAGCTGGTGTCAGCATGCCCAGGCGGCTCATGTTCTCGGCGCCACCTCCCTTAGGTGCCACCGTAATTTTGAGCTTATCACCAGGAACTATATCAGTATAAATGATGGCTGGTGTGTTATCCTTGGTATTGGCCCTGGCTGAATAAGGCTGTCGTACCATGGATTTGCGCAGGTAACCATCTGCATACCCTTGCCGCACCCCCTCGTCCACCGCAGCGTAAAGGTCACCGCCAACGATGTGGGTATCCTGCCCCAATTCTAGAAAGACCACGGTGCTACCGCAATCCTGGCACAGGGGCACCTTCTCCTTGGCAGAAATGTCTGCGTTTTCCAGTATCCTGTCCAGCACCTCACGCCCAACGGCTGATTCTTCGGTCTCTTTTGCCTGCTTTAGCGAAGCCAAGACATCGTCCTCCAGGAAGAAGTTAGCCTCTTGACAGAGACGGGACACAGTCTTGGTTACTTCTTGAGCATCAATATTTTTCATGGTGACTACACTCCTTATAGATAAGCTATAGCCGATGCGCCTTAAGTATTACCCATCTGGCACCGGTGGGATTAGATTAGCTTTCATCAGGAGGGCGACCGTCTCTCTGGCTTCTTTAATCATCTTTTCTGCCCGCTTGGTCAGCTCCTCACGGCTTAGATTCTCTCGAGCCACCCCTTGCTCGATAGCCTTTAGCCCTACTGCCACCGCTTCCCGAATAAAGGTCTCCCACTCCGCCATGGTGGGACTGATGTAATCCTCACTTATTCCATGGTCCTCAGCACACTGAGCCAGCTCGTGAGCCGCGGCGATACACATCTCGTCAGTAATAGTTCTGGCTTTGACATCCAGGGTGCCGCGGAAGATGGCCGGGAAACCAGTGGAATTGTTCACCTGGTTGGGGAAGTCAGACCTTCCGGTAGCCACAATCCTGGCGCCGGCCTCTTTGGCTTCCCACGGCCATATCTCAGGGATGGGGTTGGCACAGGCAAAGACAATGGCGTCTTTGGCCATGCCCTTTATCCACTCTGGCTTAATAGTATCCGGCCCCGGTTTAGATAGAGAGATACACACATCAGTTCCTTTTAGCGCTTCAGCAATCCCGCCAGTTCTCTTCTCTGGGTTGGTTCTCTGGCACAAGTCCCACTTATAGGGATTTTGTGTCTGTCTTTCCTCAAGGTCAGTTCTACCCGAATGTAAAATACCCTGGCTATCAACAAAGATAGTGTTTGCTGGTTTAAAGCCATCGGTGAAAAGAACTCTGGAGATGGCTACATTGGCTGCCCCTACCCCAACCAGGGTGATAGTCGCCTCATCCTTCTTCTTACCCACGATTTTAAGGGCATTGATCAATCCGGCCAGGGTAACCGCGGCGGTCCCCTGCTGGTCATCATGCCACACCGGTATTTCCATTTCCTTCCGTAGGGTGTCCAGAATATAGAAGCACTTGGGATTAGAGATATCTTCCAGATTAATGCCACCAAAGGATGGTTGGAGCCACTTTACGGCTTGAATTATCTCATCGGGGTCCTTGGTGTTGAGACAGATGGCTACTGCATCCACCCCGCCCAGATACTTAAACAAGAGTGCTTTACCCTCCATCACCGGCAAGGCTGCCTCCGGGCCAATGTCGCCCAGACCAAGAACCCTCGTGCCATCGGAGACCACGGCTACAGTATTCCACTTGTTGGTGAAATCGTAGACCTTTTCCTTGTCTGCCTTTATCGCCTTGCACGGCTCAGCTACACCCGGGGTATACCAGATGGCAAAATCATTAAAATCACGGACTGCACACTTGGAAACGGTCTGCATCTTTCCCCGATAAAAAGGGTGCAGCTTCATGGCATCTTCTGCTGGTTTACGTGCTTTAGCTAGGAGCTCTTCTATGGTTATCTTTTGTGGCATTATTCACCCCTTTCATAATTCTTAACCTCAATGAAAACAAAGGCCTGACTAGGCACCTTCCGCTATCAATTGTCTGAGCTCAATTATCATTTCTGGCACATCAATCTTCATAGGACATCTTATCTTACACCTGCCACAGGTTAGACAGGTGTAAGCTATTGCAGCTGCCTTTTCCATATTCTGGCTAATCGTTGCTGCCCAGACAGCACCAATGCCAGCGAAATACTTGTCTCCAAAATGACCGGCGGTTACGGCGAAGACAGGACACTCATAGAGGCACCCACCGCATCTCAGACAATATAGTGCTTGACGCAGTATCGGGTGCTTGGCTAAATCAGTCCTACCGTCGTCCATAAAGATAACATGGAGCTCTCGTGGACCATGGGCTCCATAGGTGGTTACCTTCTCAATGTCACCGGTCTTACTCGGGCCAGATACCAGACTTACATAGGAGGGGACAGTATAATTGGCATATCTCCAGGTTACCTCGGCAACCTTAAACGCGTCACCTAGAGTTGGCACTAATTTCTCCATACCAACTAGGGCAATATGAATCGGTGGAGCACCAGTAGCCAGGCGAATATTTCCCTCATTCTCAATAAGGAATAGGGTTCCCACGTCGGCAGCAACCACATTGGCACCGCTCATGCCAATGTCTGCCTGGAAGTATTTCTCCCTGAGCAACTTTCTGGCGGTGGCCACCAGCGTTCCTATATCTGGCGGCAGTTTCTCTCCTGTGATTTTGGAGAAAAGCTCGGCAACATCCTCCTTGGGTACATGAATTGACGGCGAGAGGATGTGCATGGGCTTTGACCCCAGTTTTTGAATGATAAACTCCCCTAAATCAGTTTCATAAACCTCGTTACCCAGTTCTTCCAGGTGCTCCCGTAATTCAATCTCCTCCCCGGTCATGCTTTTACCTTTGACGATTAGTTTGTCGCTCCCCACAATTTCCCCGATGATGTTCAATGCATCAGCGGCTGTTTTGGCGATATAGGCTTTCCCCTTGTTTTCCTCAAGAGCTTCACACGCCTGCTGGGCGAGTTTCTCCATCTCACCCATAGCCTTTTCCTTTATCTCCCTAACTTCCTCAGCCATCTTGATGGTGTGAGGGAATTTCTTCAGAGCATTATTGATATTCCCCCGGTAGCTCTTAATGGCTCGGGACAGGGCCAGTCTTATCCGCTCACTGTGAGCGGCATCCATTATCTCTTTCTTATAATCGGTAAAAACAGACATGGTTTATACCTCCATGGCCATCGCCAATATTTGAGTCAGGTCAAGGACCTTCACGTCATCGGCTTTTAGTTCCTTGATCCCTTCCTTAAGCTGCATGACACATCCTGGGCAGTTAGTGACAATAATCTCGGCTCCGGTTTCAATCAGTTCCTTAGCCCGGTTCACGGCTAGAATCTGGCTTAGCTCAGGGAAAACTGCTTCAAATCCTCCTCCACCGCCACAACATGTTGTCCATTCCCCCTTGGTCCAATCAGTTTCTACAAGCTCAATACCCTTAATAGCCTTCAGTATTTGGCGTGGTTCCGCTATCAGCCCCAGGTAGCGCGCCAGCTGACAGGGGTCATGATAGGTAACCTTAACTTCCTTAGGGAAGCGTAGCTCACGGGACTGGATACCTTCTAGAACGACCTCTGAAAAATGCTTTATCTCTAAATCAAATCCGTCAATATGTTTGGGGATTAGGTCACGGAGGGCATAAGTGCACGAAGGAACGATACTAATAATTCGCTTCACCCCAAAGGATTTTAGTTTTTTATAGGTTTCCTGAGCATGTTTATCAAACTTCTTTTCCAGCCCAATGTAGTGCAGCAGCCCCCCACAGCACGGTTCATCCTCGGCAAGATAGCCAAACTCGACCCCAAGGTTGCTCAGCACCTTAACCGCATCCCTCAGGGGCTGACCATCAGAATCACTATCCTTTGCCTGTAGCTTACGGTATATTCCAGCAAGGTCAATGCCCAGCTTCTTATGAAAACTGGCAATGCTCGTTGGTAGTTCAGCGCCGATTATGCTTTTATCCATTCTTCTGATGAGGGACATCAAGGATTCCAAGCTGCTGGCGTACTGATACCCGCAACCGGCGAAAAATATGGTCTCTTTCTCTTTAGGAAGGTTAAGGTTCTTAGCCCACTTGGCTTTTGTTTCCTTGGCAGCACCCAATATGTTGTTCTTGGAGGTAATGTTATTGATGTGAACGCTGATGGCGTTACATCTGGAACACTATTGCATCTTGACACTTCTTTAGCTGGTTTTGCTGGGAAATACATTGATTGTTATGATGGTGCAGCTTCTGACTTTACTGTTCCTGCTGGGTCTTGTTTGGTAGGAGTTATAACAAGTGTATCTGGCGATGTTGATCGAATGATAGTTAAAGGAAAGTTTACGGTGGATTAATGAAAAAACTATTATTATTTATCTTATTAATTACC
>SDBV01011205.1_pt1 | contig 11650 bp, 9 predicted proteins | sample 2277081 | NCBI WGS metagenome assembly SDBV01 (sample SAMN10402039, study PRJNA504765) | marine sediment metagenome | isolation source: marine sediment core GS10_PC15, 223 cmbsf | place: Arctic Ocean: Southern Knipovich Ridge | collected 2010
CACGGGCGGTCCACGACCGAGATCCCGGAGAGGTCATCGCGTTCCCCGAGGTCGGGGGACTGCACCATCGGTACGAGCGTCGAGCCGCTTGACCCGCGGCGGATGGTGTTTTCGGAAGGGACAGGGCCGGCCGGACGCGCTCGGGGGGTTCCTGCCGAAACCTGTGTTGAGTCCAAGCCTTCTGCGGGTCAGTGCAATTAGTCGGGCTTCCTCGAACGTGATCCGTCCGGTATTCTTTCAGGAACGTTCACCCCGTTTCGCGAGCTTATGAAAAGCGCTGCCACCACTCCTCGCACCAAAGCCAACCCTCCTGTGAACCGTCTTGTGGGTGACATGCCCCGGGTGGGAATCCGACCCACGATTGATGGCCGGCTTGGCGGGGTGCGTGAATCGCTCGAGAAAACGACCATGCGAATGGCGCGCGATGTCGCCCGGCTCATCGAATCGAAGCTGCGCCATTCCAACGGGCTGCCGGTGGAATGCGTGATTGCGGATGGCTGTGTCGGAGGCGTGGCGGAGGCCGCCATGGCGGCTGAGAAGTTTCGCCGGGAGGGAGTGGGTGTTTCGCTGACGGTCACACCGTGCTGGTGCTACGGCTCGGAAACGATGGACATGGACCCCACGTTGCCGAAGGCGATCTGGGGATTCAACGGCACCGAGCGTCCGGGTGCGGTTTACCTGGCCGCGGTCAGTGCGGGGCACACCCAAAAGGGGTTGCCGGCATTTACGATCTACGGACGGGACGTCCAGGACATGGAGGAATCCAGGATCCCGGACGACGTGGAGGGCAGGATCCTCTCCTTCGTCAAGGCCGGGCTGGCGGTGGCCACCATGCGCGGGAAATCCTACCTCTCGGTGGGGGGCGTTTCGATGGGCATCGCCGGTTCCATCGTCAACCAGGATTTCCTGGAAGATTACCTGAGCATGCGCGTTGAGTCGGTGGACATGACCGAATTGATACGGCGCATCGACGAGAAGATCTACGACGAACAGGAGTTCCAGCGTGCGTTGGCCTGGGTGAAACGCAACTGTCGCGAGGGCAAGGATTACAACGAGCTGGGTCGCACCCAGAAACGCAGGGACGCGGAATGGGAGTTTGTCGTGAAGTCCGCGATCATTGTTCGCGATCTCATGATCGGCAACGCTCGCCTTCGCAAACTGGGTTACGGCGAGGAGGCGCTCGGGCACAATGCGATCGTGTCGGGGTTCCAAGGGCAACGACACTGGACGGATCATTATCCCAACGGCGATTTCCTCGAGGCGATGTTGAACTCGTCCTTTGACTGGAACGGCGTCCGGGAACCCTTCCTGGTGGCGACGGAGAACGACAGCCTCAATGGGGTCTGCATGCTGTTGGGCCATTTGCTGACAGACACGGCCCAGATCTTTGCCGATGTGCGGACCTACTGGAGTCCCGACGCCGTTCGGCGCGTCACCGGGCAGACCCTGAGCGGGCCGGCGGCGGCCGGACTCCTGCACCTGATTAATTCGGGTTCAGCCGCGCTGGACGGTTGCGGCAAACAGACCCGCGATGGGCAGGCGGTGATGAAGCCTTTCTGGGAGATCACGTCTCGGGAGGCGCAGGCTTGTCTGGATGCGACCACCTGGCCGCCGGCCATCTACGAGTATTTCCGCGGCGGCGGCTTTTCCAGTGCCTACGGGACGCGGGCTGACATGTCGACCACCATGTTCCGGATCAACATGGTCAAGGGATTGGGCCCCGCGCTGCAGATCGCCGAAGGTCAGTTCGTGGATCTGCCAAGGGAAATTTACTCACCGTTGGAAGAGCGGACCAACTCCACGTGGCCCTCACATTGGTTCGTGCCGAACCTGACCGGTCGGGGAGTGTTCCGGGATGTCTATTCGGTGATGAATGCCTGGGGTGCGAACCACGGGGTGATCAGTTACGGCCACATCGGTGCGGACCTCATCACCCTTGCTTCCATGTTGCGTATCCCTGTGTATATGCACAACGTCAGCGACGAGCGTATCTTTCGTCCGAGTGCGTGGACGGCTTTCGGCACGGCGGACCTAGAGTCTGCGGACTTTCGCGCGTGCGCCAACTTCGGTCCCTCGTATGGCAAGAACCAACGTTAATCCCCTGCCATGCTCAAAGGAATAGCGCCTTGTATCAGTCCGGACCTGTTGAAGGTCCTTGCGGAGATGGGTCACGGCGACGAATTGATCCTCGCCGATGCTCATTTTCCCGGTCACACCCTGAACTCGGCCGTGGTACGCGCCGATGGCCTTTCCATCACAACGCTGCTGGACGGCATTCTGCCGTTATTTGAGCTGGACAGCTACGATGATCCGCTGGTGATGATGACGGCGGTGAAAGGCGATGTGCTGGATCCGGCCGTTGAGGCCGCCTACATGGAGGTGGTGCGACGGCACGCGCCAGGGGCTGCGATCCCGGTGCGCATTGATCGATTCGACTTCTACGCACGGGCGCAGGAAGCGTACGCGGTGGTCATGACGGGCGACACAGACAAGTATGGAAATATCCTGCTCAAGAAAGGCGTGACGCCACCGAGCCGACCCACCCAAAGCCCATGACTGCATCCACTCCTGTTTCCCAATCCAAGAAGAACCCCGTGCTGATTCCGCGGAATCTGATATTTCCCTTCGCGCTGGTCACAACCCTGTTCGCTTTGTGGGGTTTTGCCAATGACGTGACCAATCCGTTGGTCAAGGCGTTCAAGGACGTGTTCGCCATCAGCAACGCGCAGAGCAGTCTGGTGCAGACCGCCTTCTACGGCGGCTACGCCACCATGGCGTTACCGGCCGCGTTGTTCATCAGGCGGTTCACCTACAAGGCGGGCATCATCGTGGGGTTGGCGCTGTACGCCACCGGAGCCCTGATTTCCATTCCAGCCGCCGCCAACATCAACTTCAATCTGTTCCTGGTCGCACTCTACGTGCTGACGTTCGGCCTGGCCTTCCTCGAAACCACCGCCAACCCGTTTGTCCTCTCCATGGGCCCCCAGGAGACGGCCACGCGCCGGCTGAACCTGGCGCAGGCGTTCAATCCGATCGGCTCACTCACCGGCATGACCGTGGCCAGCCTGGTAATCCTGAGCAATCTGCAGGTGTCGGACTATCGAGCCGATGTGCAGGCGTTTCACAAGGGACTCAACGGGGAGGTGGTCGCCGGGCAGGTGGAGATCGATCCTGTGTTGGGTGCCTACCTTGAGGGGCGCGAGGTCGAGGCGGTTGAAGCCGGGGAGGGATCGCTCGGGGCGCTGCCCTACGACACGTTGCTGGACCAATCCCTGCGCGGCTTCAAGGCGGGCGAGTTCGAGTCCTTCCAGGGAGCCAGCTTCCAGGACATGCAGCAGCATGATCTGGACGTCATCAAATTGCCCTACGTGGTGATCGGGATGGTGGTGATCGGGGTGATGCTGGTGTTCGTCTTCTCCACGATGCCTGACACGGGGCATGACAAGAACAAGTCACTCAAACTCGTGGACACGTTTGGTCGGTTGTTCACGAACAAGAGTTACGTGGAGGGAGTGTTTGCGCAGACCTTTTACGTCGGGGCACAGATCATGTGCTGGACCTTCATCATCCACTATGCCACCACCAACCTGGGGATGAGCGCGACGCGGGCGCAGAACCACAACATCATTGCGATGGCGATCTTCTGTGGCAGTCGGTTCATCTGCACGTTTGTCCTCAAGTACATCCGGCCGGGTCGATTACTGATGATCCTGGCGACGGGTGGCATCTTGACCACGCTGGGAACCATCTTCCTGTCGGGTATGCCGGGTCTGTACTGCCTGATCGGGATTTCGGCCTGCATGTCGCTGATGTTCCCGACCATCTACGGTATTGCGCTGGATGGGATGGGGGAGGACGCCAAGATTGCCTCGGCGGGGCTGATCTTCGCGATTGTGGGCGGCGCGCTCATGCCGCCGTTGCAGGGGCGGATTATTGATCTCGGCGGCGAGGCCGGAACGCTGATGGGGCTTCCGGCGGTGAGCGCCTCGTTCGTGTTGCCGTTGCTGTGCTTCGTGTTCATCGCCTTTTACGGTTGGCGCACGTTTACCGTTCATGAGAAACGTGGAATCCAAGGGGCGCTTTGATGTCGATTGACGCGTCGTTGATATCGCTCAGATGATCTCAACTGGTGAAGAACTCATGCGAAATCAGTCCGAACGATCTCCAACACGGCCCAGGCTGGACGGCCGCCAAGGCGCTGTCGCGGCTGAATCGCTTTTCTCTCTCGAGGATTCGGTATCGAATGTTGCCGGCAAGGACGGATCCAAGACCAGGGAGCATTGGCGTTTTCGTGCTAGTTCCTGGCAGCATCGTCAAGGCTGCGTGTGGCTTGTTCGCCTAGACTCCACCCCTGAGTTAATCAAATGAATTCCACGAGGCGTAGAAAAGCTATCCCGCAGCAGCAAGTCTACCTGGCCATCGATCTCGGGGCCGAGAGCGGCCGTGTCATCGCCGGCCTCTGGAATGGAACGCGCCTTCGTCTGGAGGAGGTCCATCGCTTTCCCAACGGAGGTGTGTTGTTCGATGAATCACTGCGCTGGGACGTGGTACGGCTCTGGGGTGAGATTCAGGAAGGGTTGAAGCTCGCCGCGGCGCAGTACGGTAACTCCATCGTGTCCGTTGGAGCGGACGCGTGGGGCGCGGACTATGTCCTGTTGAGCAGGGACGGGGAAATGTTGGGGCACCCGTACTGTTACCGGGACAGTCGCACCGACCGGATGATGACCCGGGCCTTCAGGCGGGTTCCGCGCGAGGAACTCTTCCGTCGGTCCGGGTTGCAGTTCATGCAGTTCAACACCCTGTTTCAGTTGATGGCCCATCACAAGGATGCGCCGCAGTCACTGGCCTCTGCGGACTGCCTGTTGATGATGCCGGACTTCATCCACTGGTGCCTGTGTGGTTCCAAGCGTGCCGAGTTCACCATCGCCACCACGACCCAGTGCGTGCATCCCACGCGCCGGAGTTGGAACAAGGCGCTTCTGAAGGAATTCGATCTGCCCACCTCGATGCTGCCAAAGATTGTTCAGCCGGGAACACGCTTGGGATGGTTGCGACCTTCGGTTGCCGGCGAAACAGGCCTGGGCCGGGTGGCCGTGGTGGCGCCGCCGTCGCACGACACCGCATCGGCCGTTGCAGGTGTGCCCACCAAGAACACCGGCAAACGGAACTGGGCCTACATCAGTTCGGGCACCTGGTCGCTGATGGGCGCTGAAGTTGACAAGGCGTTGCTGACATCGCGGACACTGGAATACAATCTCACGAACGAGGGTGGTGTCGATGGCACCTATCGGCTGCTGAAGAACATCATGGGTCTGTGGCTGGTGCAGCGGTGCAAGCGGTCGTTTGATGCCGACGACAAGGTCCACAGTTACGCGGAACTGGAACGGTTGGCGGCCAAAGCCCGGCCGTTGCGATCGATCGTGAACCCCAATGATCCCCGGTTCCTGAATCCGCCGGACATGCCGCGCGCGATTCAGGCCTACTGCCGCGAGACGAAGCAGCCGGTGCCGCGCACGATCGGGGAGATTGTTCGCTGTGCACGCGAAAGCCTGGCGCTGATGTACCGCGAGGTGCTGGGCGCATTGGAGGAGTTGACGGGCAACCGCATGGAGGTCATTCACATCGTTGGTGGTGGCTCCAAGGACAGCCTGCTCAACCAGATGACGGCGGATGCCTGTCAGCGCCCGGTGATTGCCGGTCCGGTGGAAGCGACGGCGATGGGGAACCTGATGACGCAGGTGCGCGCCAGCGGCGAGGTGAAGTCGCTGGCGGAGATGCGCGAGGTGATTCGTCGGTCCAGCCAGGTCAAACGCTACAAGCCCGGTGCGGCTGACGCGTGGGAAGCGTCGGCTGAGCGATTCAGGCAATTGCGCGGCAAGCGCCCCAGGAATTGAAGCCATGAAACTCTTGCTCGCTCAATACGCGTTTGGTCGGATGCCGCTGTACGTTGGATGTGCCTTACGCGGCGGCAACGCGCGATTTCACCTGGCCGGCTGTCGCCGCGAGCTTGGCCGGTTGCTGTCGGGAGGCAGATGTCAACGAGCGGACAGGCTTCGATGAAAGTATCCCTGTTCATTCCCTGCTTTGTGGACCTGATGTATCCGCAGGTGGGGATCAGCATGGTGAGGATCCTCGAGAAACTGGGCCACCAGGTGGAGTGTCCGGAGAGCCCGGCGTGTTGCGGACAACCAGCCTTTAACACCGGCTACTGGGACGAGAGCCGTTCGGTGGCTGTGAAGGTGTTGGAGACGTTCAAGGATGCCGAGGTGGTGGTCATCGCGAGCGGGTCGTGTGGGGCCATGATGAAGGTGTTCTATCCCGAGTTGTTCGCCGAAACGAAACACGAAGCCCTGGCGCGTGAGCTGGCCCCGAAGTGCTACGAGTTCTCGGGCTTTCTGGTGAACAAGCTGGGAGTGACCGATCTGGGGGCGGAGTTTCCGCACAGGGTCACGTTCCACGACGGCTGCCAGGGCTTGCGGGAACTGAACAACAAACGTCCGCCGCGTGAACTGCTCGCCAAGGTGCGTGGCCTGCAACTGGTGGAGATGGATGCCGCTGAGACCTGCTGCGGTTTTGGGGGAACGTTCTCCGCCAAGTTCCCCGCCATCTCGACGGCCATGGGGGAGGGGAAGTGTGAGAGCGCGCTCGAGACGAAGGCGGAGTATATCGTGTCCTGCGATTCCAGTTGCCTGATGCAGATCCAGGGACTGGCGGACAAACAACAGAAAGCCATCAGAACCATTCACCTGGCGGAGATCCTGGCAAACCACGAATGAACACGAATTCACACGAATGGGATTTCAGTTTGAGCGCGCCTTCGCGTAGAGCCCGCGCGAGCCACCCAGTCGCATGCGATTCGCTCAACGAGCTTCTTCTTCGTCGTTCCGTTTGCAAAGTGATTCGTGTTCATCCGTGTCCATTCGTGATTGATTTCGGTTGCCAATGAGTACGGCCTCCATCCAGTTCAAGAGAGATGCCCGCCGGGTGGCGGCGGACCTGGATCATCGCCGGACGATCCAGACGGCGATGGGCAAGTACGAGACGGCGCGCGACCAGCGCAAGGCCTGGTTCCAGGATTGGGAGGGAGCCCGCCAGCTTGCCGCCGAGACCAAGTGGCACGCGGTCAATCATCTCGACACCCATCTCGGGCAGTTCGTGGAGCGCTTGGAGAAGCGTGGCACAAAGGTTCACTGGGCCAGTACCGCCGCGCAGGCCCGGGAGATCATTCTTAGTATTCTCAAGGAGAAACAAGCCCGGTCGGTCGTGAAATCCAAGGCCATGACGTCGGAGGAGATTCACCTGAATGACGCCATGGAGCAGGCGGGCTACAGGGTGGTGGAATCCGACCTGGGGGAGTTCATCGTCCAACTCAGGGAGGAAGCACCGTATCACATTGTCTTCCCGGCCATGCACCTGAAGCGGGGCGAGATCCAGGATGTTTTCCGGCGTAAGCTGCATGATGCGCCGTCCGATGATCCGGAAGCCCTGACCATGGTTGCCCGCCGGGTGTTGCGCGAGGAATACCTCAAGGCGGACGTGGGGATTACCGGGGCCAACTTCGCCATTGCCGAGACGGGCATGATCTCGATCACCGAGAATGAGGGCAATGCCCGCCTGACAGCGGCGCTGCCCAGCACCATGATCACGCTGGTGGGCATTGAGAAGGTGTTGCCGCGCTTCGAGGATCTGGCGCTGTTTCTTCCCATGCTGGCGGTGATGGGCACCGGCCAGCCGTTGACCTGTTACAACACGATGTATGGCGGACCGCGTCAGCCCGGTGAGGCGGATGGCCCGGAGGAATATCACGTGGTGCTGCTAGACAACCAGCGGACCACGGTGTTGGCGAACCTTGAGCAACGCGATTTACTGGGCTGCATCCGATGTGGGGCCTGCCTGAATGTCTGTCCCATCTATCGCAACGTCGGGGGACACACCTATCACACCACCTATTCGGGTCCGATCGGCTCGGCGCTGACACCCAACCTGCGCGGGCTGACCGAATGGAGCCATCTTTCTTATGCCTCCTCGCTTTGTGGCGCGTGCACGGAGACGTGTCCGGTGAAGATCGATCTGCATCATCACCTGTTGCAGAACCGGCGCAATACGTCCCGCGTGAAGCCCAGTGGGTGGCAGAAGATTGCCTTCAAGCTGTTCTCACCGATGGCCACCAAACGGGTGCTGTGGTCCATGATTACGAAGCTGGGCCGATTCGGTCAGCGGTTCCACGGGTTGGTGAAGGGCGGTTCGTTGGATCCGGCGCAGGCATGGACCCGGACGCGGGACATCCAGCCCATCGCCAGACAGAGTTTCAAGGAATGGTGGAGGGAGAGAAAATGAAGGTAGAGTGCGGAAGGAGAGTTGAGGATCCAAAGGAACGAACTCCGTCAATCTACCTTCGACATACTGGAAGTCGAGGGGGGCAATATGGAGTTCTCTTGCGCAACGGAGCGTGCTGGTCATGTCTGAACGCGACAATATCTTCACCCGCATCCGCGAGGCGTTGTCCGTCGGCGCGCCGCCAACGGGCGGTGGTCATGGAAATGCAGGTGTGGTGCCGCCGCTTCCGGCAGTGGCTGATCGGCGACGGGTCATGCCGCGTGCGGGGGACTCCGTTGACCAGCAGTTGGCGATGTTCGAGCGCAATGCTGCGGATCTGAGAGCGGATTTCCGGGTTGTGTCGGGTTCCACCGAACTGGTGTCCGCGCTGGAAGCGCTCCGGGACGGGGAGCAATGGCGACGAGTGGCGACCCATCGCGGTGACCTCGCGCGGCCTCATGCCGCTCTACTCGGTCTTCCGGTCACCATGACGGACGACGGCGTTGACAAGCGTGAGCTCGAGAGGTGCGACGTCGGTATCACCGAATGTGATGCGTTGGTGGCGCAGACGGGATCCGTGGTGGTGACCAGTCGGAGCGCAGGAGGACGGGCGTTGTCGTGCCTGCCGCCGCATCACGTCGTGTTGGCCAGGCGGGAACAGTTGGTGCCGGATCTGCCGGCTGCGTTCGAACTTCTGAAGTCCAGGTACAGCGAAGACTATCCAAGCATGATCTCGTTCATCACCGGTCCGAGCCGCACCGGCGACATCGAGCAGATTCTGGTGCTGGGCGCCCATGGCCCGAAGAAACTGACAATTTTACTCCTGAACTGAATCGAATCGAAAAACGAGACATATTGCAGCCCGTAGTGTGCCAAAAATCGGCCAATCCGAAACGTGAATGATTCCAGCGTTCTGAAGGCTGGGGCGGTCGCCGCTTTCGGCCCGGCCGACTTTTGGCAGACTACGCGGGGTTTTCGCGGACTACGGCTGTCGGCGCTGCGGGAGGCCATTGACGAAGGCTGGCGTGCTCTTTGGTGGTATTACCTCAAACAGGATCCGGGCCTGGAATCACTACACGACGAGCCCGAGTTCCAGGCAATGGTCGCCGAGATCGAAGCCGACATGGCGGACCAGCTAGCGCGCGTGCGAGAGATGGAGCGCAACGGGGAGTTGGAACCGATCCCTGAGGTTTCAGCGACGATTCAATGAATGGCGCGCCGGGAGGGATTCGAACCCCCGACCCTCAGGTTCGAAGCCGGATTCGCCTAGTTCCAGAAGACACCGAAAACCAACGACTTCGGGCGCTTAGCGCATATTGCATGCTGTCCATTCGGGGCCAAACAGAGCAAAGTCCCACCACCAGTCCCACCACTCTGTTCACTTCCGAACCCTGCGTGCGACAGCGGTTCTTTGACGCCGGTCAAGCTCGCAAATACAATGACTCTATTGGGAGCGCCCCATCAGGGGGAACCGATGCACGCGACTCACTACATGCTCATGGGAGCGACCGTGCTCCTCGGCATTCCGAGCGCGGCCGCCAGCGCGACCTTCACCGGCCTCGGCGATCTGCCCGGGGGCATTTTCAGTAGCACGCCGATCGCGATCTCCGCGGATGGATCGACCGCCGTCGGTTGGTCTTGGAGCGGGAGCGGGCGCGAAGCCTTCCGCTGGACCCATGCCGAAGGAATGGTGGGCCTGGGCGATCTCGGAACCGGGGGGTTCGGGAGCTCGGGCAATGGAGTGTCTGCAGACGGCGCCGTGGTGGTGGGAACCGGCTCGGACGGCGAATCCCGGGAAGCGTTCCGTTGGACCGGGGCGACCGGAATGGTAGGGCTCGGAAAGCTCGGAGAAAACTGCGGAGCGCTCGGTTATTGCTTCTTCGACAGCACTGCGGAGGCGACGAGTTCCGACGGCTCGGTCGTCGTGGGAGTGACGAGTACGATCGCCAGTCCGACTGCTGCTTATCGCTGGACCGAGTCTTCAGGAATGGTCGAACTCCCAGTGGGTCCCTTCGGACTGGTCACAGACGTCTCGGGCGACGGGCAGGTGATCGTGGGAGCTTACGGTAACGGAGTAGTGTATCGCTATTCCGAGGCCGAGGGACTGTTGATCTTCGACGCCACAGGAGTGGGCTCCACGGGATTCGCGGGTGTCAGCGCGATCTCCGACGACGGATCCACGATCGTGGGCTACGTCTCCAGGACACCCAGCGCCTCCGCCGAAGCATACCGTTGGACCGAGGAAGAAGGCTTCGAGCTGCTCGGCGTCCTGGGCGCGCCCGCCGATGCCTTCAGCAACGCTCACGCGGCCTCGGCTGATGGATCCGTCATCGTGGGTACTGCGCGGGGGGTCGATCGAACGTTCCAACCCTTCATCTGGACGCCGCAGATGGGGATCCGGAGCCTCGAGGAGCTTCTCGCACAGGACTACGGGCTCGACCCCACCGGGTGGGAGCTCGGGCAGGCGAGGGACGTGTCGGCGGACGGACGGACGATCCTCGGCTTCGGCGTGAATCCCGATGGCCACAATGAAGCCTGGATTGCCGTGCTTCCCGAGCCAACTATCACCGTAGAGATCGACATCAAGCCGGGAAGTCGTTCGAACCGAATCAACGTGATAAGCCGCGGTGTAATTCCTGTCGCAATTCTCGGCTCGGATGCCTTCAACGTAGAAGATATCGATCCAACGACGCTGACCTTCGGCCCCAACGGCGTCGCACCTCGACACGCTCTGGCTGATCCCGCAACGGTTTTCGATCACCTAACAGACGCTAACAATGACGGATTTACTGACCTAGTAACGCATTACCGAACCCAGGAGATCGGATTCGATATCGAAAACGCGGAGGTGTGTGTCAGTGGCGAACTTTTCGATGAGACTCTCTTCGAAGGCTGCGACAATGTTGAAGTGTTCGACACTCGGAGTGCAGGACGCTAGGGGGCTCTAATCCTCCAATCTTCTAGAAACCCACTCGCGTGTCCACTTCCGATCGGCTAGCCGTCGTATTCGAATCAGACTCACTCCCCAGAATCTCGTCGTGTGCCGAAACTCCGCCGAGCTGAAACGCGAGCGATTCCGTGAACTTGATTGCCCCTGCAGGAAGCCGACTTTGCCTGGCTCCAGCCCAAGGATTCACGTAGGCTCCGCCTCATGAACACGCTGCAGCTGGAATTCTTGATGTTGATCCTCGCCGGATGGGTGAATCGTAGTCAGCAGAACGTGATCGAGTACCTGCAAGAAGAGAACCGCGCGCTTCGCGAGCAGTTGGGTGGAAAGCGTCTGCTTTTCACAGATCGTCAGCGCCGTCGTCTGGCAGCGAAGGCCAGGGCGATC
>SDBV01011206.1_pt1 | contig 11649 bp, 13 predicted proteins | sample 2277081 | NCBI WGS metagenome assembly SDBV01 (sample SAMN10402039, study PRJNA504765) | marine sediment metagenome | isolation source: marine sediment core GS10_PC15, 223 cmbsf | place: Arctic Ocean: Southern Knipovich Ridge | collected 2010
GCTACTCCGCTTAGCCTTTGCACTGGTTAAGAACCATACCTTTTATCAGGTTCCACGACTAGAAATAGCACCGGTAGTAGTCTAAAATATTGGAGGTAATGATAATCCATCAGGTTGGGCAGGTGACCTGCCTCTTCAACTGTAAACTATTCAAGCTGCATTTCTATAAATGACTGATTTTCCATCGGGTCTGTCCTATTTTTCTATTAGTGCTATATAATCGGCACGACTGTTTCACATATTCTATCACTTATGGACGCATCTATGACCTGCCCCCCAAAAACTGTACCAGTTATAATGTTAGAAAAACGAAACCAGTAAAAAGGGGAGATTTAGATGGTCAGAAAGTCTTACACACCAGAGCAGATTATCAAGATGATGTGGTCACAACCGCCGATTCTTCTATAGGTATTGTACCGGTGATTTCTACACTTGCACCATCTATCCAAACTTTGATATTCAACATATCCAGTGCTAGGCGCTTCATGTCGAAATCCAAGGTGGTCAGCTTTTGTTGAATAAGCTGAATATACTTTTCCAGTTTAGGAATACTGACGGCAGCTTCACGACTGGCCTTAATCTGTGACTCAAGCTCTGCTTTTTGTGATTGTAGGTTATTCCTGCTCTCATTTATACGCTTATTTTCAGCTTCAACCGTTTCCTCGGGGAAGCCCTTTAGTGCCCACTGTAGTAATTGATGCTGCTCTCGGTCAAGCACCTTAACCTTTCTCGCAACTTGATGTAACTCAGCTTCAAGTATGCCAAGATTATCGGCTTCATTACGCTGCTTTTCTATTTCGGTGATAATGAGCTGGGGTCTATCTAAAACGGCCTCGATTTTCTCCCAGACTAGGGCTTCAAGTTTGTCCGTCCGTCAGTTCTTATTACTGCAGCGATTGACAGGCGAAGTGATTCGATTCTTCCCTGGACAGCGATAATACCGTATCACGCTGTCCATATGGCCGCAATAAGCTCGACCACATTCGCGACAATGTAAGTGACCCCTTAGAAGATACTGCTGCTTGGTATTGCGCTGTGACTTGTCGTGATTCAGCTTCAACTGCTGTTGTGCTTGTTCAAACAACTCCTCACTAATAATCGACGGTGTAGCATTTGGTATTTCCATCCATTCTTCTTGTGGCTTACGTCGATTAGTTCCCTGATGAAAAGTGAATGCATAAGTCTTGCCCGTATATGCTCGGTTCCTCAATATTGATAGCACAGAACTCCTGTTCCAATACTGGCTACGCTTGGTAGGTGCATTCAGCGACCTCAGCCGGTAGGTGATGGTATTGGTAGTTAACCCTTCGCTAACTAGCCATTCAAACATTTGCTTTACCCAGTATGTCTCGGTTTGATTAACAATACGCTTCTTTATGGTTTTATCATAGTCATAACCATAAAGACGGGCGAATCCTCCGTGTGGTATCGTGCCTTCCAATGCCTTGGCCCTTTTACCGCGCATGGTGCGCTCTCTTATCTTCTCAGCTTCCAGCTTTGAGGCATAGCCGCGGATGTAGCTAATCAGCTTGCCAAGCTCAGTATTGTCCACGTCTTCAGTTACGGCTTCCAGCTTGACGCCATGCTTTTCAAGCTCCTGTGTGATTATGACGCCATGCCCAGGGTCACGGGTAAGCCGGTCAAGGCAGTATACTACTACTACATCGATTTGCTCATTCCTTATTAGCTCCCGGATCTCGTTTAACTTTGGCCGGTCAAGGGTTAAGCCTGAATATGCCTCACTGAAGCGGTAGGCCACATCATAGCCCTTGTCCTGGCAATACCCAAGACACGCTTCGAGTTGTGTTTGTAGGCTAGTGCCTTCGGTCTCTTGGTTGTCCGTTGATACTCTTGCATAAACTCCTGCTTTCATCTTAGCCTTCTTACTCCCCTAGGAAATATTTTTGGCACTTGGCACAATAAGCATATAATAGTCTCTTTGTCCCGATAATTACTGCCATCTTGTTACGGCAGAGGGGGCAATCGGCGTTTTCCGGCTCAACCTCCCTCCAGCGTGGGTCCACTAGCTCTTTATCACCATGACTGTGAATTTTAAAGGTCAGCTTTTTGTTCATTTTCTTGCCCCATGTTGAGCATACTCTCTTCTTCAGTATTCAGGTTTCCGCTGGCTGTTTCGAACCCGTTATTACCTCATTCCATATTACCTTGATTCCCTAGCTACCTTTCGTCGCCTGTCCCTTCTCTCAGTTAACAGGTCCTCTCTTCCGACCTTTCCGGCAAGCACCCTTTCAACCCAACGCGTCATGCTCACACCGTCCAAGGCAGCATGCGATTTTACTTCACGCCATAGTTGTTCATTTACATTACGTAGAATCTTGTCCATATCTTCTGCTCCTGAAGCTTACTTATTCATCAAGTATATCATATACATCTTATTTTGTCAATATGGGCATTTAGGAAACAAAGTCGCTATTTTGTTTCCTCCCGTTGGTACGCTTGTCTGAAAAAGTTAGGAGTTCAATATTTCTGGCTGCCTTTTTCATTGCCTCTGCAAGTTCCTGCGGCTTCGAGAGCCACGCTAGTTCACATCTGTCGAGCACGAACGGTGACCACGAATAGTCCCAAGTATCAGTTATCGTATAAGCTATTTCGAGACAACCTTCTAAGCGAGGGTCTTTAGATTGCCAGGCATTGGGCAACATCTCACGATTTTGTATTTCGCCTAGCTCCGGCACTTGGTCTGGCAACGATGGCTCTTCCCCTATCCTGTAGTCTTCCAGAGGCGGTATCGCTATTGCTTCTAAGTTGGCAAAATCTATTATCTCCCCTTTCTCACTTTGGTCGTGTGCCCACATCATTGCTGCATCGAAATGGTCTGGGTCATTGTGCTCTGGACAGAGATAGAACTGCTGGCAAGCTGTCGTGTCAGGGTTCCCCGCCCCATTCCATAACCATCGGGGCCTTGATTCCTCTTCATTGAACATCCATCGTGGGGTCAGGTCGTTAGGGGAGTCCCACGTACCAGCCATAGACCTCTGGTTTCCTTGCACCGTCGCTTGACAAAACAAGCATCGTGTTCTCACATCCTTGTATTCCATATATTCCTTCCTTTTGTGGCTGCCATTGTAATCGCCCTCCTCGGCCATTTGCGGTCTTGATAAAAAGGTTCAATAATTTAACCGCCCGTACAGTCTGGCTTGACAAAGCCAAAAACGTCCGCCATTTTTGAACATCCTTTATTTGCCATATTTTTGCCGTAGCCCCGGGCTGGCATACCTCAAAAGATAGCCGGTGGTCCTCCGCTTCCGTTTGTCCTTTCTGCCCTTCGGTCTGCCTAGCTTCTTGCCCTGTGCTACTGCCCTAGCCAGTCCGGCTTTAGTCCGCTCACTCTTACGCTTGCTCTCGAAGTTGGCTACCCAGCCCGTGATGGCATAGAGCAGGTCTGCCATATCCCCAGGTGCTTCGGTCCAGCTTTCCTGTAAACTGACAACTCTTACCCCATACCATTTGAAGCGGTCAACTAGGTTAAGGATAGCTGCCACGCCCTCACGTGATAGCCGGTCCAACGCCCACACCAGGCATATATCTACCTTCCGCTTTGGCAGGTCAGCAAATAGCCTGGCAAGCTCCCGCTGGCGTCCTGACTTCCACGCCGACTCGTTCTCAGAGTAAACCTCTACCAACTCATGCCCTCTGTCGGCTACCCACTTCTCAAGTGCCGGAAGCTGGTTCTCTGTGGTCTGCTCGCTCGAACTTACTCTTAGGTAGATGACCGCCTTACCCATACTTCACTTTTCACCATCCAGTATTCGTCGCCTTACTACGTCCCTAGGCTTCAGCCCATGCTCAGTCAGCACCTTGTAGATATATCCTCGGCTGCAAGCCAGATTCTCAGCAGCTACGGTTATGTCTCGGCAAGCCCGTAGCGTGTCACAAATATTTTTGACAGGGATATTCAACGGCTTCCGACCCAATCTATTTGTTATTGGCACTTCTTCCCCGCAGTGCGGGCAGGTGATATAATGGCACTGCTCTACCACGCTTTACTCCCCTCCTTTGGTAACTGGTGCAAAAATCCTTATCCTACACAGTGGACACCATCCCGTCAAAGTGTGGTTGTCCTTACAGATTTTCATGGCGACTTGGTGCGGGCATAACTTGCCACCAGCTCTGACCCGCTCAAAGACCTGGGCGCTGGAAAAGAAGATAAGACGGCCACAGGCGGGGCAATGGCTAAACCACCGGCACTCGCCAGTCTGGTAAATCATGCCCTTCGCCCCGCACAGGCAAGGCAAGTAGACGTTTGTTCTGGTTTTCCTCTTCTTTTTCCTCGTCATTCCATCTATCCATCAACTTGTTAGTCTATCTATAGGCTCGGTACACACTTGGTCCACTGTAAATTACATATGGAGTTGGGTACCTATGTATTTGAGGACTGCCTCTATTTTTTCTTCCAAGCAGATTGCTCCCGACAAGTTGGCAGCCTCCATCGCCTCTTGAATTTCGTTTTTCTTGTAGCCCAAACCTTGAAGGGCAGCCACAATGTCGCTGTTATCAGGGATAATTTCTCCAGCACCGACCAACTGTGGCAGCGGGGACTTGGCTTTCTCCTCCACCAGCCTAGCTGTGTCCTTGTCTATTAGCCCTTTACCCAATAAAGCCTCCCCTAATGATTTTTCCTCGCTAATGTGTTTGATAAAATTGCCGAAGGAATCGTGTACCACGACGGTTTCCTCAAATCCTTGAACAACGAATATAGTGAACGGCGAACCACGACCTGCCACTGCAATGCCAGGTGCCTCCATCTCGCCTTTTGCCAGTAGAGAGAGTAAACCTATCGCCGTAGTGAACCCCTCCCGCTCTCCTCCTAATGCAGGTCCGAGGTAAAACGAACCAAGACCTTCAGCCTCTACCTTCGTTGTGTACTCATAGCCGTGAAATTCCCTGCTAAAGCTCTTTTCTATCACCCTTAAATCCGCCTTAACCAAGACCAGGACGAGGAAATACCAGATGAGAGAAGGCACAGCCGCCTTACCCGCCAGCTTATATTTTGCTGAAGGTAATGTTTTCATCTGCGAACTTAAGTTGCAGGAAACAAAGTCTCTTAGCACCGAGGGGACCTTTTCCTGAATTTGTGGTCTAGCCCACTCTTCAATTCTTTCCTCGGTCGGCAGCGTTAGCTTACACCACTCGTGGGCGTCGTAAGGCGCCAGCCATGCCGGGTAACTAAACTTCGGCTTTTTGCTTTTGCCAAGTTGCTTTTTGAAGGTTTTAATGGTCTGATTTATTCGGTATAAAAATTCTTGGTATTCTTTCTCGGCTTGCTTTCCCCGAGCTTGCTTCTCAATTTTCGCCAGCCAAGCTCGCTCCTCCCTCTCCTTTTGGGCGGCTAATAACATCAGTTGTTGCTGCTTCCTCTGATAGACTTTTACCAGCAGAGCCTTAAACCCCCATGTGCCCCAGGTTGGGAACGAATTGGGATAAACAGAGAGCGTAGACTCAGAGTTGTCTAGGGAGCACTTCGACAACCACTCCTGAAGCCCCTTAACCCCATGTTCGTATTGGTCGTAGTCCCAATCAGACAGAAATTCCTTCACGTCCTCATCGGTGAGCTTATCTAGAGGAACATCCTTACGGATGTCATTCAAGAAGCACCGATAGTTCTTTACGGCCAAAGGGTGAAATTACCTTTCTTGGTTCTCATTCATCTCAAAGATTTTCTCCAAAGTTATTGCCATGCTCTAACTCCAGCTCACAAGTCTTCTCACTACTCACGGGACCTATTGTTCTTCTTCGTAGCCTCAACCAGCCACTTCTTGAGGCCGGCTATCTTTATCTCCAGACCGACTATTCTGTTCTGAGCCCTCGACACCGCAGTCATTGCCGGTTAGTTTCCGCCTACCGGCTTAGGGTGACACTGGCTGCATACCCACTGCCCCCAGTCTGCTAGCCAAAAGTCGCTACAACCGCACCGGCAAGGGTGAGTAGGGTAATCTGGAATATCGTCATTTTGGGACATTGGGACATTTTGGACGGGATTTTCAGAAAACTTTTTCTGTTTTTCCTTATATAGGGACTTTCCTGACTTTTCTGTCCCAGTTGTCCCATTGGTACCTAAGTCAGGGACATTTTCTGTCCCGTTTGGGACAAGACTTTTCAGCGTTATGCCGTTCCAATAGCGGATTGAGCCACTCTTGCTCTCGGTAACATCCTTCTCAATCAACCTGGTCTTGAAAGTCCGCTGGCTAACCGGCTCAACGCTACAGTCCTGACACCACTTGTGGTATTTGGCTTTTAACTCTGCTTTGGGTATTGACGCCGTGGGCTCAAGCCAGCAGCAGTCCTCAATGAAGTCGCCCAGGACGTCTTGTTCGTGCCGGTAACTGGCTGTTGCACTCTTCACAATGTCCGGCTCTTTAAGCCCATAACGTTGCCAGTCCAGGCAGCCTTTTACGGCCCAAGCCAGTATCCCCAGCAGTTCTGCTTCCAGTTTTGAGGGCAGGTCCCGGTCAATCTCATCCGGCGGGATAGTCACCGTAAAGGGAATCAGTTTAACCCGGCGCCATATTGATAGGGTCGTGTCGGCTATTATTGGCTTGTGATTGCCTACTAGCCAAATCTTGTGTGTGGGCGAAAATTCAATCTCGTGCTCGAATTTTCTGTCGGCTTTAATCCTTTCGCCTCCCGTCATATCTTTGACTAGCCCAACGGCTAGGCGCCGTCCGTCCTCTAGCTCGCTTGCCACGATGAATCTCTTACCTTCGAGGGTTGGCCAGGCTTTCCTTTGGCCCACCCCAGTTTTTGTCCTTGAGCAGGAAAAGGTCACTGTTGGCATACCCGGCGTACTCACCAAGGCACTTGCGGATAGTAGTTGTACAAGTACTCTTACCGTTATTGCCTAATCCGTAGATAAAGAAGAGGCACTGCTCTTTGGTCTCTCCAGTCAGGGTATACCCAACTGCGCGTTGCAAATAGCCCGCCAGCTCACTATTGCCGCCGGTGATTCTGTCTAAGAAACTAAGCCAGCGTTGACATTGTGCGTCAGGGTGAAACTCTACAGGCACGACTATGGTGAGCAAGTCCTCTTTCCGGTGAGGTAGCAATTGTCCCGTTTCAAGGTCTATCGTGCCGTTAAGGCAATTTAACAGCCAGGGATTCGTGTCAAGCTCCATTGCCTTTACCGGTATACCTGGCTCAGACTGTGCTAAGTTTATCATGGCGTTTATTCTGTGGTCGCTCTCACTGCCCTTGGCCTGGATGGCAAGTTCCTTGCGTCTCTTTTCGTCTGGCTCGTTTGCGGCCTCGTTATAGATAGTGCGGACTGTCAGTTTGGCTAACGCCGTGATTCTAGCACCGGTATCCCACTCCCACACTTTGCCAGTCCAAACCAGCCATCGCTTCCGCTCATAGCAATATCGGATATTACTGCCATATTGAGAAACTAGCCTTTCAGCGTTGCCGTAATCGGTAAGGTTAAAATGCGCTGGCTGGTCAGTGCCCGGTTTTGGTTCATAACGGCTTACACTTCCCGCTATCCTCAATACCTCGCACTCTGATAGTGGCGGCTGGCATTTTGCCTTATTTTCAGCTAGTAAAGCAGCCTCGATGGTTGCCTGGTCAGCCCCGCGCCGTCGCATAGTTCCCGCCAGACTGGTTAAGGTGGCATTTCTTGCCCCGGCTGCTATGGTAGCCCCTACTGGTGCCGCTGGCTGTGGTTTCTTGGGGTTCGCCGGGATGATTGCCAATTGCACTTCTCGCGGTAGCTTATCAAAGGGTATCAAGTTATCAGGCGTTGGCATGGTCAGCACTTCGTAACTGGCACCGTCATTATGCCCGGCGCAGTTTACAAAGCCGCCTTCACCCCTTACGTCAATATGGGGCAGTATACCGGCGCAGGTCTTAACTTCCCACTTTGGCAGTTGGCAGTAGTAATGGTGGCCCCTAGCGGTCTTAATATGCGGTTGCAGCACCGCCGTGTCAAATAGTGCTTTGGCTTCGGCGTTGTCGCAATCTACCACGAATAGCCCGGATACCTTCCCGGTCACTATTCCCCAAAGACTAGGGCTATGCTCTTGCTGCCACTGGTCTAATTCGGCTTCCGTAGCTGGCCGCTTCTGGTATTCGACCCAGGGGATTAGCGGCGCTTTGCGCTTTTCGCCACCGCCTGACGGTATGAGGCTAAAGCCCAGGGTCAGCAACTTGATAGCGGTGGCGTAGGTATCGTTCATTTAATCCCCTCGCTTTGTTTCGCCTCCGCTATCCTGGTGGCCCACCACTTTTTCCACAAGGAGCGCATGTGCGGCGTCACCGGCCCGCGCTCTATACGAACGGTCACCGTAGGCTGCTTTGCCGTCTTACTGGTCACCGGCGGCCCCCCCATCCGGTACAAGCAGCCTTAGAAGCTGTTCTAATTTGTGCAATTCCTCGTTGTACTCGACTTTTAGAATAGGGTCATCAGCGGATAAAGCATTCAGTCGCGCTTCTTCCAGGACTGCATCCCGGAAAGCCCGTAACGCCTTTGGGTTCTTGGTGGTGGCTAGTAACCGTATTTTCCCGCTCTGCCAGTCCGGATATTGAAGTACCAAACTTCCTACCATGTTCTCACCCCTCTACTCTATAAGCGTGAGAACATGGCAAAAGTAAACAAAAAAGGCGACTTTTGAAAGTCACCTTGTGGCGTTTCTCTCGCTTGTATTTTTAACCTATCTTGGCCTGTTCAGAATCTCCCTTATCTTTTTGAAAAGCCGTTGTCTTTGTGTCTTTTCCGAGTTCGCCCGCTCTCCGTAGTATGCCTCCATAGAAACACCCTGCTTTGAGGCAAATTCATATCCTGCATCTAGCGCATGGAGAACGTCCAGTATCCTCGTTGCATCCCCGGTGGTCAACTCGTCCATCTCTATACCAGCAAGCTCACAGAATTGGGGCAGGCGTTCTTTATCGTCTAAATCAAGCATATCCTCTGGTTGTATAACGTTTTTATCCTCCACATCCACCTGCACGATCTCTCCGCTTTCTTTGTCAATAACCTTGATGCCCCTGTGGATGAGGCCATCGATTTCAGCCTTACTCCGTGCCTCAGGAGTCGTCCCTGGCTCTCGGTCAGAAGGAAGATGACTCTTAACTACCCATCTCAGTAGTCTCAGCAGGTTGTGCTCTTCAGGCGGTTGACCACGCAGCCCCAACAGAGCTTCAAAGCGGGACAGACAGAGCAGTAGCCCGTCCTCAGCGCTCATTTTCATGACTTCGTCGGGGTCGATGCCGAGTGCTTTCCATATACCCGAGGTCCGCCTAATTTTGGGCTTATTTCCACCTTCACCGTAGACAGCGAATTCCCAGAGCAGGGACACAATGTTCTGTGCTTCCTTCGAGCTTACTGGACCCAACACAACTGGAGACAGTGGTTCTCCGTCAACCTTTTCCTCACTAAAGATTGACGGGGGAGCAACCTCTTCAGCAAGGCGGCTGTAGTAAGCGTTAGTTTCACTCTCTATGTCCCGTAGCTTACGAATTCGTACCGGGTCTGCATGACAGCCGGCAGCTTCCAGCTCCTGAACCCACTGGTGCAGGTGCTCTCGGACTGCTGATGCCAAGGGGTTGTTCCGGAGTTGGTGCCTGAGATAGTGCTTGCACTGGTTGCGAAGACGGCGCCTGTAGGACGGCGACAGAAGCGCCGGGCTGTCGAGGTCGCCACACTCTCTACTAATTATCTTTACCAGGTTCTGCGGCGGCGGGACGAAGGAAAGTGCGACCGCTTTCCAGAAGCTTCGCTCACCTACTGGGCCACATGCCTTCTGTAGCTTCCAAGGCACCAGAGGCAACACCGTTCTGACGAGTGAATTTATCGCCTGCATATATGAATTATAATGTAGAAGGCATGGATTAACAACATGGCTTTTTGTGTAGCTCTTACTTTTGTGCATACCATTTAGACATACGGTTCACTCCTATAGTCGAGCCTATGTCTAAAAAGCTGAAATTGCCATTTGACTTTTAATACCAACCTCTTTACCTGAGCAGTGGCTTCTTACCGACAATCTCTTGCTTGATATGCCACTTTTGGACAGTCTCAATTACCTCATCAGGGTGGTCGCAAACTCTTAGGAGAGAAAGCTACTGACCGCAAGATTGCGATATACGAAACCAGTGCTCTACCGCGTCAACAGACTGGAGCTCGCTGATGATATTTTATCCATTGAGCGGGCCTTTTCTTGGTTGGCTGGTTTTCCTTGACCGCCGTAGTGTCCTTCCTTGATGGCCATGACGTCATAGTCTGGCTGGGCTCAGGTACTCCATCATTGCCTTTATATAGTAGGGTATGCGACCACCAGCGATGATGATATCGGCCATAACCTGACCCACCGCCGGACTCATTGCCATGCCCAGTGTTTGCAATCGCGCGGCAACATAAGCATTATCCCATTCCAGAAAGCGACCTAGCACCGGTTGCATAAAATTGGGAGCTGGACTCCAACCTTCTAAGTCTCCCCTATGCTCCACCACTTTCGCTTCTCCCAGACTGGGGAGTAGGTTAGTCACCTCTTCCAAGAGCTGCATTTTAGCCTCGTTGGTTATACTACTGTTGAAATCTGGTTGTGGATCGGGCACCCCTGAATGACCCACTATTACGCTACCGTCGACCTTGGGGATAACTGACACTCCACACGTAAGCATGAATGATGGAAGCTTGTTTGGTACCTCCAGCCGCAGACATTGATCCCTCGTTACGAAGATGGGCATCTCCTTCCCTAACCAGGAAGCGCCTTGGCTACTCCAAGGACCCATGGCAATGACCACGGCATCGGCTTCAATCTTGGTTCCGCTAGCCAGAACGACGGAGGTTATTCTTGAACCATTATGGTGGAAGCCCACGGCTTCACCTTGCCTGATAGTGACACCCATTTTCTCTGCTGCCTGCGCTAGCCCCAGCGTATAGCGATAAGGCTCCACCTGAAAGGCAGGGAAAACCAAACCCCCACGAACCACCGGGTTGATATCAGGAAACAGAGCTCTAAGTTCTTCGGGCTCAAGCCAGCCAGTCTGATAGTAGCCGTCGTCTCTATGGCGGGTCAGCTGCTCCTTGAATTTCTTCTCCTCTTCTTCCGTGCTGGCAACTATAATGCGTGGGATTTCACCATATTGGACGTCAATTCCCCCCTTCTCTTTAATCTCCTGAATTATGTCGGGCAGCCGATGATAACCCAACCAGAAGAGGTCCACCCACGGTCGCACGCCTCCCACGGGCATTGAAAAGAGCTGGGTTGGCGGTTGGCCTTCCATTCCTAACCAGCGCAAAGGATGAGTCCAGACTGCCCATGCTTTTCCTGACGCCCTGGCCGCGATCCCGTCACGCTCGACTATAACTGACTGTACTCCCCGTCTCGCCAGGTGAAAAGCTATAGAACAGCCGGCAACCCCAGCACCGATTATGACCACTTCTTTTCGAGATGCCACCCTGAATCTCCTTTATAGAATTGAAACTATTCTTACCTCTCTCATTTCGTGATATCCAGTTCTACCATCACCCTCTGACCTTCGTACCCTCTGGATCATACAGTCTACTCTTGGTCAGCTTGACCTTTGGCTGCTTGCCTCCGTGTTCTAACTCAAGGTCTTCACCCTCATTGGCGTACTTGGCCTCAATCCAAGCCTGACCAAGGCTCTTTCCCATAAGAAAACTGTAGACTCCGT
>SDBV01011207.1_pt1 | contig 11648 bp, 9 predicted proteins | sample 2277081 | NCBI WGS metagenome assembly SDBV01 (sample SAMN10402039, study PRJNA504765) | marine sediment metagenome | isolation source: marine sediment core GS10_PC15, 223 cmbsf | place: Arctic Ocean: Southern Knipovich Ridge | collected 2010
AAAATATTAAAACTCCCTCCTTCGAGTTACTTAGTATTTGATTTAAAGAAGAAACAAATACGAGTAGAGAGATATTGGAATTTATCTTTTAATTTAAACCAAGATAAAAATGTTAATCAATTTGCTGAAGAGTTAAGAAAATTACTTGAAGAAAGTGTGAATTTAAGATTAATTAGCGATGTTCCACTTGGAGCATTTCTATCTGGTGGAATAGATTCGACAGCAATAGTTGGAATTATGTCTAAATTAATGGATGAACCTGTAAAAACATTCTCAATTGGTTTTGAAGCAGGAGCTCCAGTTAACGAAATTGAATACTCTCGATTTGTAGCAAATTATTATGATACTGATCATACAGAAATTATTTTGGAAGCATCAAGTTATGCACATCTTTCTGATATTATTTGGCATCTAGATGACCTTATAGCAGATCCTGCTGTAATTCCCGTTTATTTGATGTCAAAATATGCGAGGGGAAAGATGAAAGTTGTTCTCACTGGTGATGGAGCAGATGAAGTTTTTGCTGGTTATTCTGTATACTATCGGCGTCAAAAATTTAAGTTTACAAAATTTATACCAAATGATTTAATCAATTTTATGATGAGATTTTACAAATGTATCCCTTTACACATTCTTAAAATTGGTTTATCATATATAAAACAGTCAAAAACAGAAGAAGATCGATACCTTAGAAAAATTATCCATATTCCAGATGAAGAAAAAATTAAAATGTTTCCATATGAAGTAAGAAATATAAATCCAATTATAAAAAATAAATATATCAAAAATTTGGATTTAGTAAATCAGTTTATTAACTGGGATTTAAAGTATCAACTTCCAAACCAATTTAATATGAAAATAGATAAAATGACTATGGCATCATCGCTAGAGGCGAGAATTCCATTTTTAGATCACAAGTTAGTTGAATTTTCATCAACAATTCCCCCCCAACTAAAATTGAAAGGTAATATTGAGAAGTATATACTCCGATTAGCAGTAAAGAATATAATTCCATCCAAAATATTAAAAAGAAAAAAAACTGGATTTACAGTACCTATTAATTTGTGGTTAAAAACAGGATTAAGAGAGATTTCAGGAGAAATCCTTGATAAATTAAAGAAAAGAAAAGGTTTATTGAAACCAAGTTATATTTCTATGATAAAACGAAACCGATTTAGTCAAATTTTTGAAACCCGAGTTTGGAATTTAATTATGTTTGAGTTATGGTATGAAACATTTATCGAGAATGATGATTTAAAACCAATAAATATTTTTAAGATATAGAATCTATTTTTTCTTTATATAACTCTATTAATTTTATTTTTACATTTAAGGAGTTAAAATTCTTAATATTATTTATCTCAACCAAATCCTACTAACCTTAAACTATAGTACGAGGCAAATAAGAATGATAAAACTACTACAAATGTTAAAAACTTACGATTTTTTATCATGAAGTGTTTAAAATATGAATTTTGTAGAATAATTAAATTGAAAAAAATGAAGTATGAAACTAACCTTACATTTAAAATATAAAATGCTAATGTAAAATCTTCAGTTAAGAACAAAAATATTATAAATAATGACGGGGGAATTAAAGAAATAAGGAAATAATTTTGTTTCCTATTTTCAATTTTATAATATAATGTACCTCTAAAGAAAATTATGATATGAAATACCAAATATGTGAAACTTAAGATAACATCTAAAATAAAATAACTAATATTTGGAATTTGGTCTTGAAAAAATATTAAATATAATAGGAAAACTATGATGTAAACGAAAGGAAACATTAAAAATTGTAAAAATTTCATTGAGATAATTTGTTTAATTTTATTAAATAACTTTCGAAATTTATTCATGATAAATTTAAATATATTAAGGATTAACTTAAAATAATGAGTGAAAACAAAATAAACAAAATAATAGATGGTAATTGTACCAAAAATAATGATACCAATAATTAAATAGCTAATAGTAAATGTTCCTTGTAAACTTGGTATCACCAATACTTTCGTATGGTAATATATATCATATAGAAAAGAGAATTGAGGCTCAGGAATGAGAAAGTTCATATAAATTGTAAACCAACTAAAAAATTCTTGCGTAATATAAAAAATCAATAAAAGAATACAGAAAAGAATTCCAAATTTATTGAATCTAATATCACTCTTTTTATTTATAAAATGAAAAAAGAGGGAATAAATTCCAAATAGTGATATTAAAATTATGAAGTAAATACATTCTTCTGTGTGTGTTAAAGATAAAAATAAAAAAAGAAGTATAAATAAAAAAAAATCTTTTAGATTTAAGTTAAAATTCCTTCGCTTAAAACAAATGTAAAACTCTACAATGAGTATAAAAAAAATGTAAATTCCAATGACACCTGTGCTAGCAGAACGTGCCATTTTAATAAATTGAGGGGTTAAGACCGCTAATATTGTTAAAATTTTTAAATCTAAATTATTTGTTTCTTTTTTACTTTTAAATTTTTGAAAAGTAGCATAAATAAAAAAAGAAATAAAAATATAACTTAATGGGAAAATATACCATAATACAAAATCTATGTTAGTTCCGGTTGCAAAGATTAAAAGGGTTGAAGTAAAAAAACTTGTAGCATATCTTTGTATTAAATAGTCTTTACCGGAAGAGAGGGTAAAACTATTACTATTTTCTTTAAATGGTTTTACACCAAAATATTTCAAATAGATTGATAAAGTATAAGGATCAGAAGAAAAATAATTATTTATTTGTAAATATGGAAGGATCCATAAAATATACAGAAATAGAGAAATGCAAGCTAATATTATAAAGTGATTTTTTGTGTTAAATATAATAAAGGCAAGGCATAAAATCGACATTATTAAAAAGATGTAAAAAATCGGAGGAACCCTATTAAAAAAGGTAAAAATTTTCCTATAATCTACCTGATTTACCGAAAAAGAATTGTCGTTAGGAATTTGACTATAGAGAGTTGAAATACTCATTAAAATTAAAGAGATAATAAAAAATAGATATACAAAGAAATATTTTACTATTATAATTTTTCTAATATCATTTGAATTTCTATTGCTTTTGAAAATAATAAAATTATAATATTTCTTGTTTTTAACAGAGGTCCTATATTTTATAATGATTAGAATTAAATTAATAATCTGGATCGAAATAATAATACTAATAGGATTAAAAAAGAAAGGTTTATCACTATTGCCAATGGTAATATCGTAAAAAAAAATATAATCGAACAACATCAAAAGATTTCCAACAGCCAAACTAAAGATTGTCATATACCCTATCTTTTGAATGAGATTAAATTTAGGTTTCAAGATAGCTATCAAATTATAACCTGGAATAAATAATACACAAATAATACCTAAAATTAGAGTAATTGGCTGAATTGTTAGTGAAAATAGAATTAGGGAGGAATAAATTAAGATTATAAGAATCTCAGACGTTATTATTATCGATTTGTTAATTTTCATTATAATAAAATTATAATCAGTTTTAAATATATTTAGTTGGCTAAATAAGATAACCTTTTTAGATTAGTATAAAAATTCCTAATTTAGATGCTTTTTCATTATAGAATTATTACGAATTATTAATTCTACAAATGTAAATTAAATCTTATCTAATATCTTAAATGATTTCGTCATAAACTTTGTTTGTAGCTTTTGCTATTATTTCCCACCTATAATTCTTAAAGACATGATGATAACCTCTTAATCCCATTTCTTCTTCTAATTTCTCATCACTTAGTATCTTTAAAACCGCATTTTTCAATTCAGAAAGATTATTTGCTTGAGTTAAAATTCCAGTTTCACCATGCTTAATTAATTCAGGAGCTGGTCCTCGGTTAGTAGATATCACGGGACATTTTGCAGCTCCCGCTTCTATTAATGGAATTCCAAATCCATCTGAATTATTAATTGGAAAAACTATTACATTGGCAACTTGATAAGCTCCCAAAATATCTTCTCTCGTTGGAGCAGTAGCAAAAATCACGTGATTAGTTAAATTCCTTTTTTTAACCATATTTCTTAACTTTAATTCATACTCTTCATCATAACTTTGACCAATCAACCATAATTTTGCATCTCTAATTTCTTCTAAAATTTCATTCATTATTATTATTAGTTGTTCTAAATTCCTATAGTTTCTAAGTAGTCTTCCAACATATAATATCATTTTATCATTTAGATTTATTTTATATTTTTTAATGAAATTTTCACGGAAAGTAATATTTGAAAAATTTTCAAGATTTATTCCATGGGGAATGACTCTAATCTTTTCTTCTGGTACATTAAATTTCAACGTCCACATCTTTTCATGCTTGGAATGAACAATAAATCGATCGATGGCTTTAAGAAAAGATTTTTTAAAAATTGTATCAAAGAGTTTCATCCTACTTGATTCTTTTTTTCTATGATTAAATAAATCTAATAGATACATGCTCCTAAGTGTTCCATGAGCTGTAAAGACAAACGGTTTATTTCTTAACCTTGATATTATTGTTGCGACATTATTCTGAAAAGTTCTAAGTGAATGAACATGTATGAGATCATAATGATATTTAAAAAAAGCAAAAGGAAGTGTGGGGGTTATAAAATAATGAGATTCCCCTAACCGGTATTTAATAGGAAATCTATGTATTTTAACATTATCTATTACCTCAAAATTAGGCAATTCTTTAGATATCATGTCGTGAGTTAAAACATTAGTTGTAAAAACCCTCACATCATAACCTAAAGCTGCTTGTTGTTTCGAAATATTAACTGAGTGAACTACTGGGCCTCCATAACCATATGCAGGAGCGTAAAAAGGAACAACTCGTAAAATTCTATGCATTTTTTTCTCATTCAATCAGGATCGTATAATATCAATAATTGATAGATATAGATATAATTTTTGCTTACACATGTTTTTAGGAAATGTTATTAATAGACTGGATAAAAACACAAAAAGCAAATATTCAAAAACCTTCTCAAAAAGCTATAAAAGAATTGAAAGAAAAAGGTTTATTGAAATAAAATATTTTTAGGATAAAGTATTTTAAAATAAAAACAAATCATTGAAAAAGTTAAACTGTATTTAAAAATCCATTGTTTTACCTATGATTATGACAGAAAAAAGAATTCTTAACATGCTTGAATGGTTAAAAGTAAAAAAAAAGATACTTATTGGATTATGTACGATTATTTTAATTATTTTTATTATATTATTGGTTGACTTTTCGAATGTCATAAAAAAAATTTTAATAATAGGGGTAGGGGGGGTGTTTGTATTTTCAATTATGTATACTGTTACATTTATTAGCAGAGCATTGAAACTAAAACTAATATTCAAGGGGATAGACCGAAAAACTAAATTTTCCACTTCTTATTTTTCAATTGGTATTGCTTTTATCATCAACGATCTGATACCTACTAAGATAGGTGATTTTGCAAAAATTGGTATTATTAAAGACCAAGAAAACATCACTCTCAATGAGTCTATTGGAGCAACTGCTACTGAAAGGATATTAGATATAGGAACTTTGTTTTTCATAAGTAGTGGTACGCTTATATATCTTTATATTTTTAATTCTAGTGAAATTGGATCTAATTTGCTTTTTGGTATCACTCTACAGTTTTATATAGCTATTGGAGCATTATTGTTGATTTGTATCTTTATTCTTTTGATCTTATTTTTATACAAGAGTGAATTAACATTGAAAGTAATTGGTAAAATATCATCGAAACTTATGGTATATTTAAAGAATTTAATAGTTAATTTTAGAATTGCAATGAAAAAGTTTAAGAGACATAAAACTGAGTTGGCAGCAATTTTATTTCTTGAGGGTTTCATATGGATTATTGAGTCTCTTATTGGAGTGTTTTTTTTTCACCTTTTAGGATATAAGTTAAATATTCTGATTTTAATCCTTGCCCAACTTTTAAAATTCTTTAGTAAAATTTTTCCAATTACTCCAGGAGGGTGGGGCATTTCTGAAAACCTAGCAGCTATTTTTATTTTGATATTCTACCCTGAACTACCTTTTATTGAAATTTTATCCATATTCATTGTTGACCATATATTAAGAAGTGCGTATTTACTATTATATGGAGGTTATTCAATATTTCACTATAATTTTAAATTAAAAGAGATTGAGAGTATTAAAATTCAAGCAAAATCCGATAATTTTTATTCAAAGAATTAAAATTCCATTTGAATTTTATTTACGAATACTTAAACCCATTAGAAAGATAGGCTTATATATACTCCACCATCCAATAAACGATCTCATTTTTGTATAACCTAGTTCTTTTGGGGGATAAATTTTTGATACTGGTACTTCTGTTGTTTTATAACCGAGTTTAACTAATTTAAAATATAAATAGGGCTCCAATTCATATTTATCAAGCCATTTCTGATTAATATTAAGTCTTCTATCCTTAAAAATCGAGGTTTTAAAAGCTCTAAAACCATTGGTACTCTCAGTTATCCATTTTCTTGTAAATATAGAAAACAATAACGAATGTAGTTTAGTTGCTAGAATACGATAAATGGGCATATTCTCATATTTTCCACCTTTCAAAAATCTCGAACCTTGAACAAAATCATAGCCCGCTCTTGTTATTGGCTTTAGTAACCTTTTAATTTCTCTAGGATCATCTTTATTATTACCTGCGATAATTATAATAATATCATATCTTTTAGCAATAGCATACTCAATTCCCTTACGGAGAGCAAAACCCACGCCATGTTGTTTATCTAATGAAATAACTGTTGCACCTAAAGACTTAGCTATCTCAGGTGAACCATCTGTTGAACCATCATCAACTAAAAGTAGTTCATCCACGACTTTTTTATCCATTCTTGATACTACTTTATCTATTTTATGTAGCTCATTAAAACAAGGTGCAATACAAATTATGGATTTTTCATCAAACATTTTCACTTAGAACTAGTTTTTGCAAATATAGAGTAAATTGAATTTCAAAGTAAATATTTTGTATTAAATCTAATGAAAATTGAGAATTAATAGCTATCATTTTATAAAATTCTCATTTCTCTTAGTTATAAAAAATCTATAAGAATTTTCAATTATTTAAAGAAAATATTGATTTCCTTAGCTATATATTCTATTTCTTCATCTAAGAGAAATGGATGCATGGGAAGACTCAGCAATTCATTAGCAAATTTTTTTGTATTTTTATTATCATACTTTTCAAGACTTTTAAAAGGTTTAGTTTTCTCAATAGGAATAGGATAATGAATAACTGTCGGAATGCCATTAGTTTTTAAATGATTTTGTAATTTATCTCTTTCTTTTGTTCTAATCGCATATATATGATATACATTTTTATCAACATAAGATGCCGTTTTAGGAGTGACAATTTCGTTGTTTGTATCTAATAATTCATCGTATTTTTTGGCAACTTCAATCCTTTTTTCGTTCCATTCGTCTAAATGTTTTAATTTTTCATCTAAAATTATTGCTTGAACTGTATCAAGTCTATTATTCCAACCTTTAAATTCATAATGATATTTCTTACTCGAGCCATAATTTCTTAGAGATTTAGCTTTATTATATAACTCATCATTGTTTGTGGTAATAATACCTGCATCACCAGCAGCACCTAAATTTTTCGCAGGATATAACGAAAATGCGGAGATATCTCCGAAGGATCCAGTCTTCTTATTAGATACCAATGCTCCATGTGCTTGAGATGAATCTTCCAAAACTAAACAATTGAATTCCTCAGCCAATTCAAGTATTAGTTCAATATTAGCAGCGTGACCATAAAGATGAACTGGTACTATAACACAAGTTTTCCAACGCTCTCTATTTTGCTTTAAGCAAGATTCTAAATTTTTAATGTTAATCTGATAAAATTCATCGCAATCGATTAAAACTAATTCATAATTTATATCACTTAGATATGTAATTGCCAATGCTGTAGCGATAAAAGTATTAGCAGGAATTATAACACCACACAGAGATTTTAATTCAAGTGATGCTAATGAAATTTTTAGACCGTCAGTTCCATTAGAAACTCCAACTGCATATTTAGTTTCAATATAATTTGCAAAATGTTCTTCAAATTCATTTATAGCCCTTCCGCCAATGAAATCAGATTTCTCAAAAAGTTTATTTAACTTGGGTATAACCACTGTTTTAATTTCATCCCATTGTTTTGAGAGATTGTTAAACATAATTTCCAATTTCTTCATACCTCTAAAATTTTTATTGTTTCAATTGTTAATTTCTTTTGTTTTATCATATCTTCTTTTGAAAATGAGAAAAAAGCATTTAAACTTTTTTTTAATGGTTCTTGATATGAGGTACAGGGATAGGTTAAATTCCCTGAAAAAATAGGAAAGGCTATTTGACTAGAATCTTCATATTGCAGAAATCGCTTAAAATCGTCCCATAGTACAAAATAATTTTCAAATTCAAAGACACACTCTCTAACTTTTTTTCTATACTGCCAACTTACATTAATATTAGCTGTAAAATCCTCAAATTGCAATAGACCTAATGCGCTATCTTCTTGCTTTGAGCTATTACTTCTTTTATAATCTATCCACTTAATATTTATGGGTATTTTTGAAAAAATATATTGAATTATCGATACATCATGAGCTGCTAAATCCCATCTTGCATTGACATCAGTTCTCGCTGGACCTAAATTTAATCTATTCATAGAGATACTCCGGATTTTTCCTAGTTTACCTCCTTCATAATCTCTTTTTATAGTTTCAATATGAGAGTTATATATGAAAATCCAATCAGTAAATAGCGTTAAATTATTCTTAATTGCCATGTTATATAATTGCTCCGCCTGTACTGAAGATGTAGTAAGTGGTTTCTCACAGAAAACATTGACATTTTTCTCTAAGAAATATTTTGATATTTCAAAATGTGTTGATATTGGTGTTGTTATTAATACCGAATCACAATCTATTTTTTTATAATCATTTACGATTTCATATCCTTGAAGATCTTTAATATCAGAATTTGTTATTTCACATAAAACGAAATCATCTTTACCTAAATTCTCGAGATTTTTTAAAATTATCTTACCCCAATAACCTAATCCAATTAACGCAATTTTCATTTTTTTCATCTTATTTTCTTGATAATTTTCGCAGGATTTCCAACAACAACGCAATTTGCAGGAATATCTTCGGTTACTACTGAACCAGCACCAACTATTGAACTAGTTCCAATTTTTACGGGTAATATTGTAGAGTTTGAACCAATTCGTACATCATCAGCGATATAAGTTTCATGTTTAATCCAACTCTCAAAATTGGGGGAATCAATAAACAAATCATTTACAAACATTGTTCCATGACCAATAAAACAATGCTTTCCGATGGTAACTCCATTACAAACGAAAGAATGGCTTTGTATTCTTGTTTTCTTGCCAATTATTACTTTTTTTTGAATCTCTACAAATGGACCTATAAAACAGTCATTTCCTATAGTACACTCATATAGATTAACAGGTTTAATAATTCTTACATTTTCTCCAATTTTGCAATTATTTATAACCATTGTCTTGAGATTTAATTTTAATATATATTATTTATTAATATTTAAAATACTTTAGGATGTTTTTAATGTTTTTCTCTTCCAAACACTACTTTAAGATTATTAAAGGATAAAAGTTACGAAGAAATTTATTAAGTTTGAGATTGTTTTATAAAAGAAGATATCCACTATAATAAAAAATATCAAAAGGGCAATTAAAATATATACTATCATTTTAAATTTAAGATTTTGTCTTTCATTAAAAGATTTTGAATAAGTTTCATTATTAGATAAAAGAATCCCAATTAAAAAAGCAGAAATTGGCGTTATATGTAAAAGTTGTCTATTAAGGGAAAAACTTAATTGATAAATGAGATCATATCCAGTAATAATATAAATGAAAATAATGAGAAGAAAATGAGAAATACATAATAATAGAAGGAAAAATGTATTTTCTTTAAAGATATACTTTATATTTAAAATTAAAAAGAAAGAAAAAATTATCCAAAATGGTAGAAATGAAGCAAGATAAAAATTTTGGGGAATAATTAAAAACTTGAAAATTACAGATAGATCTCTTATAGTGCGGTCAAAATTCAATATATCTAAGATGTTGGGTAAATATTCATTGCGACCAAGTTCATTAAAAAAAGAAAATAATAACCACGGTAAATAAATTAAAAAACCTATTACGAAATATCCAATTAGATTTATAATAGATTTTTTTAGAACAATTTCTTTTTTAAAAAGCATGTAAATATTGAATAAAATGAGTATAAAAGAGTTTATAATGAGCAATGCTAATCCCTCATTTTTTGTCCACGCCATTAATCCCATAAAAATAGAGGAATAGAGTAAGTAATAATTTTTTTTATTTGTCATATATAAAAATAAAAAAATAGTGCTTATCGTATAAAAAAAAGTCATTGCTAAATCGGCATATGCAATAGTAGCATGTAAAAATAAGTCTGGAATCATTGCTAATAGAGTAGAGATTGCAATTGAATATGTTCTGTTTAATTTAAAACATCTCAATGAATAATACATAAATATTATCAGAAATAGGAAGAAAGAGACAAAAATAACTTTAGCAAAATAATGAGATTGAAAATAAATTGAATAAAAGAACAATAAATTAAGAGGTACTAATAGAGGATAATCCGGATTTGGAGCATTAATGCGATCAAAAATATTAAAATAATTAAAATTTCCGTCGTAAAAGAAATATTTCGCTTCTGCATCCCATACTGAAACAGCATCTCCAATATGTATTGGATAAATGAGCCAATATGAACAAATTAGAAAAAGCTCAATAAAAAAGAGAATAATAAAAAAAAATTCAATATAATTAAGTTTTAGATTCCTTATTAGTGAGATTAACTGCTTAACATTATCATATAAAATTCTATAAATTTTGAAATAAATAAAAAAAATCATCGTTATAACAATAATAGGAATAAAAGAAACTCTTGAATTCAGCCCTATTAAGATACAAATAAACATTGATAACGAGAGAAAGCCTGTACCTAACCCATAGGAAATAGCTAGTCGTTGTAAAACGGGAAATTGTTTATTATGTGGAAGAAAATTTAAAATTGTATATCCAATCATTAAAATAATTGTTTGCCCGATTAACGTCCCAAATATTAACCAGAAAAGTGTTAACAAAGCCATCATAAAGCAGATCTATTTACTTGTAAAAGATATATTAAAGAGTTATACTCAATTTTAGAAAAAATGTTTTCATAAGAAGAAAGATGTTGCGGATCATTAATAATAATGAGATAATCTATTAAATTTTCTTTTAAATGATCAAAAACCTGCTGATCACTTTCATAAATTACGAAATCGCATATAATTTCAGGATAAAAATATGGTTTTCCATATAACCAATAAGAACCATTAAGAAATAATACAGTAGAATCTCTTTCAACAGTATTTTTTATAAAATTTAGAACTTGATATAAATGTCCTTCTCTTCCTAATAATTCCATCTTATCATCATAAGCTGTTTCCATTTTTTCTTCAGTAGATTGAAATATCATATCATAATTGGGTCTTAAGAAGTGAATGATTAATAATAAATACACTGAAGTTGTAAGAACTAAAACAATTAAGAAGACGC
>SDBV01011208.1_pt1 | contig 11648 bp, 9 predicted proteins | sample 2277081 | NCBI WGS metagenome assembly SDBV01 (sample SAMN10402039, study PRJNA504765) | marine sediment metagenome | isolation source: marine sediment core GS10_PC15, 223 cmbsf | place: Arctic Ocean: Southern Knipovich Ridge | collected 2010
TAATGCATTAAAATATTATAATAAAGCACTGAGTATCAATCCTAAATATAATAAAGTGGCAAAATTTGGAGCTAAACGTGCTCAGGGCTATCTTAAATATCCAACTGCGAAAATTAAAGAGATGGAGAAAAAATTGCATTCGAGCCCAAAAGATGAAAAATTATATCTTGTATTAACAAGGGCATACATTAATAGAGCTCAATATAACGAAGCAATAAGGATCTTAACAAAAGGGATGAAATTGTTACCAGATAGTCTTAAAATTTTGATGACTCTTGGGAATCTATATACCCAATTAGATTATAACAAAAAGGCAATAAAAATATGGGAAAAAGTTTTAAAAATAGATGTTGATAATCCCAAGGCTTTATTTAGTCTCGCTGAAATTTATAGAAAAGAAAAAAAATATCATAAATTCCATTATTATTACAAAAAATTAATAGACTTAAGAGAAAAAAATAAATTAATAGATCCGGAGATAATAAGATTGCTAAATATTGCAAAACAAAAAAGTAATAATTTAGATATAGATATAAGTAAATAATTTTTAAACTGAAAAGGAAGTTTAAGAATGCTATTTGTGAATTTGGAGGAGTAGTTATGGCTTTAGGCACAGTGAAAATCGGTCAAATTTCAGTCAGTAAATTAATTATAGGGGGGAATCCATTCAGCGGCTTCTCACATCAAAGTGTAGAAAAAGATGATGAAATGAAGCATTATTATACCACAGAGCACATTAAAGAGGCTTTAAAGCAGGCAGAAAAACTTGGCATTAATACACATATAGGAAGAGCTGACCATCATATTATGCGAATATTATTGGAATACCGGGATGAGGGAGGTGCTATTCAATGGATAGCACAGACATGCCCTGAGATTGGGAGTATCAGCAAAGGCATAGAAAATGCAATCAATGGAGGAGCAAAAGCGTGTTTTATACACGGGGGTGAAATGGATTTCCTTTTTGCGAATAATAAATTGTCAGAAGTACCTGAAGCTATTGCGAAAATTAAGGATGCAGGTATGCCGGCAGGCATTGCCGGTCATAATCCAAAAGTATTTGAATGGGCTGAGGAAAATTTAGATACAGATTTTTATATGTGTTCATATTATAATCCTTCCTCTCGCGATAAACAAGCAGAACATATTACAGGCAGGAATGAATGGTTTAAGCCTGAGGATCGTGATATTATGTGTGAGCTTATACATAGAATGAGCAAACCTGTTATTCATTATAAAGTATTGGCAGCAGGCAGAAATGATCCGAAAGAAGCTATTGATTTTGTTGCAAAGCAGCTCAGGCCACAGGATGCTGTTTGTATTGGGGTTTATAACAAAGATAATCCCGGGATGCTGGAAGAAAATCTTCATTTGCTGGAGCAAAGCTTAAAAGAAATTGATTCATGATGATTTTAGCAAGATAATATTTTTTCTATCCCTTTTGCAAGTATCCTTTATTTATTGAATCTTGGATAATTGATTCTGCATATCCCCATAAAACAGGGGAACCGTCTTTAATATGCTTATTTCGCTCAAAAACCATATCACTTGTAACTTTATGCTTTTTCCATGCTTTGCCTTTTGTATTGTAATTATGCAGTAGCGGCTGAAGCCTGTCCAGTGCTGCTGCAAAACATGCTTCAGGAGTTTTGCGTTTTTCAAATTCATCCCATAATTGACGAAATTCTCCTGCCTGTTCCTTTGGAAGCATATTAAATATTCTATTTGCAGCTTTTTTTTCCCGTGCTTTTCGGCTTTTATTTCCTTCTTTATCATAACAGAATGTATCTCCTGCATCAATCTCAACCAGATCATGGATCAATACCATTTTTATGACGCAAGAGATATCAATATTCTTTGCACATGCATATTCCCTGAGCAGCAAAGCCATAAGAGCCAGATGCCATGAGTGTTCAGCATCATTTTCATTCCTTGTGCCATTCATTAATAAAGTTTGCCGGAACACATGCTTTAATTTGTCTATCTCAATAATAAACTGAATTTGCTTTTCTAACCTGTCATTTATCATCCTGTTTCTCCTGATTTTTTTTATTTTTAATTGGCAGATCAAATAAAGTGGAATTTCCATTAAATTGAAAATCTATTGCATAAAAACGTCTACATTGATTTAAGATTATATTTTTAAAATAATTTGTCAAGATAGGTTTAATTTTAGCCCAATATAATATTAAAAATAGTAGAAAATCAAATTTAAATTAATATATTAATATAAAGTTTAATAAATAAAGGAAAGATATGATGTTATTAAAAAAGATTAGTCTTTTTGCAGTTTTAATTCCGGGGATTTGTTTTTTAAGTTTTCATGTTAATGCAGATACATCTACATTTGATATGAATTCTTTTTTAAAAACAGATGGCAAAATCGTCCAAGCTCCTGTTGATTCAGTTGAAGTATTTCAGAATAAAGCAATAGTTAAAAGGCAGTTAGAACTAAAACTCCATAAAGGAGAAAATAAGCTTGTTATCACTGATTTACCATTGAATTTATACCCTAATACATTATGGCTTGATAAAGTTGATAAGAATTCACCTTTTATTATAAAAGAATTTGAATTAAAAACGGTCCAAAATAAAATTATTTTAGGAGATAAAGAAGAAAAATTAAAAAAGGAATTAGAGAGTTTAAAAGAAAAATTAAAAGAAAAGCAGGATGCTATAAATATAATCGATAAAAAAATAAGGTTTTATTCTGATATTTCAGCAAAAAGTACAGTAGAAGCCTCTAAAAATTTGGTATTAAAAGATATAAATATTAAAAATATGACTGATGTTTTAGAGTTTATTTCTAATGGGCTTGATGAAAATATGGCAGAAAAAAGGAAAATCACAAAGGAGATCAAGAAGATCAGTGATGAAATAACAATACTCTCCTCACATCTTTCCAATATTCAAAGGAAAAGTGTAACAAGAATAAATGTGCTTTTTATCAGAATAATCGCTAATGCAGATATCGAATCATCTGCTATAATAAAGTATGTTGTGGCTAATGCTTATTGGACACCATATTATGAAATTAATTTTAATCCAAAAAAGGAAGTAATTGAAGCCAAGTGCTTTGCGAAAATAGTCCAGACAACTTCAGAAAAATGGACAAATGTTAAACTTATTTTATCTACAGGCTCTCCTTTGTTTGATGTTACATTGCCGGAAACCCAGCCGTGGATAGTAAGAGCTTATAAATATAGAGAATATAAGAGAAAAGTTGGAAAAATGTGGAAGGCAGCACCTAAGGCAATGGAAGAAGTGGCTCTTTATGATAAAATTGAGCTCCAGGAACCTGCAAAAATTCCCCGGAAATTAACATCAATTCAAAAAGAAGAATTAAATATTAAAATGGAATTAACAGGGAGATTTGATATTCTAAATACTGGTGAAGCAAAAAAAGCTTCATTCAGAGATTTGACTTTTAAAAAATCGGATGTTTTTTATACTGCTATACCCACCAAAAACCGCATGGCGTATTTAACAGTTGAATTTGAGAATGACAGTGATATGATTTTGCTTGCAGGGGAATCATCTTTATACTTAAATGCGAATTATACAGGCAAAGGGAGAATAAAGGAGAATATTAGAACAGGTGAAAAAATAAAATTTTCTTTTGGTGTTGATGAAAATATTAAAATCGAGAAAAAAACATTGCATACTAAAGCTGGGAAGAAAGGATTATTCAAAGGAAAAAAGAAGGTAGATTATGGATTCGAAATCAAAATAGAAAATTATAAAGATAAGGAAATTAATCTGTTTATCGAAGAGCCAATCCCTTTTTCAGAAAATGATGATATTAAAGTTGATTTTTATAAAGCAAATATTAAATACCATGAGAAAAAGGATAGAGGCATATATATTTGGAAACTGAAATTAAAGCCCAAAGAAAAGAAAGAGTTGATCTACAAATTTAACATTATATATCCAAAAGATATGTCTATTCAAGGATTATAATTAATAAACAACGGCTTTTATTCTTCAACCTGTATCTTCAATTTGATTAAGAGTATTCTCGATTTCATAAAAATTATTGGCGATATATTTTACATCTTTATAATTTTTTTCAGGTTTGAATAAAATTGTCTTCATTCCAAGGGATGCCGGAACTTGATGATCATTAATATAATGTTCGCAAAAATGGTTGAAATCATCCCAGTATTTTTCAACACCTGAACCATGATAAGACCACGATGCATAATCTTTGGTTTCAGGCAGGTTGTCCATGTCAACAAGTGTTTCCATGCAGTCAAAAAATAGATATTCGATTTTTTCCATTATTTCTTATCTATTTCTATTCCTTTTTATTAGTATATATGATTTAGTATTATCGTCAATTATTATTAAAAAAAAACGACTATATTCAAAGCAAATAAAGTAGAAAGGAGAATTCAAAATAATAGATTTAAGATAAGTAAGGAGATTCAAATAATGAAAAAAAACATGAGATGGGTATTATATATTTGTATTTTTTTGTTACTTATCTTTCCGGGGAAAACAATCCTTGCTGATTATATAGCTGAAAATAAAAATTCATGGAAACCATATTATACAGATGAAAAACCTGATAAAATTGCAGATAAGTGGTTTGTTCCTTTTAAAACAAAGGACAGGCAAGATCCTGATACCATAAAAATCATTAGTGTTTTCGGCGCTCACAGGAATTCTTATGTTAAAGGGCATATTCATACTGGAATAGATATTATTCCGGAAAATAAGAGGGATTACACATATATTGATGTATATGCCACGGCAAATGGAATTGTATGTTCTATCCACCTGGGTCATCCGCATAAAACAGTAATTGTAAAACATAAAATGCCTGATGACACAATTATTTTTTCTTCTTATAAACATTTGCAGGAAATTTATGTAGAAAACAATCAACAGGTCACCTTGGAAACGAAATTGGCAAGACTATATACACGCAAGGAAGCACTTGCTCAAGGTGGGAGATATGACCATTTGCACTTGGAAATAAGGAAGAAATTTGATGATTATGGTGTAGCAAGCTGGGGTACCATAACAAAAGAAGCACTTAACCTGCGTTTCTACGAACCATGGAAGTTTATTAAGAAGCATGTGAAGAAAGTATTGCCAAAGATTTTAGTTATTAATCCATGCATTGATAAAAATAATTTATCACTTGTTAAACCAGTTATAAAAGCAATTAGAAATATAGATCAGTATAGAATAATTACTCAGCACTATAAAGAAGTTGATTCAGAAAAAATAAAGGCCCTTTCACCAGGTGCAATAATAATAACAGGGCAAACTACACCCTGGAATATGTATAGAAAACGCGATTTGAAGGAAATAAAAAAAGTAATAAAAAAATCCAAAATCCCAATCTTAGGAATTTGTGGGGGGCATCAGCTAATCGGATTAGCGTTTAATATGAAAGTTGGGTTAATTAAAGGAGATGATGAAGTTACCACATATGACAATTGCTTTAGACTAAAAGGTAATATAAAAATGACAGTTACAGAATCTGATAAATTATTGAAGGGAATACAACAGTCCCCCAAATTATATGCTTCTCATTGTGAAGAAATTAAGAAACTAAATAGTAGTTTCAAACTTCTTATAAAAGATACTACTTCACCAGTTCAAATGATGAAACATAAAACTAAAGATATATATGGAGTCCAATTTCATCCGGAGAAAGCTGTTCCAGGTGATAATAGTGGAATGATAATACTACGGCATTTTATTAATTTAGCTCCAGAATAGCTAATGGAATGAATAAAGGGCAACTTGAAAAACTACTATTTTTCAAAAATAATCGTTGTTTTTCAAGATATATGCCCGGTATGGGGATCAACCTGTAAGGTTATTCGAGATCCCCTAAAGTATCTGGTATCTACTTCTCACCTTGAAAATATTTTAATATAGCAAGTAGAAGGAAAAGGTCGGATACCTTTTTTTATGGATTTCAAAATATGTTAATATAAAAAAGTATTATGATTCTATTTTAAAAAAATAGAAAAAATTGAAAAAAGTATCAATTTTATTTGTATAATATTAGTATGAATAAAAAATAATTATAAAAGTTGAAATTATAATATAAATTATTATGATTTTGAAGGAAAAGATATGATAAAATTATTTTTAGGTGACAGTAAAGAAGAATTAAAAAAGATTGAAGACAATTCTGTCAATTTAATTTTTACTTCACCACCTTACGCTGACCGTCGTAAGAAGACATACGGGGGTATTCATCCTGATAAATATGTTGAATGGTTCCTTCCTATTTCAAAAGAAATGCTAAGAGTGCTAAATCCAAAAGGTACTTTTATTTTAAATATAAAAGAAAAAGCAATCAACGGTGAAAGGCATACATATGTTATTGAACTTATCTTAGCTATGAGAAGGCAAGGTTGGCTATGGACTGAAGAACTAATATGGCATAAAAAAAATTGCTATCCGGGGAAATGGCCAAACAGGTTTAGAGATGCCTGGGAGCGCTTGCTTCAATTTAATAAAAATAAGAAATTTAATATGTATCAAGATGCGGTAAAGATGCCTATTGGTGAATGGGCAAATTCAAGATTAAAAAGTTTAGGAAAAAATGATAGAAAAAGACATAGTTCTCAGGTAGGGAGTGGCTTTGGGAAAAATATCTCAAACTGGCTGGAGCGAGATGAAGTATATCCAACTAATGTATTGTCTCTATCTACTGAATGCGGTAATAAGAATCATAGTGCAGCTTTCCCAAATAGCTTACCTGAATGGTTTATTAAATTATTTACAAAAGAATCTGATGCAGTTTTAGACCCTTTCATGGGGTCAGGCACTACAGTTTTAGTGGCAAATAAAATGAATCGCAGAGCCATAGGAATTGATATAGTTCCGGAATATTATAATGTGGTTAAAGAAAAATTAAAAAGCAGTGAAAGCTTATTCAGTAAAACAGAGCAAAATTATGCCAAAGTTACAACTTAAAGATGTTATAAAATATGTAGAAGATAATATTGGGGATTTTCATAGCAGGAAACTTCAAAATCTAAAAGGGCTTAAACTTAATAGTATATTAAAAAGGAAAAACCCATATTTATTTAAAGCAAAAAATATTTTAACTGCTCATGACTTGGTTAAAAATATTCTAGATGCTCATTTATCATCACAGGAAGAGACGATTTTTGGTGAGTTCTTAGAAGGATTAGCTATATTTGCATGCAAAAAAGTATATAAAGGCAAGAAATCGTCTGCTGAAGGCATTGATTTGGAATTTGAAAAAGACTCAATAAGGTATATAATAGCAGTTAAATCAGGGCCCAATTGGGGGAATAGCCAACAAATAAAAAGAATGAAAGCAAATTTTAAACAAGCTAGGCGCATTTTAAGAACTAGTTCATCTTCTATCAATGTAATGGCTGTTAATGGATGCTGCTACGGCAAAGATAATAAGCCTGATAAAGGTGACTATTTTAAGTATTGCGGTCAAGTGTTTTGGCAATTTATTTCAGGCAATGACAAATTATATATTAATATAATTGAGCCATTAGGGCATCAAGCAAAAAAACGAAATGAAGAATTTCTTAAACAATATTCTATAATTATAAATAATTTTACTGAAAAATTTATCGCGGATTACTGCATAAGTGGTGAAATTAATTGGGAGAGATTATTAAAATTTAATTCAGGCAAATAAGAATAGAATTTTTTTCTAAGATGAAGTCGAATTTGAATTGAAGATATGATTAATTGTTTTTAAAATCATTAATATTGTATTCCTGCCCACAATTTCTGCAGGATAGCTTCATATCATCATTAATCAATTCATTTTTTTGAAGACTCAGTTCCCCATCAATTAGTTTATATACTTCGTATGAATTTGGCTGCGTTATAAATTCAGTTGATTCACAATTATTGCATTTATTCATATTATTCCTCCAAAAGCAATATGTTGTATGCAAAATAGGGATTATATATAAATTTTCTCAATTTTTTTAGATATATAGTATCCCTATTGAAAAATCCATCTGTCATGCTGCCGTTGCCCTGTGGGACTCGAATTCAGTAATTAATTATTTTTTCACTCTTTCTCTATCTTCTCAATCTTAACAGCGCAGACCTTTGTCTCAGGGATTTTTGAGACAGGGTCAAAGGCTGCATTGGTCAGGCGGTTAGTCGGTGCTTCGGCAAAATGGAATGTCAATGATACCACACCGGGGGGACATATCTCCGTCAGTTTTGCTGTGACCTGTATCTTACCCCTGCGGGATGAGACCTTGACCATTTCCCCATCTTCTATCTTAAGCTTTGCAGCATCTTTTGGATTTATATTCAGCAATTCCTTTGAATGTAATGCTTCCAAACCTTTGACTTTTCTTGTCATTGTTGCTGTATGGAAGTGGAACAGGCTTCGGTCTGTTGTGAGAACAAGTGGATACTTCTTATCCGGATTTTCTGCAGGGGGTTTATATTCTAACGGCAGGAAATTGCCCTTGCCGGTTTGGGTTGCGAATTTTCCTTCATGCAGGAATTTTGTGCCAGGGTCTTTTTTAGAACGGCAGGGCCATTGCAATCCTTCTTTCTCAAGCCTTGCATAGGATATTCCCCCATATATTGGTGTAACAGAAGCAATCTCATCCATTATTTCTGAGGTGCTTTCAAAATCAAATCCTTTAGCGTTCATTTTTTTTGCTATCCGGCATGTTATCCACCAGTCAGGTTTTGAATCACCAATGGGTTCGATTGCTTTGCGTATCCGTTGTATCCTGCGTTCTGTATTTGTAAATGTGCCGTCTTTTTCAGCAAAGGAGGCTCCTGGCAGGACTACATCTGCAAATTGTGCTGTTTCTGTTAAAAAGATGTCCTGGACCACAAAGAAATCCAGTTTATTAATTGCTTTTTCCACATGGTTTGCATCTGCTTCACTTATGATCGGGTTCTCTCCCATTATATATAAGCACTGAATCTTTTTATCATCTATTGCATTGAAAATTTCAATATGTGTGAGCCCTACTTTATTGTTCAAACCGGCTTTCCATGCTTTTTCAAATTTTTTCTTTATTTCCGGAAGGGCTACTTTCTGATATCCCGGGTAAACATTTGGCAGAGCGCCCAAATCGCATGCGCCCTGAACATTGTTCTGACCGCGCAATGGGTTGACGCCTGTTGAGACTTTGCCGACATTCCCTGTGAGCAGTGCCAGGTTGCTGGTTGCCAGAACATTATCAGTACCATGTGTGTGCTGTGTGATCCCCATTGCATATAAAATGGATGCAGGCCTATAAAATGCATAAGTTCGTGCTGCAAGGATTATCTGGTCCTTTGGAACTCCTGTTGTCTTTTCTGTAAAATCCAGGTCGAATTTTTTAACGGATTTTTTAAATTGCTCAAAACCTTCAGTCCGTTTTGATATAAATATCTTGTCATATAATTTTTCCGCAACTATCACATTCATCATTCCCATCATTAATGCTACATCTGTCCCGGGTTTATGCTGGAGGAAGATTTGTGCTGATTTTACCAGTTCGATTCTTTTTGGATTGGCAACAATCAGAATCCCCCCATCCTTCACAGCTTTTTTTATCTGCAAAGCTATTACAGGATGAGCTGATGTTGTATTAGTCCCAATGGCAAAAATGCATTTTGCCCGGCCGATCTCATTGATTGAATTAGTCATTGCTCCGCTTCCAAAGCTCTGAACCAGTCCTGCAACTGTGGGTGCATGGCATAACCGTGCGCAGTGGTCAACAGTATTTGTGCCCATAACGGACCTTGTGAATTTTTGGAAAATATAATTTTCTTCATTCGTGCATTTTGCAGATGATAAGCCTGCAAATTTAGTCTTTTTATATTGTGAAAATTTCTTTGCTATTAATGTTAATGCTTCATCCCAGGAAGCTTCAACAAATTTTCCCTGTTTCTTTATCAATGGTGTGGTCAAACGGTCAGGATGATTAACAAAATCAAATCCAAACCTTCCTTTAACGCATAGACTCCCGTGGCTAATAGGATTATCCCTGTCTCCGCGTGCACTTACAATCTGACTGCCCCGTACACCAAGGTACATACCGCATCCAACACCGCAGTATATACATGTGGTTTTAACTTCTCTTGAAGGTGTCTGGGTTGTTTTGGGAGATAATGCACCAACCGGGCATCTGACAACACACTCCCCGCAGGATGCACATATAGATTCTGACAATGGCTTGTTCATGAATGTAGATATTGAAGCATCAAATCCTCTGAATGCATAATCTATTGCACCTATTCCCTGTAATTCATCGCACGTGCGAACACATATACCGCATAAAATGCATTTATTAGGGTCATAATTGAAAAATGGATTGGATGAATCAACATTATAAGTTTTATCAGGTTTTCTTAGCTGGTTCAAATCTTCCTGGCTTACACCTACATATTGAGCAATTCGCTGGAGTTCGCAATTATTATTCCCGTCACAAGTAAGGCAGTCAACCAGATGATTAACCAGGAGGAGCTTGACAGCTACTTTTCTTATTTTATTGATAGCAGGTGTTTCTGTTTGAACAACCATTCCCTGTTCTACAGGTGCTTTGCATGAGATAGTCATTCCTCGCCCTTCTATTTCTACAATACACAGCCTGCATACACCAACCGGTTCCAGGTCAGGATGATAGCAAATGTGCGGTATGTATATATCATTTTCAAGGGCAGTTTCAAGAATAGTCTTGCCTTTTTTCGTTTGGATTTCCTGTCCATCGATTGTTAGATTGATCTTTGACATGTTTCAATCCTCCCTTTGATTGATAACTTTATTCTAGAAATTCCCTAAAATACAATTAATACATAAAATACTAGTAGTGCGAACTTTTAAGTTCGCTTTTTAAAGCATATATAATGCTAAAATAGCGAAGCACCACACAAGTGGCATTCAGAAACTAAAGCTCCGCACTACTTTTTAGGGAATTTCTGATTTTATTCCTTTTTTATTGCATTAAAGTTGCATGTTTCATAACAAATCCCGCATTTTATACATTTTTCCTGGTCAATCAGGTGAGGCTTTTTTACTTCACCGGTAATGGCATCCTGCGGGCATGCTTTTGCACATGCTGTGCAGCCTGTACATTTATCTTCCAGGATTATAAATTCAATGAATTCAATGCATGATTTTGCAGGACATTTCCCGTCTATATGTGCTTCATATTCATTCCGGAAATATTTTAATGTTGTTAAAACAGGATTTGGTGCTGTCTGGCCCAATCCGCACAAAGAAGAAGCCTTTATGCCTTGGGCCAATTCTTCCAGGAGGCTGATATCTTCGGCTTTGCCTTTGCCTTTGGTAATATCTGTTAATATATCAAGCAGTTGTTTTGTGCCTAAACGGCAGGGCACACATTCCCCGCAGGATTCTTTTTGTGTAAAATCAAGAAAATACCGGGCAAAATCAACCATGCAGGTCTCTTCATCCATGACAACCATGCCGCCGGAGCCCATGATAGAGCCTGCTGTTTTCAGATTCTCATAATCTACTTGTGTATCAAGTAGTTTTTCCGGGATACATCCGCCTGATGGGCCACCGGTTTGAACACTTTTGAATTTCTTGTCATTTAAAACTCCACCACCAATGTCATAAATAATTTGCTTTAATGTAGTTCCTAATGGCACTTCTATGAGTCCGGGCCGCTTTACTTTCCCAACTAAAGCAAAGG
>SDBV01011209.1_pt1 | contig 11648 bp, 12 predicted proteins | sample 2277081 | NCBI WGS metagenome assembly SDBV01 (sample SAMN10402039, study PRJNA504765) | marine sediment metagenome | isolation source: marine sediment core GS10_PC15, 223 cmbsf | place: Arctic Ocean: Southern Knipovich Ridge | collected 2010
AGTCAGGCCATCAGATAATGCGAAGCAAGCCCGTAAGAATGGCGATAGACAGGCTGTTTGAGGAATACCAGTTGCGGGAGTTGACGGCGATGCTGCGGGCCAGAGCATAGAAAACGGGCGACAGCCCGAAGGCCGCCGCCCGTGGTGTGTATTCGGCTCTGCTGTGAAGCTACTTCTTCAGCCGACGCAGCAGCGCCAATCCGCCCAGCGCCAGCAGGCTCAGCGTGGCCGGTTCGGGGACTTCGTACTTGACCAGGAACGCATCGCCGCCGCCGGCGTTTGGCCCGCCGAGATCGCCTTCAGTATACCCGCTGATATAGACATCGCCGGAAGCGTCCACAGCGATAGAGCTGCTGGTGTTGTAGAAAGCGCTCGTGCCGATCTGTGTCGTCCAGAGCTCGTTGCCCGATGGGTCGAACTTGCTCAGGAACGCATCCCAATGGCCGGCCCTCGTCCCGCCGAGATCGCCTGTGGTCTGCCCACTGATATAGACATCGCCGGAAGCGTCCACGGCGACGGAGCAGGCCCAGTCGGAACCGCCCGTGCCGATCTGTGTCGTCCAGAGCTCATTGCCCGATGGGTCGAACTTGCTCAGGAACGCATCGGAGTAGCCGGCGTTTGGCCCGCCGAGATCGCCTCTGGTCTCCCCACTGATATAGACATCGCCGGAAGCATCCACGGCGACGGAGTAGCTGCGGTCGTAACCGTTCGTGCCAATCTGTCTCGTCCAGAGTTCGTTGCCCGACGAGTCGAACTTGCTCAGGAACGCGTCGTCAAGGCCGGCGCTCATCCCGCCGAGATCGCCGTAGGTCCCCCCGCTGATATAGACATCGCCGGAAGCGGCCACGGCGACGGACTCGCTGTAGTCGCTGCTGCTCGTGCCGATCTGTGTCGTCCAGACCTCGTTGCCCGATGCGTCGAACTTGCTCAGGAACGCATCGCGACCGCCGGCACTGGGCCCGCCGAGATCGCCTTCGGTCCGCCCGCTGATATAGACATCGCCGGAAGCGGCCACGGCGACGGAGCGACTCTCGTCGCCATCACTCGTACCGATCTGTGTCGTCCAAAGCTCGTTGCCCGATGAGTCGAACTTGCTCAGGGACGCATCGTACCAACCGGCGTTCGCCCCGCCGAGATCGCCTCTCGTCTTCCCGCTGATATAGACATCGCCGGAAGCAGCCACGGCCACGGAGTAGCTGTCGTCGCGACTGCTCGTGCCGATCTGTGTCGTCCAGAGCTCGTTGCCCGATGGGTCGAACTTGCTCAGGAGCGCATCCCAATCGCCGGCGTTCGGCCCGCCGAGATCGCCTTGGGTCCACCCGCTGATATAGACGTTGCCGGAAGCGTCCACGGCGACGGAGCGGCTGCCGTCCCCTGCCGACGTGCCGATCTGGGCCGTCCAGGCGACCTGGTACGGGGCTTCGGCCAATGCCGCTCCGGCGCATAGTGCAACCGTCATCATCACGGCCATCATTCGCTTGCTCATCACTGGTCTCCTTGATTCATGGAAGGGCTATCTGTCTTGGGGCTACTTACGACGGCTCAACATCGCCACGCCGCCCAGAGCCAGCAAGCTTAGCGTGGCAGGCTCGGGGACCTCGGAGGCGACACGGAACCCGACATGGTCGAACTCGACGCTGGCCCCCCAGAATATCCGAATGCCGGACCCGAGGTAGGCGGCGGCGTGGAGGTACGACCCGCCACGCAGCGTGCGAGAGGCCCCAATTGCGTAGTCTGTATAGGGGCTTTCCAGCCAGTCCCAGACGTTGCCCATCATGTCGAACGTGCCATTGAGCTCCTCGCTACCACTGCCAACATCCCAGGGCCGGTCGCCATATTCAGGTTCGTAGTTCGCCTCGGCGTCCTCAGTCGGCAGCGTATCGTCCGGCGTGGCGTAGCTTTGGAGGCCAGTGCCGTTCCAGTAGGCCGCCTTGACCCATTCGTCCTCGGTCGGCAGGAAGTAGAATGCATCCTTGTGGCGGAAGAAATTCGTCCCGCCGTCGGCCTCGGCCGCACTCCACATAGCAAAGGTATAATCGTTCGTGCCCTGCGTACCGGTAAACTTGTACGCCGCGTGATGGCCAGTACTCGTGTTCAGCCAGTTGACGAACTGCGCCGCCTCGTACCAGCTCATCTCGCTCGTCGGCACGTCTGTGCCAGTCCAGTTAGGGCTCTCGTCGTAGGCGGTGGCCGGGCTGCCCGTCACCGGAACACCGAGAGAAGCTGCGAATTTGTCCCACTGGTCGTTGGTGATCTCATAGGCGCCGATGCGGTAGTCGCTGCGATTGGCACCGGAGAACATGTAACCGCTACCCGCTGGCGAGAAGCCAAGGTCGCCGCTATCGCCCGAGATCGTCACGAAGTCGATAGTGAACTGATTTACCCCCGTGCCGAACATATCGTGTGCCGGTGCTGTCATCGTCGCGCACAAAACAACTGCCATCATCAATACGAGATTGTTCCTGCCCATTGTTGCTCTCCTTGATTCCCTTGCTTCCGCCTGAACTGAGCTTCCTTCCTAAGTACACATTAGTGTAAGTCCTTAGCGGGAATAATCAAGCGAAATGCCTGCCTTGACCGTGAGAGAATCGCCAGTAAACAGGTGCAGGACGTATCAAAAGGCCGTGAGAACAGCTATTTGGGCGCAAGAACTGGCTGTTTTGGGGTTACAAAGCTACGCGGCTGAATTATATTTAATGGCTTGTCAGAGCAGGTGTTAGAGTTAATGTGGGTGTTGGGGAGGTATAGACAAATGGATACATTTGGCTGCCATGCAAAGAAGTGTGGCTACGGCGGGGACGGCCAAGATGATAGGCGCAGAAGTCCTATCGGCACAAACGTCTGAGCCACTGTCACTGCCGACGGAGGCCGGACCCCGGTAGGACACTTGACGCCCCAGCAAGGATCGCCCCCTGCCGACACAGCCGCGCGCACTCGCCACAGCCTGTGCATTGATCGTCATCGACTCGAATTATCTTCCAGACTATCTCGCCGCGATCTCCTGAGCCCCGTCGAGGGGCCCCCGCCACACACCAACCAACTCCGTCCACACGTTGCCACAGCTTGCCACAGCTTGCCGTAGCTGCCCGCACGTGCCCGATATCACCACATCCTTGCCGCGCCCCAGCCGCCGCCAACCGTCTTGGCCATTGCCGACGACGTCAGCCGCGCGCAAATTCAACGTGCCATCCCAGCCGGATTCTCGCCTCTCAGCCCGTCCCGAACTCCGCCGAATCACCACCAGTCCGACCGCCGCTCGACCGGCCGATTCCGACATCGGGAGCGTCGGACACACTTGCTCTCTTGCGTGCCATTAAATGGTAACCGTCACGATTTATTGGGGTCGCCGTCTAGGACCGTCACCTTGCCGTACGGATCGTACTCGTGCCGCTCAGCCACCCGGCCCGTGTCGGCCCGCACGAGGGCGGTGACGTTGAAGTTGGCATCCATCGTGTAGTACAGGATGCCGCCACCGTCATCGAAATCATAGTCGCCGTCCGGATAGTTCGTGCCGGGCCCGTCGGGGTCCATGTCGTAAAAGCGGACGATCGGTGAATCGATGTAACGGAGGCACCAGATGTACTGCTTGATGGGATTCTCGTGGCCGTTTTGTTCCGTGGGCAATCCGCCTGCGGCGGACCCACCCTACGGACTGCTTGATCCCCGTTAGGATGCTGCTGATCCGCACTTCATCGTGCGGCAGCAAGACAACATGCACGTGCTCGGGCATGACGACGTAGGCCCACAAGTCGAACAGGCTTTTCTCCCGACCTCGTTGCAGAGCGTCGGTGAACCATTGGCAACTGCGAGGGGAAGTAAGGAACGGGCGGCGAGCAAATGTGGAGAAGGTCAGGCAGTGCGCCTGCCATTGGACATCGTAGCGCTTGCATCGCTTTCTGTGCCCCGATTGCCTCCTCATGGTGATGACCATACACATCGCCGGCGGGCGACGCAAGCCTGTCAGTCAGCATGCCCGCGTAAGCGCGGGCATGACGCCCGGCATCCAAATAAATAGGTGACTGTCCCCTATTCCCTCTATTCCCCCTGGAGCAACGTGCTCTTTCCCTCCCTATCACGCCCGAACAGCAGGTAGTTCTGATTCTGGCTCTCGCCGAGATCGACGGCCTGTTTCAGGGCGTCTCCCCCAGATCTGACCTCAAGCAGGTGCGATCCAGGATTCGTGTGAATCACGACCAGGGGAGTCACCACGTCCAACTGCATTGCGGACGTGGTGAGTCGCCCCGCGAATAACGGCTTACCATCCCAGTATATCTCCACGCTGGGCACGTCCCCGTCCGGGTCGTATATGTCGGCGTATAATGTCACACGACAGTCGTTAGGCCCCTCCTTCTCCCAGTACTCAGCCTTCATGTGGCTTTTTGCCTGCGCCCCATTGGGCCGATCATAGCTCACCAATAGCAACGCGATCGTACATATAACAGCGCCGCACAATAGCACGCTGGTCCAGGAACAATGTCGTTTCATAGCATCACTCGTCCGGCAAAACGTAGGCGGGGTCTATCTCAGATTTATCCACGCCGGCTCGTAGCAAAGCCTTTACGGTACGGCAACCCAGCTTGTTGGTGGACACAAGATATGACAACATTATACCCTCCGTATCGTGCGCGGGGTCCAGAGCGCCCGGATTGATGTTCTCCAGCAGGAAATGGTGAAGGATCTCATGCGCCAGGACACGTACCTTTTCCCCGCTGGTCCTTGGCATGTAGAGCTTTCTTGCCACAAGTACCCGTCGGCCTTAGAGGAACCTCGGATCGTTGCCAATGTCCAGGATCAGGATTTCCTGGCCGTTGTGATCGTACTCGATCAGCCAGTAGTACTGCTCTTCCTCCTCATCGAGCACGACATCTTCCTTCTGGTAGAGATCACCGTGCCACACTTCCAGCACGTGCGAGCCGGGATTAGTCGTGATTTCAATTAGTCTATGCACCCAGCCGCCAGTAAACTCGCTGGGGGGGAAGGTCGGCAGTTCACCACCATATAGCTTCTTGCCATCCCAGTGCAACTCAATGCTTGGGACTTCGCCGTCGTCGCTCTCGTACGCAGCCGTGTAGATGATGACCTTGCAGTTCCTCGGGCCGTCTGGTTCGGAGTAATAGATTGTCTCTGGGGTCTTGTCACATCCATCACAGCCCGCCAAGCCCAACAGGACAACGCTCATCAGGATGCAGCGCAACAGCCCGTGCGGCCAAGCAATGTGGTGTCTCATGGTCGCCTCTTTTCTGAACACACGATGCAAGTACCCGTCGGCCTTAGAAGAACCCCGGATCGTTCCCAATGTCCAGGATCAGGATTTCCTGGCCGTTGTGATCGTACTGGATGAGCCAGTAATACTGCTCTTCCTCCTCATCGAGTACGACATCTTCCTTCTGGTAGAGATCATCGTGCCACACTTCCAGCACGTGCGTGCCGGGATTGGTCGTGATTTCAATGAGCACATATTCGCCGCCGCCGGTAATATCGCTGGGGGGGACGGTCGGCAGTTGGCCAGCGAATAGGCTCTTGCCATCCCAGTGCAGCTCAATGTTGGGCGGCCGTCCCTCCTGACCGCGCTCGAACGGATATGTGTAGATGATCACCTTGCAGTTTCTAGGGCCGTCCGGCTCGGAGTAGTACACTGTCTCCGGCGATTTGTCGCGGCCGCGACAGCCGGTGACGCCCAGAAGCACAACACCAATCAGAATGCAGTGCAACAGCCTGCTCGGCCAAGCAACGTGGTGTCTCATGGTAGCCTCATTTCTCGATCCAAAATGTAAGCTGGGTCTATTTCTGGCTTGTCTGCGACAGTCCCGTACCAAGCTCGTAGGGCGTCCGTACGGACGCGGGTCGGACACCGTGCCTTTGCATTCCGCGTGCAAGCAAGTTGCACGCCCTACGGGCTATTAACCAGGCTGTGTCCAACAGAGCAGGACACTCCCGATTCATCTATTCTCCCTAGCGGAACCTGGGATTATCACCACAGTCCTCGACCTTCACCCACTCATGGCCTTCGCCGCCCCCAACGTAGAATATGAAATAACGCTTGGCGTTGGCGTTCAACACGACATCCTGTCGCAATGATTTCTCGCCGTAGATAATCTCGAACGAATGGGCGCCAGCGGTGGCCTCAATATCGGCGAACTTGAAGACCCCTCCCGTAAGGCCTCCTTCGTCAAAAGGAATGCTCCCGAGGTGCCAGAACCTATCGTCGAAACGGAGTAGAACAGGCAGCGGAGGCAGATCCTCTTTCCTGGCGTAGGACCTGTGGGCCAACACCAGCCGGCAGTCGGCGGACACGTCGTTAGAGTCAGAGCCCTCCGTTGGGGCCGACGCCGTGGCATCTACCTGCTCACTGGGCTCGTCGGTTGATTGATCGCCTGCAGGATTACCCTCTGTGTCAGCGCTCTCCGTGTCCTCAGGCCCGCGACAGCCCGATGACAGGCACACGGCAATCACGACGACAGCAACCACAATGCCCGTGCCATTCAACGAAACACGTTTTCCACAAGTTAGATTCTTCATCCGTCTACCACCTCGTGAACGTGAACCCCGTGTTAACAGTATCCGGCTTGTAGTTTTGCATACCAATCATATACGACGCGACGTCCATCTCGCGGATATCGAGACCGGCATTGAAGAGGGCGAGGAAGGTGTAACAGCCTACCCGTACCTCTCCCGGTATTTCTTGTGGTGTCATTATGCCCAGAACGTCATGGGCAGGGTCGTTAGAGTCAGGCATTATTGTGTCCTTTAAGAAATGATGAAGGATCTCGTGGATGATCGTCACGCTGCTAACGGAAGTCCCGTCGAGCAGGGAGCCATGTCTGCCAGCCAGGCCAATAACATGCGACGACGAGCTATGGAACCCGAGCGAGTCTTCTGTCGAGCTCACACTACCCGGGACGTACGCTATTACATCATCGGCCCCTGAGCCATAGTGATCTCTCAGGTATCGTCTTTCCACGTCCTCGTCAAGATCTTCGAAGTCCAGAATGGCATAGCTGTGGATGCCCTTCGACTCCCAATCACTCCTCGGATTCACGTCTGAGTAGCCAACCCTGACCCGCTGCCACTCTATCTCCATCGAGGGATTGACGGGAGATGCGTCGATGCCATACCCCTTCAGCACCTTCCTGACGTACTTCATCTTTCTCTCCAGTGCAGTGTGATCATATGTGTCCCACACGTATATCGTCTCTACGTCAATACCCACGGACTTGCCTTCGTCATCATACCTAATTGTGCTACGGTGGTCAACCATCCGCTTTGTAAACGCAACGAACCGATACTTGTAGGTTAGCCGCCCATACAGCCCATAAGGATCCACCCCGGTTGTCGGCGCACTTCTCACGTATTGATACAGATTCGCGCCATCGCCGTAGCCGCTTGGGTCTCTGGTTAGCCAGGTGCCTAGGGTTGGGTGGTAGTATCTGTTTCTGGCATAATAGGTGCCGGAGAGGTCCCATTGGTAGCCGGCGAACAAAATTAAGTTCTCCCAGTCTGACCATTGGAATGTGTCGTCGGCCCACTCGGTTACGTCCGTGCCGTCTTTGTCGCCGGGGGAGGGGGCTGTGCCGGGGTCGCCGTTTAGGAAGGTTACGAAGCCGTAGGGGGCGTACTCGTAGCGATCGGCTACCCGGCCTGTGTCGCGGCGGACCAGGGCGGTGACGTTGAAGTTCGCGTCGGTGGTGTAGTACATGATGCTGTCGCCGGGGTCGTCGTAGTCGCCGTCGGGGTAGATCGGCGAAGGCCCGTCGATGTCCTCGTCGTAAAAGCGGACGATCGGCGAATCGATGTAGCGGAGGCACCAGACGTACTGCTTGATGGGGTCGGCGTTGCCGAAGTTGCGAGTCTCCAGCATTTGCCAAGACGTGTTGTAGTAGTAGTCGCGGTCCACCCAAATGTCCTGATGAGCCGGGTGGTCGTACGGATTATGCATCGTGCCGAACGTACGCCGGTTGAGCCCGTCGTAGCGGGCTGGACACCGTGCATTTGCGTTCCGCGTCCGCAGGGACGCCCTACAAGCTGTATCCAACATGCCCGCGTAGGCGCGGGCATGCCACCCGCCAGACGTACTGCTTGATGGGGTCGGCGTTGCCGAAGTTGCGAGTCTCCAGCATTTGCCAGGCCGTGTTGTAGTAGTAGTCGCGATCGGCGTAGAGGATTTCCGGGTCGTAGGGATGATGCACCTTGCCGAACGTACGGCGATTGAGGCCGTCGTAGCGGGCTGGACACCGCGCCTCTTCGTTCCGCGTCCGCAGGGACGCCCTACAAGCTATCATGCCCGCGTAGGCGCGGGCATGGCACCCGGCCGGATTCTCGCCTGGCAACCAACGGATGGCCGTCCGACAGACCACCACAGCATCCAAAGTTACTCGCTCGGTTGGTCCGCCGGGAGCGCGCCGGGCTCTGCCGGCGAGACGGGAGCGGGGGCATCGTCCGGAGCATCTTCCGCCTCGTCGTCTGGACCATCCTCAACTGCCTCGTCGGCCGAAGAACTGTCCGTGGGAGACAGGACCATAATGTAAGCGTCCGAGTCGCCTTGGTGGTCGCCTGCCAATGCGCCATATGTGCCCCCGCCCAAGTAGTAGTTGCCGTCAGCGTCAACAGCAACATCGCCAGCAAAGTCGGACTCGTCGGAAGTGAACTGCCACAACCACTCTTGTTGGCCCTGCAGGTCGCACTTCAGCAGGAAGGGATCTACCTTTTCCTCGCCAGGCGCGCCGCCCTTCTCGATAACGACGGCTCCGGCCACGAGCAGCCCGCCCGTTGGGTCCAGCGCCAGGCCCGTGGGACGGGCCGGGAGTTCCCCGCCCATCCGCATCAGCCACAGTTGCACGAGATCGGCGTCGTACTTGGCGATGAAGATTTCGCCCTCCCCCACACCGCCGGTCAGCTCGCCCTCTGTCTGCCCGACTACGTAGCAGTTGCCGTCAGCGTCCACAACGATATCCCGGACGTCGTCATCCTGAGCACTGCCGAACTGCTCGCCCGACAGCCATTCGCCCTCACTGTCCAAGTAGACGATAAAAGCATCTTCGCCGCCTTGGTTGTCCCCGCCAATATCCCCCTTCGTCGCCCCGGTTACATAGATGATGCCGTCCTCGGCCACGGCGATAGCTCGGGCCCTATCGTCAGCATCGCTGCCAAATTGTCGCACCCAGACTTCCGAACCATCAGCGTCGTACTTGACAACGAAGATGTCCCTGCTCGATGGCTCAGAGCCGGAGCCCGTCATGTCCCCCGACGTGACCCCGCAGATGTAGCTGTTGCCCTCCGAGTCAACGGCAATACCGTAAGCATGGTCTTCCTCGTCGCTCCCGAAGTCTTGTAGCCACACCAATTCTCCCTCAGCATCATACTTCATAACGAAGGCATCGGATGTCGGCCCCAAGTCTCCGCCGAAGACCCAGCCCACGACAAAGCAATTGCCCTCAGTATCCAGGGCAATGCCCATAGCGATTGCACTCATGTCCGACATATCCGCGTTGCGAGACCATAGCAGCTGCCCGCCGCGGCCATACTTGCAGAGGGATATGTCTATCGCCATCTCCCGGGCTTCTGTCGTTATGGTAAGGCCCGCAACATAGCAGTTCCCTTCGTCATCAATGGCCAAGCCATGGACCTGCTCCTTGTCAGCCGTGCCGAACTGCACCTGCCAGAGCACGTCAACGGGCGCATCAGCCGGCTGGCTGGCTGCAGGCGCCGCGGGCTGGTCGTCCTGGCAGAGAGCCCAACTGGCCAGGACAAGCACAGCCGCGGTCACAAGCAATCTGTGTGCTGACATTTTCCGTGTCCTTTCACGCAAAGCCCCCGACATAGCCGACTCATCACGCCGCGCGCGATCCGCCGCGGCGGACACGGCCTACTCATCCGGTAGCCGGATAGGAACGCCGTCTTCCGACATTCGGAACCTGAAGGGCCTGGTGCCGACGGCTGGCATGAAAAGGCTCGACGCCGTGAATTTCGCATAGACGACAAACACGCTGCCAAGTTGAATATCGTCAATAGGCGTGCCCAGCGATGGCCGTATTTGTTGCACACCGGGACCTTCCTGGCCATAGGTAATCGACCACGCCTTCCTCTTACTAAGCTTGACACTCCACAACTGTTCTTCTGTACCCTCGGCTTTCACCCAAATCACAAGGCTGCGAATCCGCCTGCCCCGCCGCACATTGATGACCAGACGCCCTTCGGCGTCGGTCGAACAGGTCACCTTGATTCTCGGCGGGGACGTATATGCCACCGCCACCGCGACGACGTGCGCGACACATAGGCCCAAGAGAAGAAGCACCGCCACAAACAATATCTTCTTATTCTTGGACATGTTTCACCTCGTGGCTCTTCAGATGGGCAGGCGTCATTTCTGGCCGACAGCCAATGGACCGGCAGCGCATGACGCCCACACAATGTCCCGTTCCGCTTGATTGTCTCGAATATATCACACTTCCTAAGTGCAGGCAATAGCATCAATTCATTACGGGCCCTGCCGCGCAGGGAGTTCGTCGTCGGGGGGTTTCGGTGTTGCCTCGCCAGAGACACGCCAGGGCGTATGCTCTGCGGAGAAACGAAGCCTGGCCTTCGGCGGCCCGTTTAGGGACGGCCAATGGTCCCCCGGATGGCTGCCATCCATCTCCACCATGTCCAGCCCTGCCTCCCGCACAACGTGCCTAACGAATGTGTTGCTGTTGGTACCAAAGAGAGCATAGTGTGAGTTCGGCCAATTTGAGGTAGTGTCGGCCACCCAATGTGACTCCGCATTCTCATTACCCTCCCCCGACCAGCCCCCCTCCGGAGGAAGAGGAGCCTGCTCGGCGTACGCATAGTCCTTGCCTGCCTGTATCATCTCGTCCCACTTGGCTCGGACCGCATCTGCATCTTCTTCCGTAAATATTGGCATGATTCTGGATTTGGAAACATCATCTTTACTAACGTTATAGTGGACCCAGCCAATGTAGACCTCAACTTCTTCCCATGCGTACTGCTTAGACGGCGCATAGTCTACGTACGATACATCGTTCTTCTCCGTCTGAGCCCAGACATGCCACTCTTTCCCGTTACCCCTCTTTGCATCCCCAAGGAGTTCGAGCCCTCCGTCCACGCCACTATTCGCGCCTGGGCGTAAAGTCCCGTAGTCCAAGTAGTGGGTCATATTGATGTCATTACTATATATTAGGGTCCGTATCCCGTCCTCAGTCCAGCCGTCAGTCCTATTCAGCAGGTTGGAGGCCAGGGGACATTGGCTCCGGTAGTACAGCAGTGCGTAGTGTCTTGCGTTCAAGGGCGTTTCGATGGGAATCATAGCACCAATACCTCGCACCCACCACGGCGGGACAGGCCGATCCGCCACAGCGATAAAATCAGTCCCTTGCGGATCAGCCCTTCCGGTAGGATTGCCCCCGACGTACTCGTATGCGTTCATGCCGTCTGGGTAGCCGGTTGGGTCGCGGGTTAGCCAGACGGCTAGGGTTGGGTGGTAGTATCTGTTGCGGGCGTAGTATAGGCCCGTGGTGGGGGAGTAGCGGTAACCGGCGAAGAGGATGAGGTTCGTGTTATCTGGCTGCATATTGGTAGACCAGTCTTCGCCGTCGAGCCACGTCACCCGGCCGTATGGATCGTACTGATAGCGGTCGACTACGTCCCCGTCGGCC
>SDBV01011210.1_pt1 | contig 11648 bp, 7 predicted proteins | sample 2277081 | NCBI WGS metagenome assembly SDBV01 (sample SAMN10402039, study PRJNA504765) | marine sediment metagenome | isolation source: marine sediment core GS10_PC15, 223 cmbsf | place: Arctic Ocean: Southern Knipovich Ridge | collected 2010
GGCGATGACACCGTTTGCCCGCGGGTTGCCGTAGGCGGCCAATGCTGTTTTCTTGACGAGCCCGTTTTGCGTCGCCATTACAAGCTGCCGCTCGTCGAACTCGCGAACGTTCATGATCGACATGATCTTCTCGTTGTGCAACTGCAGCAGGTTGGCAATATTCCTGCCCTTGCTCTGGCGCGACATAGTGGGAATATTATACACGCGCAGCCAGTGACATATCCCCCGGCTTGTAAACACCAGAAGGTAGTCATGGGTACTCGCCGTAAACAGGTGCTCGATAAAATCCCCCTCCTTGGTGCTCGACCCGATTATCCCCTTGCCGCCTCTGCCCTGCTTGCGATAGGTATCGATCGCCATGCGTTTTATATAGCCGCTGTGGCTGACCGTTACCAGCACCTCCTCCTCGGCAACGAGATCCTCCACATTCAATTCGACCGCCTCTTCGGTGATAAGCGTTCGCCTGGGGTCGGAATACTTCTCCTTGATCTCGTGGATGTCCTCGCGCACGACATCAAGCTGCATGTCCCTGTTAGCCAACAGCGACTCATAGCCTTCGATCTTCTCCACAAGCCCGGCATATTCCTTCGCCAGCTTCTCGATCTCCAGCCCGGTGAGTCGCTGAAGCTGCATGGTCAGGATCGCATCGGCCTGAGGCCCGGTGAGAAACTGATCGGCGCCGCTGCGCTCATCGACAAAAGACGCCGGCAGAATCTTCTTCAACGTGGCCGCCTCAGCCAGGCGAAGGGCCTTCTTCATCAGGTTCAGCTTCGCTGTCGGAGCGTCCGGCGAGGCCTTGATAATGGCGATGATCTCATCGATATCGCTGACAGCCAGGAGCAGACCTTCCAGGATATGGGCCCGGTTCCTGCACCTCCGCAGCAGAAACCGCGTCCGACGCCGAATGACCGTGAGCCGGTGCTGGATATACAACTTCAGCATCTGTTTGATATTCAGCGTCTCGGGCCGATTATTGACCAGCACAACGTTGTTGATTGCGTACGTGCCCTGCAGGGGCGTATAGCGAAACAGCTTATTCAAAACGACATTGCTGTCGGCATCCCTCTTCAGGTCCACGGCCACACGCATGCCCTTGCGGTCGGACTCGTCGCGGACATCGGCAATCTCGCCAATGTTGCCGTTGCGAACACAATCTGCAATCTTCGAAACGATCGTCGTCTTGACCACCATAAAGGGTATCTCGGTGAAGATGATACTCTCTCTGCCCTTCTTGTGCGTTTCGATATGGTGCTTGCCACGAACACGCAGATGCCCGCGCCCCGTAACATATGCGTCCATGATCCCCTTGCGGCCGCAGATGATACCGCCGGTCGGAAAATCCGGACCCGGGAGACGCTCGAAGATATCCTTGAAGCCGCACTCCGGATTGTCGACCATCAGCAGAAGCGCATCGCATACCTCGCCGACATTGTGCGGGGCAATGTTTGTCGCCATCCCCACCGCGATACCGCTGCCGCCGTTGACGAGCAGATTCGGAAACTTGCCCGGAAGAATCACCGGCTCCTGGCGCGTCTCGTCGTAGTTGGGCACAAAATCGACGGTGTCCAGCTTCAGATCATCCAGCATCTCCATCGCCGCGGCCGTCAAGCGGGCCTCGGTATAACGCATCGCCGCCGGCGGGTCCGCATCGATGCTGCCGAAATTGCCCTGCGGGTCAATCAGCGTCCTCCGCATGTGCCAATCCTGACCCAGGCGAACCAACGTGCCGTACGTCGCCTGATCGCCGTGAGGATGATAGTTGCCCCCCGTATCACCGACGATCTTGGCGCACTTGCGGTGCTTGGTTCGCGGGCCGAGGTTGAGGTCGTTCATCGCCACGAGGATGCGTCGCTGCGAGGGTTTCATACCGTCGCGAACGTCCGGCAAAGCCCGGGCGACGATTACACTCATCGCGTAGTTGAGATACGAATTCTTCATTTCATCGAGAATCCGCATGTCCTCGAACCGTTCGGCCGTTTTCTCTTTGCTTTCCGCCATATTCTCTATGTTTCCCTACCTGTAGTTGCTCTTGCCGGGACGGTCGCAGTCGCCCGAAATCCGCGTTAGTTCTACGTTGTAATGTACACGCAGAATTGAGAAAAGTCAACGTAAAGGCCTGCTTTTGACATTTTTATTGGCTGAAGAAGGATCCGCCGTGCAAAGGCCGGCGAAGAGTTGAATCTGCTTCAGTTGCCAGGCCCTGGGGCCGATATCATTACAGACGACACATTGTGCCGGAGAGTGATGGATTATGACTACTTCCACCGAGATCAGCCGCAAGCAATGGGCCCAGGAATACGCCCAGAGAATACTCAAAGTCTGGCAGTCCCAGGAAAGTCCGCTCGGCGTGGACGACAACTACGCCCAACAACTCGAAGAACAGCTTTTTGAGTACTTCGACGACCCGCTCCTGCGAGACCTTGTCGAGTCAAGTTACTAACGGGCGTGTTGCCCAAACACATTACGGCAAAATCACTTGCCTTTTTGCCCTCTTCTGCGTTGAAAAGCCTCGCAAAAGAACGGCTTTTGCTGCGTTTTTCGCCTTGAAGAGAACAAAAACTCAAGCAATTTTGCTCGAAAGCTATTTGAGCAACAAGCCCTGGCAGACCACAACTTAGCCAACCGGCCCTGTCATCGATCTCACAGCTCCCTATTAAATCCTGACAGGGCATGGTGGCATATAATACCAAGTCTCTTAGATAATTGCGCTTGGATGGTTTAATCCCAGTACCACCATCCACTTACGCTTCGCTCCAGTGGCTGCCACCCATCATCCCGACAGCGCATTCTTTTAGTAGGATTGGTATAACATCTGGAGGAGAGATGACAAAATGAAAGGGCCGCAGGCGTAGTGCCCGCAGCCCCGGTTCCACTCAAATCCTCGTGGGCAGTAATTGCCCGGATACATTTCAGATAAAAACCTGCAATTACCTGCGCAATGGCCATGGAGAGATTGGCCGTTTATTGGCTACTCTTTCCTGGTAGCTTTCTTCTTTGCCTTTTTCTTTGCGACTTTCTTCTTAGCTTTTTTCTTTGCGACTTTCTTTTTTGCGACCTTCTTCTTGGCCTTCTTCTTTGCGACCTTCTTTTTAGTGACTTTCTTCTTAGCTTTTTTCTTTGCCACCTTCTTTTTTGCGACTTTCTTCTTAGCCTTCTTCTTAGCTTTCTTTCTTGTCTTCAACGGCACGGGCATCTCGTCGCTGTCAAGGAAATCCGGGCCGATTAAAAAGGCCTGAACGGGCACAGTGCTCTCTGTGGTCTCGGGCAAGTCAAGCCTCAGATGCAGAGTGCCCTTACCGTTGTCGTCGGTGCCCAGAAGCCCCAAACCGTCCGGACTCCCCTCTCCATTGACGGTCAGAAAAACGTCGTACTCGGCATTGGGCTGCCCTTCGGTCAGATTGACCAGAATTATCAGTTCCCCTGCGCCGGTAGTGTTGGCTATCGCCCAGCCGACAATCTCAGAGTCTACGGGAGGTTCTCCGCCTGCATCTCGCCTGTAGAGGGTCAGTTTGACTGCGCCGGATCCTCCTTGTGCGCCTACGGCAGGGAGACTCCGTAATGCAAAGGCAAGAATGCCCACGCCACCAGCTTTTAGTAAATCACGCCTTCTCATGATTTTCTCCTTTCAGGTTCAAGTTGAACATTTAATCTACTGATCCCGCCGGATCACCTTTGTTTTGGCTCATCACAAGAAGTATACAGCTCTTTTGCCTCTATCTTGCTTCTGCATCCAGGAATTTTTCCTGGACCTCTACGGTGAGGCGTGGTCTGCCGTGTTGCCGGCGTGCTCGATTTCGTGGGCGATCAGAAACTGCAGGGCGTGGGGGCGGGTGTCGTAGGCTCGACGGCCGTTGATGAACAGAGACGGCGTTCCGTCCACACCAAGGCGAATCCCAAGGTCAATATCGGCCTGGATTTTCGCCATGGCCTCATCTGAGCGGCTGTCCTTCTCGAAACGCTGGAAATCCATACCCAACTGCTCAACCGTCGACTTGAGGGAAAGCCCCCGCTCGGAACGCGGCGCAAACAGCGCATCGTGGAAGGCCCAGAACCTGCCCTGGACTCTTGCGGCTTCGCCGGCGCGGGCGGCCTGGCATGCCTTCGGGTGCAACTCCTTCTGTACCAGCGAATTGCAGGTGCTATCCAGCGGGAAGTGTTTGAAGATGATTTGCAGAGTATCTTTAAACTGCCCGGCAAGGCGCGGGATCGTCCGGGCCAGTTGGAGGCAGCCGGGACACTGAAAATCGCTGAAGACAACCATCCGAACCGCCGCGTCCGGGGGGCCGAGCCTGGGGTCCTCTTCGCCGATCGGAATGTCGTGATGCATGCCCGACTCGAACAGGGCGATCGTTTGCAGCGGATCGAAAGGATCCTGGGCCGACTGAGCGCGAAGCGCCGCTTCGACGAACACCCACTGGTAAATCACCACAGCCACCAGTCCCGCCGCCAGGAAACCCACCATCCTCCATCGGGCCGCGACCGGATCGGCTGCCTTGCCGCCGACAAGGTATCTGATCGCCTGCACCACTGCGCCAACCAACCGGCCCACAGGGCTTGCGCTGAGTGGCTTAAGCACAAACACCAGCAATAGATTGATCGCGTGCACCACAGCGCACAGGGGGCAGAAAGGAGACAATCCCGTGGCCATCACCACTAACAACGCGATGCTCCCCACTGCGGCAGTCAGGGCGAGCAGTAATGCCGCCGTCGTCGCCTCGAACCTCAGCGTTTCGCCGATAGTCCAGCCCAACAGCAGCAACGCAGCGACTGTCCCGTAATAGACCAGTCCCCAGCCGGCTAATGGAAGCCCGAATTGCACGGCCAGCGGACTCTGCAGTGCCTCGTCACAGCCGGTCCCAAAAACCGCCGAGCAAAAATCACCTCCCACTTCACCAGAAGGGTCACTCAGCGCAAAGTGCCGATACAGCAGATAACCAGAGATCGACAAGCCCAGAGCAATCAGCAGCAGAAACACCGATCTCATGTTGGAGGACCTCACATACGAAAGAGACTGTGGGAGCAGACTCCCACAGTCTCGACTTTCATACAATGTTTGCTCGCAGTGTCGCTACGGTATTGGTACAGAGATATAGCAATCCGCAGCGGGCAGGTTGACACCGGCATCTTTGAACTGCTGGATTGGGCCGGCGGCGGTATCACCCCCGAAAAACGTGTCGGAATCACCATGTTCAATGTGTGCCGGCACGGCAGAGGTGGCGACCTCGATCTCTTTACCGAAGTGAAGGTCTACCACTCCCCAAAACCCATAAACGACGTCATTCGCCTCGATGATATGGCAAATGGCCACCTTCTTCCTGACTGGTTTCTTCTTCTTCGCTGCCGATACCAGATGGCTCATCGGAAGTGCGACGAGGAATGCGACCAAACAGAGCGCTACAATAAAACGTTTCATGATATTTCTCCCTACAGAAACAAATGACTTCGCCCCCACTTCGCGATGAAGTGTTTGAGGCGTAATCTAACCGTTCATTGAGTTGTCAATCAGGCCCGTTTTGCGCCTTGTTCTCCTGCTGGCCGAGCATTATACGCGCCGGGCTCAACCGCGTCAATGGAAATATCCCGTATTTGTGCAAAAATTCGTCAGAGTACAATTATATATGGCAACCGACATTGACCGGATACTTGATATCGCTCCTTGAAGAATTCCTGTGGGGCGAAGGGGCTTGACAGCCACCAAGTGGCGTTTTGGCGGCGGTCAGGGCCGCCCTGCAGTTTACGGTCCTGCAGGCGCCTTAAGAGCAGGGTGGGAAATGGCCCTTGTTTTTTTTCCTGATTTTGGCTATAATGCGGGCCGTGTCATGCCTGGGAAGTGCGTATTGGGCAGGTGATTTTACGGTTTATCGCGGGGATTGAGCAATAATATTGACTTTCAGAATGACGGAAGGACACAAAACCATGGCGACAGTGGAAGAACGTGTTAAGGCGGTTTCAGCTCAGATTTTGAAGATTGATCCGGGCCAGATCAGGCCGGAGAGCAGTTTTACGGTTGATTTGGGGGCTTCCAGCGTGCAATCGGTGGAATTAGTGGCTGCATTTGAGGAGGAATTTGATATTGAAATGGAGGAGGATGCGGCACTTTCGGTGGAAACGGTCAGTAAGGCGGTTGAGTACATTGCCGGCGTATGCAAAGAACAAGGGGTGGATATAGAGCTTTAGTCTTCAAAGAGGACGTGGAGCAGCATAGCCGCAACCAGAAAAAATTTAGCCACGAATTTTCACTAATGGCCACGAATTATTACTGATTTTAATGGCCGCAAAAAGGCACAAAAGGCACAAAAAGAACAAAAGTTCATTATATTGGGATTGAGAGTTAACTTTCTGCATCTTAAGCAGTTATGTCGTTGCTGATAAAGAAACGTGCATAAAAAACAAGAAGATGACGGATAGTAGTGCGAAAGGACATGGATATATGGGCAATGCGAAGAAAAGCCATCAGCTTGTAGATACCGACAGGCCGAACCTTGTGGAGGAGACTTTTCCTTACAGTCTGCCGCCGCTGATTCGTTTTTCCGGAAAGGTGACCGAGCAGATTGACGGCCAACCGGTCGAGTTTGATTTCGGGGCGGTCAAGGACGCCGATATTGTAATCACCGATACTACATTTCGCGACGGTCAGCAGGCCCGGCCGCCGTATACGATCGACCAGATGGTGCATATCTACGATCTGCTGAGTCGATTGGGCGGTCCCAACGGGGTGGTGCGGCAGACGGAGTTTTTCCTGTATACCAAAAACGACCGGGAAACGCTGGATCGCTGTCGGGCGCTGGGCCATAAGTATCCGGAATGCACGGGCTGGATCCGGGCGGTCTCGGGCGACTTTCGTCTGGTCAAGGAGGCGGGGCTGAAGGAGACGGGCATGCTGACCAGTTGCTCGGACTATCATATCTTTCACAAGCTGAAATTCCGCAGCCGGGCCGAATGCATGGACAGCTATTGCGAAGTCGTCGATGCCGCATTCGAGGCGGGTGTTCGCCCGCGCTGCCATCTGGAGGATATTACCCGCGCCGATATCGACGGATTTGTGCTTCCTTTTGTGGACCGGTTGATGGAAATGAGCAGCCAGGTGCCGGAAGAGCAATCGGTGAAAATCCGGCTGTGCGATACGTTGGGTTTTGGCGTCAGCTATCCCGGCGCCGAACTGCCTCGAAGCGTTCCGAAACTGATCTACAAACTGAATCAGGAGTGCGGCGTGCCGGGCGAGCGCCTGGAGTGGCACGGACACAATGATTTTCACAAGGTTCACACCAACGCGGGGACGGCGTGGCTTTACGGCTGCGGTGCGATTAATACGACGCTGTTCGGCTTCGGCGAGCGCACGGGAAACCCGCCTCTGGAAAGTGCGATCATCGAGTACATCGCGCTCAAGGGCGATACGTGCGGAATCGATACGTTAGTGATAACCGAATTAGCCGACTATATGCGTTCGATCGGCCTGCCGATTCCGGACAATTATCCGTTTGCCGGCAGATCGTTCAATACGACGCGGGCGGGAATCCATGCGGACGGTCTGAGGCGCGATGAGCAGATATACAATATCTTTGACACGGAAAAACTGCTTGGAAAGCCTCCGCGCGTGGCGATCACCGACAAGAGCGGCACCGATGGCGTGACCCATTGGGTCAACGAGTTTTTCGGGCTCAAAGCTGACGACCGAATCGGCAAGATTCGACTGCATAAGTTAGCCAGGTGGGTGATCGATCAGTACGATGAGCACGGGCGTCTGACGGCTATCAGCGACCAGGAACTGGAACAAAAGACCAAAGAACTGCTGCCGGATTACTGGGAAAAGTACAAAGGCGGCAAGGACTGACAGCGGTATTTGTGTTTACTGTGCTAATGTCTCCTTCGGGTACCGGGAGAAAATCCCTCGCGTCAGGTGGTATGCCCTTCAGGGTATAATAGCGGCGGGAATAACGGTGGGCTAAGAGCCCACCCTACAATTACTGATACCAACCCTAAAGAAATATTGCGCCTGGATGGTTTAATCCCAGTGTTCCCATCCACTTGCGCTTCGCTCTCCCGATATACATCGGGACCACCCCTCGAGAAAATGTCATCCTGATAGTGCAGTTTTTTTGTTGTAGCTGGTATCATACGCGATGAAAAGCCGGTCGGTCTGTCAAAATGGCATGTTTGATCTTGACGTCTGCTGCCGTAAGTCATTATTTTGGGGGTCTTTATGTATTTTGGTGTGTTTGGGCACGCGGTTTGCTCGTATAAATGTTGTTGGCTTATTAAATAAGACTTTTACTGCGTGCCAATGCGGAAAGGAACGTGGGCGAATGAAGTTTGACAAATTTACGATGAAGGCTCAGGAGGCGTTTGCCTCGGCACAGCAGTTGGCGATGTCGAAGTCCAATACGGTTCTGTCGCCGCTGCACATGTTGAAGGTGCTGGTGGACGATGAGGAGGGTACGGTTGTGCTGGTCCTCAAGAAGATCGGGTCGAATGTCCAGCGAATCAAGGAGATGACTGATAGTGAGGTCGGCCGGCTGCCCAAGGGCACGGCGGGCGGGCCGATGATAATGCCCGACCCTGCTTTCGGGCAGGTCGTGTTGGATGCGCAGAATCGTGCCGATAAGATGGGGGATGAATATCTAAGCGTCGAGCATCTGTTCATTTCGCTTGCCGAGATCAGCAGCGACGCCAAGGAGATATTGGGTGTCAATTCGATAACGGGCGAGCAGATTGAAGCGGCGCTGAAACAGATACGCGGCGGCGAAAAGGTGACCGACGACAGTCCTGAGAGCAAGTACAAGGCGCTCGAGCGATACGGCATCGATCTGTTGGAGATGGCTCGCAAGGGCAAGCTCGATCCGGTGATCGGTCGGGATGACGAGATTCGCCGATGCATGCAGGTCCTGAACCGTCGGACGAAGAACAACCCGGTGCTGATCGGGGAGCCGGGCGTGGGCAAGACCGCGATTGTGGAAGGTCTGGCGCAGCGGATCGTTGCCGGCGACGTTCCCCTGGGCCTGAAGAACAAGCGCGTTGTCGCCCTGGATATGGGTGCGCTGATTGCCGGGACAAAGTACCGCGGCGAATTCGAGGACCGGTTCAAGGCCGTTCTCAAGGAAGTGATATCTTCGGATGGCGGGATTATCCTGTTCATCGACGAGTTGCATACGATTGTCGGCGCCGGCAAGGCCGAAGGCGCCGTTGATGCCGGCAACCTGCTGAAGCCCTCGCTTGCACGAGGCGAGCTTAGGTGTATCGGCGCTACGACAACCGACGAATATCGCAAGTATATCGAAACCGACGCCGCCTTAGAGAGGCGCTTTGCACCGATGTTAGTCGATCCGCCGACGGTGGAAGAAACGATAGCGATTCTTCGCGGCCTGAAAGACCGCTATGACACGCACCACGGGGTGCGGATTACGGATTCTGCGCTGGTGGCGGCGGCGACGCTGTCGAATCGGTATATCTCCGACCGCTGGCTGCCGGACAAGGCGATTGATTTGATCGATGAAGCGGCGTCTTGCCTGCGTATCGAGAACGATTCGCTGCCGGCTGAGCTTGACGATATTCGCAGGAAAATGATGCAGCTTCAGATCGAGCGGGAGGCGCTTAAGAAAGAGTCCGATTCGGCAAGCGCCAAACGGCTGGAGAAGGGGGAGAAGGAACTGGCGGGGTTGCAGGAGCAAAACGACACACTCACCGCCCGTTGGGAGGCGGACAAGGGAGATATCGATGAGGTCAAGAATCTGAAAGAAAAGATCACCGATGCGACGATGGAGTTCGAGGAGGCACAGCGGAGCGGCGATCTCGAGACGGCGGCCCGGATCAAGTACGGAACGATTGAGGATTACAGGAAGGAGCTTGCCGCCGCCGAAGAGGCGCTTGTCAAGGCCAACGGCGGAAAACTGATTCATAATGAGGTTACCGCCGAGCATATCGCCCAGATTGTCGCCCGGTGGACGGGAATCCCGGTTGCGCGATTGATGGCCGGTCAGCGCGAGCGACTGATGAAGATGGAAGAGGAGATTCGAGCACGCGTGGTGGGGCAGGACGAAGCGGTAACGGCGATCTGCAATGCGGTCCGTCGCAACCGGGCCGGGTTGGGCGATCCGGATCGACCTATCGGTGTGTTTCTGTTCTTAGGTCCGACGGGTGTGGGCAAGACGGAGTTGTCAAAGGCGCTTTCGGAGTTTTTGTTCAATGACCCGCAGTGCATGGTCCGAATTGACATGAGCGAGTTCATGGAGTCGCATTCGGTCGCGCGGCTGATCGGGGCGCCTCCGGGCTATGTCGGCTGGGACCAGGGCGGCAGGCTTACCGAGGCAATACGGCGAAAACCCTATTCGGTGATTCTGCTCGACGAGATTGAAAAGGCGCATGTGGATGTGTTCAATGTGCTGCTGCAGGTCTTCGACGACGGGCGTCTGACCGACGGCAAGGGGCGAACCGTTGACTTCAAGAATACGGTGATTATAATGACCAGCAACTTTGCCGGGCAGCAGATTCAGGAGATGACCGAAGAATCGGGCGCCGACTGGGAGATCGAAGCGCATGTTAAGGACGCGCTGAAGCAGTGCTTTAGGCCGGAGTTCCTCAACCGCATCGACGAGACGATTGTATTCACTATGCTGAGCAGGCAGAATCTCGAAAAGATCGTCGATATTCAGTTGGGTTATCTAAAAGACCGGCTCAAAGGGCGGCATGTGGAACTGGAGTTTACCGAAAACGCACGCAAGCAGATTATCGACGAGGGGTTCGATCCGGCCTACGGTGCAAGGCCGCTGAAGCGAACGATTCAGCAGAAGATCGAAAACAGGCTTGCGACAGAACTGTTGGCAGGTAAGTTCGAAGATGGCGACAATATCCGTGTCGATGCGGATCTGCATCGCTTTGTGTTTGAAAAGGTCTAAGATGTTTGAGGCGGTGGGGCAAGCCCCACCCTACGTGATTTGGTCGATTTGGGTTAGTTCTTCTTTTGTGAAGGTTGTGTTTTTCAGGGCGGCGATGTTTTGGGTGATTTGTTCGGGGCGGCTTGCTCCGATCAGGGCTGAGGTGATGCGTTTGTCTTTGAGCACCCAGGACAGGGCCATTTGAGCGAGCGACTGGCCTCGCTTTTGCGCAAGGTCGTTTAGGGCGCGGAGTTTTTTCTGGAGTTGGGGGGTTATCGTCTCTTTCTTCAAGAAGCCGTGTGGCTTTGCCGCGCGGGAATCGGGGGGTATGGTGTCTAAGTACTTGTCCGTCAGCAGGCCCTGTGCCAGCGGGCAAAACGGGATGCAGCCGACGCCTTCGGCTTCGAGCACATCCAGCAGGCCGTCTTCGATCCAGCGGTCGAGGATGGAGTATCGGGGCTGGTGGATGAGGCAGCGATCGCCGAACTCTCTCAGGATGGCGATCGCCTGCGAGGTCATGTCGAGCTTGTAGGATGAAATGCCGATGTATAGTGCCTTGCCCTGTTTCAGCGCGCGGTCGAGGGCGGACATTGTTTCTTCCAGCGGCGTGTCCGGGTCGGGGCGGTGCGAGTAGAAGATATCGACATAATCCAGGTTCATGCGTTTTAGGCTCTGGTCCAGTGATGCGGTGAGATATTTTTTCGAGCCCCATTCGCCGTAGGGTCCGGGCCACATGAGGTAGCCGGCCTTAGTCGAGATGATCAACTCATCGCGATAACC
>SDBV01011211.1_pt1 | contig 11644 bp, 14 predicted proteins | sample 2277081 | NCBI WGS metagenome assembly SDBV01 (sample SAMN10402039, study PRJNA504765) | marine sediment metagenome | isolation source: marine sediment core GS10_PC15, 223 cmbsf | place: Arctic Ocean: Southern Knipovich Ridge | collected 2010
TCAGATTGCCAATACTACTAAGTTCCTAGCTGATGGTGTGTTTAAGTCCAAATCAGGCGCAGAAGTCGCTTTTACTGCTACAACACATGATATAGAAGCTGATGCAGATAGCATCCAAGAAGCCTGCTACCTTGTTGGTTTAAGTTCTGCAGGAGCAATGACACTTACAATGGGTGCAATCAGTTCCGAAAGTGGCGAAGCCTTATTACCAGAAATTCCAGCAGATGTAACACCAGTCGGTTATTTAAGACTACAAGTTGCCGCCGGAAGCACAGACTTTGACGCAAGCTCAGACGCTCTAAGCGCAGGTCATTTAACTGACACTTATGTAAACCTTGGCTTCTTATCTCCAAGGTTTGATTCGGCACAGTAAGGTTAGGTTAGGTCAAGAAAAGAAAAAATATGCTACCAGAAATAAACTCAGAAGTAACCAAAGGAAATCTAGGACTAGAGTTAGTTCTAAGAGATCTAAGAATGAGAGTCAACAACGCTTCTATGTCAATGGGAGTTGGTAATGTTTATTACGTTATAAAGTCTTCCGAATCGCACTATGGTGAATTTGCTGAAAGACACCAACAAACCTTTCCTGACGGATCAGTTGCCGTTCATGCTGACGATGGAGCAGGTTCAGGTATTATTTCTGCTTTAGCGGACACTGTTGAATGTAGAAATGACTATGTTATTGTCATGCCTTCAAATTCAGATTATGACTTGACTGCCGCACTTGTAATGGATAAAAAGAGTGTCCACCTTATTGCCCCAGCAGGTTTAAGTTATGGTAATGGGGCGAATAATGCAGTTAGATTGCACCAAACCGGCGCATACCCAATGATTGAGTTGGAAGATGCGGCTATCGAAGTTGCTGGTTTCTATCTCAAAAATTATGCTACTAAGGGTGGAGTTATTCTAAATAACAATGATACCTACGGATTGAATGTTCACAATAACTACTTTGCTATGAACTTGAGTGGTGCAACAAATGAACCTATGCTTGGCCCACTTATAGCTAACACTTCTGGTGCAGCAGGAGCCTGGGGTACATTTGAAAAGAACTTCTTCCAAAGTCAAGCTGGTGCAAATGCTACAATCGCTGCAATTATAAGAATTAATTCTCAAGCAACTGGAGCCAGAGTTCAACACAACGATATTCAAATTGGTGATACAAACAATACTGCGACAAGAGGTATTCTAAACAATGCGATTAAAGGAATTACTAATTACAACAATCTTATGGCTGCACAAACTGCAAGTGGAGTAGGAATATTCACTAAAGGTATACAGATTCACGCTTCAGGAAGTGCTATCGAAAACAAGGGAGCCTTGGCAACAGGTGACTTGGTTGTAGGTGGAACAGATGAAGTCAGCTTTGTAAACAACGATGATGGAACAGCAGGTGGAAGAAACGGAGTAGAGGCATAATAGTATGGCAAAATCTAAAATAAAACAATCAAAAAAATGTGATATGTGCTGGGGTAGAGGATGGGATGAAGCCCCTAACGATCCTTGTATTTACTGCAAAGGGTCTGGGAAAATGAAAGACAAAGTTGTGAAAGGTGAAGTCAAGAAAACTTCAAAAGCAAAAGAGCCAGAGAAAAAGGAAGCTGATAAAAAAGCTGATAAAAAAAGTGTGCCTACAATGAAAGAATTACTTGCGAAAGCAAAAGAGCTAGACTTGAAAGGTTATTCTAAATTGAATAAGACTAAGTTGAAAGAGATGATCGACGAAGCCAAGAAAGAAACTCCAAAGAAAGGAAATTAACCCATGACGATATATGACGCCGTAATAGAAATAGACGGACAAGGTAAACCCCTGTATTCTCCACTTCCCTTCATGTCTGAAAAGAACATGGTTTTTGCTGGTGGCACTACCAATGATCCGGGTGATTATACAGGTGGTACAGGCAACCCAGCTACTTTATTTACAGTTACCGGAAATGTTTTGGCTTATCTAATGGCTATTTGTAGTGTTTCGTTAGTTGGTTCGGCCACTTTAGAAGCTGGATTAGTTGGTAATGTAGCAATTCTACTTGCTCGAATTGCCGACACTACAACTTTTGATGAAAATATGACATGGATTGATTCGACTCCGGCATTAGGAGAGGGAGTAGCCCCCAAGTTTCACCCGATCGGTGGTGGGCTTGATATTATTCAAACAGTTGGTTCGGCTAACATCACAGCAGGAGAAATCGACTATTACTGCTTCTGGAGGCCACTATCAATTGATGGATTCGTTGTTGCAACAGCATAGACCAATAATTCTCCTATATGCTAAGATAAGTTATGGCCACACCTCTAAAATTCGCCGCCTATGTAAGATGGAAAACTAGGACTACTACCGCGACTTTCACTGATGATGATATGTTGGTTTCAATGGAATTTCGCCAAGATGAGATAGCAAAAGCGATTCTCAAAGCAGACGAAGATATACTTTTAGTTCCCTCAGAAGATGATTTGGTGGCTTCTACAATAACCGACAGAGAATACCCTATCGCTTCAGACATGATCTCTCGAATTAAAAGAGTCGAAGTTAAGTTTGATGGTACCAACTTCATTCCATTGTCTGAAATTGACATTGCTTCGATAAACAATCCAATTGGAACAGAAGATGAGATTACAGCGGTATTTAACAATGGCCAAGTAAGTAAGACTAATCCTAACGGGGCCAGATTTGATATTTTGAGAAAATCCCTTTTTATCTATTCCGGCACGATTGAGGCCGTAACAGATGGTATAAAGCTTTGGTATAAAAGTTGGCCTACTCCTGTTACCGATTTATCATCTGAAACAGACTTGAGCGTTGACCCCTCCACAATTACACACGGTATCCCTAGAGTAATGCACGAAATTTGGGCGAGAGGTGTGATTATTGACTATAAAGGGAGTAAAGAAAAACCACTTCCTTTGAGCGAAAGAGAGTTGAATTATAAAGCTGATCTTAGAGAAGCCATACAAGCACTTAGACATGGAAACTTAGACCGAGAGGTGATAGGTGAATTGCCCCCTGCAAGTGACAGGGGAAATGATGGCTTTGATTATTAACATGGCATTTACAAAGATAGAAAAACCAACAACAAGTTTTTCAAAAATAGAAAAGCCGACGTCGAACTTTTCAAAGATACAAAAGTCTTACCCGCTTGATAATTTTTTGCTACAAAGTGGGGACAACTTTTTGTTTCAAGATGGAAGTACCATTGTCTTTGAAAAATCATTAGAAAAAGTATGGGATATAGGAGCAAAACCAGCATAATATGGCCGACAAAAGACAATCAGCTTTAACAGAATTAACTTCACCGGCAGTTGGAGATGAGCAACATATTGTTGATATTTCCGATACAACAGACCACGCGGCGGGAACTTCTAAAAGAATTACACTCCAAAACATCTTTGATTTTCTCAAATCTCTTGCCCAAGTTCTTACAAATAAAACAATTGACGCGGATAATAACACCATTTCAAACCTAGAACATGGTGCAGAAGTAGACGAGCCTTCATCTGGTGTTCATGGTGTAACAGGCTCTTTATTAGGCACAACTGACGCCCAAACTCAAACGAATAAAAGAATAACTCAAAGGGTTAAGAATATCGCAAGTTCGGCAACCCCAAATATAAATACAGACAATTATGACAGGTTTAGCATAACGGCTTTGGCAACGGCCATTACTTCAATGACAAGCGGTTTGTCTGGTACACCTACTAATTTCCAGTCAATTATTTACAGGATTTTGGACAATGGAACTGGTAGAGCAATTACATGGGGTGCAAAATTTGAGGCAAGAGGTACAACTCTTCCAACCATAACCACCGCAAACAAACTTTTAACAGTGGGATTTATATATGATACAGTGGATGATATCTGGGGGTGTGTGGCCAGTGAAAACGAAGCATAAAAATGTCTAAAAATAAGCTTGTTTGGATAATACAGGGATTTGAAGAGAAGTTTGCTGATGGTACGCTGAGAGATGTAGTGGGATTTGAACTCTTTGCTGAAACCGCGGAAAAAGCAATAGAGAGAGCAAAAAAGCTAATTAAAAAAAAGGAGTACAGAATAGAGCGTGTAATAGAAAAGAGCGAATAATATGGCTGTACCAGCAGATGTAATTTTAGTTTGGCCAGGTACTCACGCCGCAATTCCGGCCGAGTGGGCGAGAGAAACTAACCTTGATAGTAAATACCCCAAAGCAACCGCAGATGAAACAAACCCCAACGACACCGGAGGAAGCAACACCCATTCGCATACTGGTGCAACTCACGGACATACGTTAAATGCCCATACTCACAACGTTGTTTTAGCAACATATAATGGCCCAAATAGTGCCGGTAGTTCAGCCGACAATTTAAGTGCTAACCACGGCCACGTTTCAGCTTCAATTGGCGGTACAAGCGGTGGGTCTTTACAAAATACAGTGGTTACTTGGGTTTCAGCTAATCAAGAACCACCTTATTATGAAGTTATTTTCGTTAAACCTTCAGGGGGTTCGGCTTCTATAAATGATGATATTTGTCATTTTTGGAACAGTGTTACCCCACCAACAAGTTTTAATCATTGTGATGGAAATAATGGAACACCTGATTTCAGAAATAAATATTTGAAGGGAGCAACTGGGGCAGGAGATTCAGGAGCAACGGGTGGAGGAACAAGCCATCAACATACAGTAACCCACGGACACACCGCTAACTCGCACACTCACAGCGGTCAAAGTGGAGCTACTGATAGTGCCACCACTAGAGATCAAAATGGTTCTAGTGGCTCTAATCGTGTTCATACTCATACAATTACTCTTACAGCGACAACAGCAAATGTTAATAATTTTGTAAAAGCAGACGCGGGAAGTGGGGATACGGTTGAAGTCGCATACAAAAAACTTGGAATTGTTCAAAATACAAGCGGTGGAACTCTTGAAACAGAACTTAATTTAATAGGAATGTGGCTGGGTACACTTGCAAACATCCCTTCGGGTTGGCAGGTTTGTGATGGAACAAATAGTACACCAGATTTAAGAAGTAAGTTTATTAAAATAATCAACACAACAGGAGAACTTGGAGATACCAGCGGGGCAAACACACATACTCATACCAATGTTTCTCACACACACGTTGCAACCGGAACTCATACCCACGGTGGAAGCACGGGGTCACCAACTCCAACAACAAATAGATCACCCGGCTCAGATAATTACGCAAGTGAAGTTCATACTCATTCAATGGGGTCTGTATCAAGCCCAACTGCTGTTTTTGCGAATACGAATCTTACAAGTGGTAGTGCTGTAAACAATGAACCTGCCTACAGAACAGTCGCCTATATTCAACTTTTGACACAGGCTGGGGGAGGATTTTTACCATTATTGTAAAATGGTACACTGAATTATGCCAGGTAATGTAATTCCTACTGAAAACTTCAATCGTGGAGGATTAGCTGATTCAAAATGGTCGGGTGTTGAATTCTCTCTTTACAAATTAACAGGATGGGATATACACTCAACCCCAGGGCTTCTAAAAGTGGCTCAAAAAATGACTGCGGAAACAGCCGGTTCCCCACCCACAGAGTTTTGTAAAGCACCGCTTAACTCTTCAAATGGCGCTCAATATTGGGGTAGTTCTACAAGTGGAAAGATATGGGAAAGACCTACGAGTGGGACATGGCGTTTAGTTCACACAGTAACAGCCGGTGCAGGTGAATCCAAGATTTTGGGAATGGTAGAATATCAAGGATATATTTATGTCTTCACTGAAAGTAAAGTCCATAGAATTACAGTTGCAGAAGCAGACGACAATGATTGGGGTAATGACCTCACTGAAGATTGGGCTACTTTTACTGTAACTGATAAAGAGCTTCACCCTTACATTGAGCAAAATCAGGTTTTATATATCGGTGATGGCAACCTTGTTGCACAAGTTAATGGGAACACCTTCACTGCCGACGCACTAGATATTAAAACCCCTCTTAGAATTAAATCTTTCGGAAGAATTGCGACAGATGTTTTATTGGGTACTTACGTTGCAGACAATGTTACTCAAACAGAAATTATTCGCTGGAACACATCTGGGGTTAGTTATTCCACATCAGACACAATTCCTGAAGTGGGAATTAACGCTTTCTTACCGGCAGACAATTTCGTTATTGTTCAAGCTGGAAATCAAGGAAATCTTTATTATTATGATGGTGACAAGTTAGAGGAATATCTAAAAATTCCCGGTGATTACTCCCCCACTGCTTATGGAGAAGTTTATCCTACAGCGGTTGGTAGTTTGGGAGGAAAGATTCTTTTTGGATTCTCAAACGGTTCAGGAAATCCAGCAGACCAAGGGATTTATCAAATCGCCAGATCAACTCGGAACCACGATTATATATTAGACTTCCCCTACCCAACTTCACTTCGTACCGGTGATGATAGTGAAAATCTTGTACTAACAGGCACAGAAATAGGGGGGATATTGATAGTTGGTACTGATGTTTATGCTTCTTTCAAAAACGGTGCAAACATAGGAATAGACAAATTAGATTACAGCAACAAAATGGAATTGGCATATTTTGAAACAAGAGTAATGTCAGATGAAAGAGAAAAGCTTTCTAACTTCTCAAAAATTGCCGTGGCATATGCAAGTTTACCGGAAGACACTGGAATCACAATTGAATATGAAAAGAATTACTCTGCTTCATTTACTGAAACCTCAGAAGTAACTGACCCTCAAAGAAAAATCGTTTATGTTGAAGATAAGGTAGAAGCAACCACTTTTCGATTAAAAGTATCTCCAACTGTCAGTGGAAATGACGCTCCACAAATTGAAAGTGCCGGAGTATTTTTAAGCTAATATGCCAGTAATTAAAGCCTTTAATGATATTAAAAGAAAACCACTCCCTAAAACAGAGGGGTTTGGTGGATTTTTAGACCTTCGAAAAGTAGCCGCGATTATGGTTGGAGTGGGAGATAGAGCGTTCAAATCAGACCCAACAAGCGGAATATGGTTAGGTGCAGACAAATTTGTCGACGCTCCATTTAGTGTTGATCTGGCAGGGAATGTAACTGCCATAACAGCAGTTTTTGCTCAATACCTTTCTAAAGCTGGTACGGCTCAGGCCTTAACCGGAGATGTTCAAGTTGGGGGTGCAAATGTAAAAATTGATGGGGCAAACAACAGGATTGTTATTGCCGACGCCACAACCAATCGAGGAGTAATGGGAGATGTATAAATATGGCAATAAAATTAAGAATATCTTTAGCAACAATAAATGCTTTAACTGATAACGACCCCCGGAATTATTCCCTATTTGCTGACACAGACAATGTTTTAATTAAAGAACATTCTAGGGGAAGTGAGCAAGTTGATGACCCTGGTTCCCTCACAGTCAATCATGCGTTGGGATATGCTCCACATTTTTATACTTATGCAGAAACAGGAACAGATGGAAGGTTTAGAATAGTTGCTGGATACAACATTTATGGAGAATTCAGATCTCATGCTGACACAGACGAATTGGTAGTTGTTAATGTGAGTTTAAATGATGATAGAGAAGTAAGGTATTTTATCTTTTACGACAACATAGAATAATATAAAAACATGACAGAAATACTAGCAATTAGCAAAGCAACAAAAGATGTATTAACGGCGACTGACCCAAACGACTTTCTTTTTCACTCTGGTTACAATACATTTAAAATATTGGCGGAGGGAACAGCAAGTAGCCAAACCGTAGATGGCCACCCAAAAACTTTTGCTCTTGCTCATGGATTACCGGAAGCACCCACTTTTTACGCTTTCGCTGAATTTCCTGATGGTAAAGTTGTTTCGTGTTCAGAACATTCTATTGATTTTACAACCCAACCTTTTGTTGATGATGGCTACGGACAATTCACCGTTGAGGTTGACGCTACATATTTATACTTCATTTTTAACGACACTTTCTTGGCAGGTTTTTCAGGTAATTATAACGTAAATATTAAATATTATATTTTTGAAGCACCAATATGACAGTAAAAATAGTTTTTTCAAAACCAACATACAACGCAGTAACGGAAACAGACCCGGATAACCTTGTTTTTAGTTCAGATTACGATACTTTAAAATATGAAACTTTTGGAAACATTACAGTCGAGTCTGACAAGGCAGACTACTATTATGTGGACGTGGGGGGTGGTCTTTTCGGAGAAGATGTATATTACAATAGAACAGTTGAAACCGTCGCACACGGGTTGCCATATACACCTTATATTACTGGTTACAACATCAATCTCTTTAACCCTCCACTTGATGACATTGTGATTCAATCTCCATTTGCCATTGGAGATTTTGGATTTTTTGTTTATTTAGGCGTATATGCTGATGCTACATATCTTTATTTTTTGGTTCAATACAACACACTCGATAACAGTGGTACTGTTGATAGTCATTTTAACTACAGAATTTTTAAGAATGATACGGGATTGTAGTACAATAAATTATGATAATCTTCTACGAAAAAACCACAGGAAAAATAATAGGTAGAATTGATGGCCGAATTCACAGTAAAGGACACCTCAAAATGTGGATGGGAGATAAAGCAAAAACAGCAAGACTTGTTATAGAATGGAAGCCTGTAAAATGGTTTACTAACAAGAATCAAGAAATACCCAACGACTGTCTTGATTCTTGCGACGTACACGGAGAATTACTTGCCCGTATCGCAGAGTTTGAACCTGATTGTGACGCTTTTTCAAAGAAACTGTTAATGGAAAATGAGAAGAATTTTAAGTTTTTAAGCAATTTCAAGATTGACGTCAAAACAAAAGGGTTTATAGAGAAAACAACAAGTGAAAAAAATGAAGACAAAAAACGGAAGGAAAATTGGGTCAAATTACGGGAAGACGCTAAAAAAAACAAACAGAAAGTAATTGAAAAACTTTACGATAAAAACACACCAATAGAGGACAAGTTCGACCTTTTATTAAAACTACTGAACCTGAATAAAGTTTCCCGATAGAGTAGAATAAAATAACCTATGGCACAAAAAGACTCAATATAATATGGCTACTTATTCACCAGAATCATTAGGAATCAAACCACCTCCAAAGGGGTTTAAGGTTGGTGGTTTTTATAAAGGTAGAGAATTTTGGGGTGGTACACTTTCTGAACCTGGCGAAATTCATCCGCTAAGCGACCGACCAGGGGCAGGAGGGAAAGCATACGTTGCTCCAAAAGATGTAGCTTTTATTGCCGCAGAAAGAGAAAAAGCAAGACCAACAACCAAAGAAGGAGTTACTGAATACTTGAATAAATTTCAAGAAGATTTATTTGAAGCAGAAACCAAACCCAAAGTGCGTGTTGACACACCAGAAGAAATTAAGAAAGCAGTCACTCCAGAAACCGGACTCCCCGACTTATTAGATCGTTCAGCAAGATACACAGAATTAAGAACTGAATATGGATTGACCGACCTAGAAACAGAACTTGCAGATATCAAGGGAAATATTGAAGATGAATATGCAATTCTTAGAAAACAAAGGGGGATTGAAGAAGGTAAACCGGTAGCTTTGGGTGTTATTTCAGGCAGAATTGGTGAGCAGGAAAGAACAGCAATGGAAAGAATTGACTTCTTGGGGCGACAACAAAATAGACTTGTTGATGAATTAAATACAAAATATTCCATAGTTGGACAATTTATGAAGTGGGAGGATCTTGATTACCAAGACGCAGTTGGAAGATATGACAAAGAATTTGAAAGCAATTTGAGTATATACAAAATTGTTCTAGGGCAAGAGGATAAAGCACTAACACAATACAATGCAGACAGAGCGGCGGCTAGTGCCAACCTTACAATGTATGCAAACGCGGCCATGAAAGGAAATATTGATTATAGTAGCTTACCGGCAGATCAAAAACTAATGATTCAAAAACTTGAGGTACAAGCGGGACTGCCAGTAGGGTTTATAGCAAATGTTAAGAAAGATGTTGACGCAGATATTCTTTTCAATACTTCTGTAAGTGGTGTGACTCAAATTGGATTCAGACAAGATGATGGAACAATTATAGTTAAAAAGTATGGTACCAAAATTACCGGAAAAGGTGATGAAGATGTAGACGAAGTGGAAGCAGAAAACAAGATGGAGAGAATTCTAACAAAACTTGGTGGAGCAGACTTTTTTGTAAGCCCGGAAGAATGGAAAAAAGCACGTAACGCTTGGACAAACGAAAAACTTTTGGGAACTGATTTTGATGATAAGTTTAGAGAAAAGCACGTTGGGAATCCGGAAGAAAGAGGATTCTCTTCAGCTAGTTTTGGATTAAAGAGTTTATAATATGCCATATTTTACTGAATTTGATTACCTTTTTGATGATGAAGAAGAAGAATTTCAAAAACCCTCCCAAAAAGCCGCAAAAAAGGAAAAAAAGAGGGAGAAAGATTCTATATTTCCTGAATTTGATGACCTCCCAGAAGTAAAAAAAGAACCAGAAATTAAGGTTGAAGAAGTCGAGGAACCAGAAAAAGAGCTTGGGTTTGTTGAAAAAGCAAAGAAAACACTATCAGGATTCTTCAAGGGCATTGCCGACTTCCTTGTTAAGCCGGAAGAAACAAGAAAAACTTACAAAGAAGAGTTTGGTGTCGAAGTAAAAAATATTCCGGAAGAAGCACATTCATACTTTGACTACCACGCACTTTCTAGCATTCCTGCCATTCAAACACGGATTCAAGAAATTGATATTAAACAAGGTCGGAGAGCCGAAGCAGGACAAAGGGAAAGTAGACTTTTAAGTAGAGAGAGAGAGAAACTAAACGAACTTATAAACTTGGATAATAATAGTCTTAAAACTGTTGCCAAAAGAAATAATGCTCTTGCAAAGATGTCTAGCAAAAGACAAAAGAAAGGGGTTGTTGCGGGTGTTATTGATGTGGCCAACTCTTTTGCTGACGCTGTAACTTGGCTTGGAAGAGATATTCCGGGGGTAGAAAAGACGGCAAAAAAAGTATCTGAAAAAACTGAACAATGGGCTAACGCTGTGCGACCAGAGAATCCTGATTTTATAGATCAGTTGAATCAGGGTATTGGAAGCGCACTAACTTTTTTCATTCCAGGTGTGGGTGTAGCAAGAGGAGTAACTTTTCTCGCGAGGGTGTCCCCTGCCATGGCATTATTTTTTGGAAATGTCGCTTCGTCTGCCCTTGAATCTGCCAGTGAAGCCGGAACAGTCTATGACGAAAATATTGATAAAGGTAAAAACAAAGAGGAAGCTTCCAACGAAGCTGAAAAAACATTTTGGGCCAATTCTGTTCTTATATTAGTTACAAACAAATTTGGTGTATTTGGTGAAAGTGCGACTAAATTGAAAAAGATATTAGCCTCTTCATCCCTCGAAGGGTTACAAGAATATGCACAACAAATAATTTCAAATGTTAATACCGGAAGACCTTGGGATGAAGGGGTTGTGGAATCTGGAATAATCGGGGCAATAATAGGGGGAGGTCTTGGATCTATTGGTATTACAGAAGAACAAGCAAGAGATATTGTTCCGGAAGAAGAAGTGCAAAAGGCAGTTGAGGCTAAAGAAGATATATTGGATGTAGTAAAAGAAAAAAAGAAGCCCTTAGAACCGATTTCAGAAGAGGTTAAGATTAAAAAAGAATTAGATCCTCTAGCCAAAGAAGCAAAGAAGTATGAAAGTGCCGAAGAAT
>SDBV01011212.1_pt1 | contig 11643 bp, 26 predicted proteins | sample 2277081 | NCBI WGS metagenome assembly SDBV01 (sample SAMN10402039, study PRJNA504765) | marine sediment metagenome | isolation source: marine sediment core GS10_PC15, 223 cmbsf | place: Arctic Ocean: Southern Knipovich Ridge | collected 2010
AAAATAGCACGATTACAGGCATAGTGCTGAGTGGTGCCCTGAATGCTAACTCCCAAGCAATAACTAACCACGCCCAGGCAATTAGCGACAACGCTTTAGTCACCGTTGATGGGCCTGCTGCTGGTGCGCCTGCCAGTGGTGAATATGGCAGATGGACAGCTAGTGGGATTGAGGGTAGGTCTAAGGCGGAACAGCTATCCGACCTCAATGTAGCCGATGGGGCAGACGTAACGGGCAGTAATGCCCCGCAGGCCCATGGGGCATCAGTTCATACCAACATTACTAGGGAGTTCTTTCTACCAGCTACCGGGGGTTACGCGCGCGCCGGTACTCTGGCAGCAGAGAGCACACGCGGAGTTGTAAACGGCGGAGCAAACGCGGACGCACCAGATGTCCTCTTTGCTATGATAGTTCCCGACGATTTTGTTTCGTTTGGTAGCATAAAAGCGGCATGGGGCTCTGGCGCTGCCGCCGGTAATATGCGATGGGGTCTAGAGGCTGTGTATAGTGCCGCAGGCGAGACTCTAATCACCCATTCCGACTCACCGGGGCAGGGTACCACTGCAACCGGGGGAACTAGCATCGTAAACGTGCAAGAACCAGCTAGCCCCCTGACTCTCTCAAGTCTGGCGCTTGGAGACCATATAGGTATCACGTTCCAAAGGCAAGGGACTAGTGGCGCGGACACGATAGATGCTGTTGTGAACCTGTACGGTCTGCTCTTTACCTATACGGCGAATCAGTAGGAGTGGATTATGCTTGAAGTCAGGACAGAAATAGAGAGGTTGAAGAAGTAATGGCGTTCACCGCAGAAGACAGACGCAAACTGGATGCCCTCTATACAAGTTGGTTCGGCGAGGAGGGCAGGGGCGGGTACATTGATCGTTTCGAGCAACTAGCCGGGAGTCATCGTAAACTCAGAAGGAACTTTTATTTCGTAATGGGCACACTGATAGGTTCAGGAGGATTGGCTAGCGGACTCTGGGCTATCTTCAATGCGTAGGGCTAATTTCAATCCATCCTGATAGCCTTGCCTATGTCCATCTCCATAACCCTTGCTATGCTCTCGGCTGTGACTACCAGCCGTCGTTAGTTTGAGATTTGCGATGCGGTTATCATCTCTGATCCCATTCTTATGATGAACAAGTTCCCAAAGTTGCAAGCATCTACCTAAATGCTTCGCCATAACTAACCGGTGCTCCATGACATAGGGACTGTGCTTGGAAGTCATAGAGTAGAAAAAGTCATCAGGCTGTAGTAAAATCTGGATATACCCTCCCGAATGGATGACTCGTCCCCCCTTATAACCAGCAGCCTTTTCGCCTCTAGGCCTAGTGGCTTTTGCGAACATTATGCCCGCGCAACGTCGGCATAATCGGCAACGTGGTTTACCTTTGTGCAATTCAACCCAGCGTGCTTTGCCGCAGTCTTCGCAAGCGGTCCAAATATGCCTCCGTGTCGAACGCTTATTTATTTCCCTAGGACTTTTGATTTCACCTATTCGCGGCATGTACCCCTCGACTCCTTGTCCCCGCTTTATTATAGCATCCACCATCTAAACAGTCAAGGGCTCTCTCTGGGGGGTTGGTGCGTTGTCAGCAGATAGCGAGTTCCTGAAGTAGTGTGGTATATTTGCTATAGTAGGGAGTCATCAATGGAGTATGAGCAATGCCGTGCCGGTGTGGGAGTTCCCGGCGCAAGGTGGAAGATACGAAGATTGTCTGTGAGGACTGTGGCCGCGTTACCTTGACTAAGGCTCCGCAGATGGCAGTGCGGCGTCCTCGCCAGAGACCTAAGCCGAGGTAGTGGGTGGGCTATCTCAGTCTCCACTTGAACGTATGCTCGGGGTGACTGGCGAGAAGAAGAAAGAACAGCGCCAACGCCACCACCGACACTGGCCCCCAGAGGGCCAGCACCACCTCCGCCACCCCCGGTTTCTCATAGATAGACGGAGGAAAGGACAGCTTGAAATAGTTATGTGACCACGTCAGAGTAAGTACAAGACAAGCCAGCCAAACCAGAAAGATACCAAGACCAATAAGAATAAGCATCGCGTCTCCCTGCGCCTCTATCCCACTAGGCGCTCTATCCCGTCTGGTGTGCTCCTCGTGGCTCTCAGGGCTTGGTGGGCTGCCATTCTGTTCCGGTCCAGACCTTCGCGTGCCTATGTTGCATCACGGCCATAATGCCGGCAACTTCTTTCGTCGGAATCTGCGTCGCCTTGCCATCATCCCACGCACAGGCCCAAGACAGTATATCGAAATCGTGCCAGGTGAGGCCGCTCATCTCCTGCAACTGGTCTTGGCGGGGGAGCCAGATAGTTCTCATTCGGTCTGGTTTAATATACCAGTTACCGTCCATATCCGAAGTCATGAAGGGTTGTGTCTTGTCTGTTCCGCCAGCGACGAAATAACCGCCGTGGCGATACTCATGTTGCTCCTGTATCTCAGGACAATCGCACATCTTGATGTAGGTCTCTGAAGTGTCCATTATTCCGCAGCCGCCTTCTCCGCAGCTTCCTTGTCGCCCACCTTCTGCGCCACCCAGTCAAGGACGAGGGGCGCTTGGTAGGCAGTCAAGTCTGACAGGGTCTTGATACCCCAGCCACGAACCTCATTGAACTGAGTCTTAATGTCCTCCCAAGACATACCAGCCTTCCCCAAGGCGTTCCTGATGGCCTGCGTCTCCTCCTCACTGCACGGCTGGTCCTCGGGCTTGACCTCGGGCGTGGTTGCTTTCTTGGCCCTCGTCTTCGGCTTCGGTTCCTCCGTCTCGCCGATGTCGCCGGCGGGTGGCTCGGTGAAGGGTAGCTCTTCGGGGGTAATTTCGCCAGTTACCGGGTCGGCAGGCGGGGCAGGCGGCAATTCGGCGTCTTTGACCTCGTGGTACTCGCCGGTGACGTCACCCGCCCTTTCTTCCTCAGACTCTTCCCATGAACCGAACGGGGCCGGTATGGAGAATCCTTTGCGGAGACCCTGCGCCTCTGACCGCTTCTCCGCGATCCGATGAGGGTCAACCGCGAGCGGCAGGAACTCAGCCCCACGGCTGTCCCTTGCCTTCTGGATTTCCTTGGCCCTGACCTTGCCCCAGCCGACGAACGGGTGCGAACTGCCCTTGCGCCACGCTTCACACCGATACAGTAGGTCGCCTCCCTCGGCCTCCCGTTCCTGCCGTTCGGCCTCTGTAGCAGGGCGGGAATTGATGCCGTCAAACTTGCCTGTCTCCTGCGCCTTCCTCATGCGACCGTCGATTGTGATGTAAGGGTTCCCCTGGTAGACCATGATTTCGTGCATGAGCGGGTCGAAGCCGTAGCCCATAGCCACGACGCACATCATCTTCTTGTCGTCAAGCGTCAGGTCCCTAGGGAACTTCGCTTGGGCGATCCTCTCCATCATGGTCGGCTGGTCCATCTCCATCAGTCCTGTGCTGTCCATTCCACTTTCTCCTCTTAGCATCGCTAGCTGGTCTTTTTCCGTCGCCGACATTCGGCGTTTCTCAATCGTGCCGTGCTCAAGGTTCACACACCGGAGAACGTACTGCTCCCCGAAGCCGAGCGACTGCCCCCACGCCGCGTTGATCGGCTTGCCACAGACGCCACACTTGCTGTCTTTAGCTCTCCGGAGCATGACCTCGCGGGGCATATCGCGTTCGAGTATCGGCATCAGTTCAACCTCAGGTCCGTCGGCCTCGACTGCATCACGCCCTCTTCTGCCTCTATGGCCTCGATGGTGCGTTCCCACTGCCTGTCATAGTCATCAACGGCAACGTCAAAGGCTTCATCCCGGTAGCGGCTGACGTCACCAATGCGCTTGCCGTTCGGCAATGTCGTAGTTCCCCGGCTTGCCCAACTATGCCAGTCTGATATGAAGAGGGCATCAAGCGGCGGTAGTTCATAAGGGAAGTAGACCCTACCGCGCCCGTGCTGGAAGTCCTCATCCACAAGCAGACCGTATTTGCCGATTTGCACGCCAGTGACAGTGGAGGTCTCGCCGATGTCATTGACTAACCTATCTCCGACTTCAATAATGCTCGTCCGCTCCTCCGTCATGCTTCCTTATCCTTCGCTTCCTTCACGCAGGGCGGCTTCGGGGTAGGCCACCGGGAGATAGGCGGCAGGTTCATCCGGGCCGCTGCCTTCCGGGCCAAGTCCTGCCCTGCCGGTGGTCTGGCGGTTTTGCCTCTACGTAGTGGCATTACGGCTCCTGTGTGGCGCTGACGGTCTCTCGTGGTATCTCAGGCAGGTTCTTCAGACCATCAATCAGGTCGTGGAGTTCGGCAATCATGGTGACTACCTGCTGCAAGTCTGCCATGCCGGTGCCAGTGACCTTGTGATTGACCAGCCACTTGAGAGCGTTCTGGGGACTTGCGAAGTAGCCTTGAGGATACCAGTTGTCATGTTCGGGCACACCGTCTTTGGCAGGAATCCTCTTGCGCTTCGAGATGGTGACGTTCATACTGTCCGACTCGATGCGCCAGTCTTTACCTATGTCCATTGTCTGCCTCCTGTATCAGCGACTATCCCGAGTCTGTATCACCATTATGGACTATGATTCGAGATTTGTCAAGTGCCTACTACTTGACAGCAGGGCAAATACTGTGATACATTCTCTGTATGGAGGGTGACACATGAACGACGAGATGCGCGAACTGTTCCAGAAAGCCAACGCCCTCACTATCACTGAGGCGACCGCGCTACTAAAGGTAAGGCGCGTGACCTTGCATCGTTGGATGAAAAGCGGCAGGCTTCAGTCCTATAAGCTCGGCCACCACAGGGCTATTCCGGCCAGCGAGGTTGAGAGGCTGCTGGCATGACCGACCTCACCGACCACCAAGCCGCTATCCTGAAGTATGCCCAAGGCCACCCCATCATTGAAAGACGCTCCGAGTTCACCGAGGCTGGCCTTGCACCGGACGTTATCAAAGCCGAACTAGAGACGCTGGTGAATGCGGGTTTGCTGGCTATCGGTGGGGATAAGTACACCGACCTAGCGCACACGACTTACCTGGCTGGCGATGGCAACATCAGCGAGGTTTTGTCCGGCGTGAAGGGAATGAAGAAGACCCGCCCCCAGATGCTTGACATGGTGTCCAAACTCCGCGCCGACTTCCCCTCGGTTGACCTTCTCGAAGAGGTCAAGAACTGGGCGATGTACAAACTCGACCACCCCGTCACAGCCAAGAGCAACGTGGCCTTGCAACTTAGAACTTGGATGAAGAAGTCTCTGGAATATGGAGGCAAGGCGAATGAACAAGGAAGGGCTACAACCACTGGGCGACAGCCTACCAGCGATGACGCCCGCGAACGGAGCACCCGCCAGCCCCTTAGTTGAAGAGCCGGACTGCCCCATCTGCCTTGACCGCGAATGGGTGCATCCGATGGTGAACGGCAAGGTGGACTACGGGGATGTCAAGCGGTGTGCTTGTCAGAAGAAGAACGACGACAACCGCAAGCGCCTCGCCCTTCTGCTGGGGTGCCGGCTACCACGGGATGCCGACCGCTTCACCTTCGACACCTTCAAGGTATTCCCCGACCTTCAGGAAGCCTACGATGCCTGCCGGGCCTTCGCCAATGGCAGAAGCGACGTTGAGTGGTTGACCCTGCTCTCGGCAGTAGACAAGGGTAAGACGCACCTCGCCATCGCGATCTGCCACACGTTCATCAAGCGGGGCATCCCGGCGCGGTATCTGTTTGTCCCCAGTGGGCTTGACGCTCTCCGCGCTGGCTACGATACCGAGGGCGAACAGGGCTACGATGCCCAACTGCGCCACATGATAGCGGTGGACCTGCTGGTGCTGGACGACCTCGGCGCTCAGGTGCCGACGCCTTGGGCCATGGAAAAACTGATGATGATTGTGGACCAGCGATACATGGCGGGGTTGCCACTGGTGGTCACGACGAATAAAGCTCTGAACATGCTCCCCGGCGACGATGAGGGCCGGATTGGCAGCCGCATCATGCGCCACCGCAATGCACTTGTCGTCACCATCAAGGCACCCGAGTTCAGGATGAGGGGGGAGACATGAGCGACAACTTACCGGATGATATTGCAGAACTAATTGGAGTGGGGATTCACAAAGGTCTACGGCTTATGGATGGCGATGACGCCGACCGCGCCCACAAGGCCATTGCCGGGCTGGACTCAAATTGGGCACAGTTGGTCGAGAGTGTGGCTGAAGCAGTTATAGCCAAGACGGTCAGCCAAAGACACAAGACCTTCGCCGACTGGCTGCGCTCCCGGTGGACACCAGTGGGCGCTCAGTTCAACATCACGGCGGCAGACCTGGACAGGCTGGACGAGGGTAAAGCGCCCTTTGGGATGGTGGAATGAAGTACGGCAACCGAAGAACATGGTCGGAACTCTGCCAGCGTATGTTCGATTCCAAGCTGGAGGCGACACGCGGCGAGGAACTGAACCTGTTGCAAAGAGCCGGTGAGATTGCCGACCTCCAGTACCAGGTCAAGTTCACCCTGTGCGAGAAACCCCGCATCACGGTAACGGTGGATTTCAGCTACGTAGTTGATGGTGAGTTCGGCGAGCACAAGATTCCAGTCAAAGTTATCAAATACGAGGATGCCAAGGGCGTCTTGACCCGCGACAGCCGCACCAAGTACGCTTGGCTGGAAGAGAAACACGCCGTGCGCGTCATCTTGTGGAGGGGATAATGGCAGACAGAAGCATTGAGTTTACTGTGCAATCCTGCCCGAGGTTGCTAGGAGCAGCCGAGTGTGGCATCATGTTCAACGGTCAGTTGATGGGGCCGTGGGTCAACTTCTTGGACGCGGAAGCTATCAGCAAGTGGATTGGAATAGCATTAGACGACCTACTCGATGTAGAAGCATCGCTAACCACGAGGACTGCCAAGGAGGTGCTACGATGACAGACCAAACGACACGGAGGAGAAAGCCAGTGGCAGATAGGTCTTGTACAGGCGAAACAGGTATGGGTGGCCCGTGCTATGGAATGCTAACAATCGACCACGACTGGAAGCCACCCGACGGCTTCGACCCGCGTATGTATCGGTTTGTTTGTGACAGAAACCCAGCACACGTTTACTTCCTCGTGATTGGGCCGAAGGAATTGGAAAACCTGAAGCCAAAGACAGCACCAGAAGCTCTCCCTGGCTTATAGGGGCGTCTCGAAATGACAACCACACTGACCCGCCAAGTCCAATGCACGCGGCAATACAACGGTATGCGCTGTAGTGGTCAGGTCTACTACGATCCAGGCACCGAGGAGCTTCACTGCCGACTCTGCAACAGAGAGTACACGATAGAGCGTGGGCAGGCGTTCCTGGTTGGTGGTGGTCAGGGTATCCTTGACCTGCGCGGGTGGGGTCACAGGTCAAAGCGGTGACTTGACAGGTCGGTAGGTGTGTGCTACAGTGAAAGGTCGGTGTGAACCGACCGCCTCCTTTGGGTTGAGACCCCGGCGGTTGAACCGGGGTCTCCCCATTTCAGGGGTTTCGCCGGAAGGCAGCCAAACACTGACCCTCATGGCGACGCGAATCATCCACCGGATCGCCTTGCCACGCCCCTGTCGAGTCAGTCCATCGGAAAGGCAGGGCGCATCTCAAGTAGCCAAGTGGTGCCTCAAGCGGCAACGCCAGAGACATTGGCCCCAAAGGCACACGTCGCCCTTTCTTAACCACCAGAACGTGATAATGTCTCATCGTCTCCCCATTTCAGGGCCGTGGCAGCTTGGCGATGCGGGCGGTAATGGTGTCCGCTGCGTGGAGAGCATCAGTGGCACTGGTTACAGCGCCTTGTCCAACCAGCGTGTTGAAGACCTCAGCGTGTATCCTAGAGCTATAGACACTCTCCGGCATACCCGGCTCGTTCGCTTCCTCTTGGACCCGCAGCGCCTCGGCCACGAGGTCCGGAGCGGTGTCTATCGTGATGCCGGCGTGCATCATGGCTTGGAAGCGTTCATCAGTCAGGCCGCCCAGGTAGCGGAAGAGTTGCGACGGCGTGCCCTTGAAGGCGACACCGCGGGGTTTGGCTTGTTCGGGGACGGGGTTGCAGTGAACTATCGTGTTGGTCGAGGGACATGAAAACCAACGCCCTCGTTTAGTGTGGCACTTGAAGGGTATGATTTCGTGGTCACGGCCATGGTCGCAGCCCTCGCAGGTCCCAGCTTCCCCAGCCGTATCGCACCTGACCTGCGCTGGCTTGCCCCACGGCGGTGTCAGTGGGCCGAACAGGTCAGTCGGGACGGGCTCGCAGAGAGCGCCCTTGACACCCTGCGCCCCCTTGCAGGGCGTGTCGCAGATGTCCGAGTGCCGATGCTCCGTGGCTGATATGCAGCCCTTGAAGGTGCACTCGTCCTTCTTATTGCATACTACCTGATTCATGTCTTGGCCTCCTCTTTCTTTCCGTTGCGGATCTTCACGGGGCTGTGTATGTGGTCGCATCTCGGGTGGGTGCACTGCCAGAGTTCGTGAGTGAGGCCGTTATTCTCCCACTCGCCGAGATACGTGCACTCCCAGCCATCTAAGGGGCACCGGAATGGTTGCTTGCTCATTTCACGCCTTCCTTGAAGGTGAAGTTGATACCACCGGGTAGGGGTATCGTTAGGTGAAACTCGACGCCGCAAGGGCAGTTGTAGTGCAAGGTCTGTCCGCCACCATTACCGAAGCCCGTGCCCGATTGCATATTCTTGCGGCACTGCGGGCAACGCACCTTGATATAGCGGCGCATCAACTCAAAGCCGTTGTTCTGCGTAGTCGTGACGGATATTTGGTGCTCAATGGAGAAGTCGATGGCCCGTTGTCTGTAATCGTCCTTGCCGGGGTCGCGGAAGTAGTAGTCCTCAATCGTCACCGTGTGGTTGATATGCGGGTTTTGGTCAAGGTCGGGTAGTAGCTGCTGCAATTCGTTCAGTTTCATCTCTCTCCCTCCTGCGTTACTGGGTCGCCTTTGCTTTCTCTATGGCTTGGCGCAAATCATACAGAAGTTCCTCTATCTCCGTCTCCCCAACAAGGAGCGTCAGGTTGCCGAAGTCCTCGGAAGTCATGTATCCAAGGGTAGTTATTTTGCTTGCCGCCTCCACCAACTCACTGACTATCTCGGCCTGCTCTGCCTTGGCCCGGTTGTAGCCTCTCGCATCGCCGTGTATGTCGCCCTCATCCCAAGCCTCACGGTGCCCTCCACAGATATGGCATGGTAACTCTGAATCAGGATGGTCTATCTTCGGGTATGGATTCTCCATTATCATTCCCCTCCTTGTCTCAGTCCTCGCTGTCGCCGGTATCAGACGAGTCCCGCCTGCCGGTAGGACCCACCCTGGAGGTATCACGTTCTCGGGCTTGTCTACCATCATCATCTCCCCTTTAGCCAGGTCCAGAAACCATACAGCAGAATCAGACCCAGCAGGGCAAGCTCCAGGCTCAGTACCAGCGTGTCGGGCTCGTAGAGAAACTTGCCCGTTATCTTGATTGACAGCAGCGACCACAACTGAGCGAGGCTGAGTCCGACGATCACGGCTGACTTGAACCTGCGCGTGATGTCCTCGCGTCTTGCTGCCTTGCGTTGCCTGATCCAGTCGTTCATGGTTTCTCCTTCCCCATCCCCCGACCTGCCCCAGACCCCCAAGGTAGCCCAGGCAGGCGGGAGAGTGGCGGGCTATCCTGCGTTGAATGAGGCACAGATAACCGTGCCCGCTTTCAGCCTTTTGGCAGCTTGCCCAACAAGACGCACTTTGACGCGTTGGGGAACAGCCCACCCAAAGCTAAAGCTGCTCGGGTTGACGAGCCGAGCTTCGCTGATGCTGTTCGCCACCACAACAGCCGAATCGTACTCGTCATAGCCAACCTCGTCAGTCCGGGAAATCTGATACAGATTCATCGTCCCTCTCCTCAACCTGTTCATTCAGTGGGCGGGTGGGGTTAGTCTCTTTGTTCCCTGTGGTCGTACTCACCTTCCCCGAGGAATACAGCGTCGTCAAAGTTGGATGTGTTGTCGGTGTTTTTCCACTCGGTGTATTCAGCCACACCCTCACCATCGAGCTTGCAGAAGTTATGCCAAGTGTGCCCGAACTGGCTTCCTCTGAGGTCGTCAACAATCCTCCGTTGCTTCGCCGAGTAAAAGAACTTTCCTCGCATATCCATCGTCCCGCCTCCTTGCTTATTCCTCAGATACAATAACAGGTCGCTTGGCATTTGTCAAGTAGGTAGACGTTACAGTTTACTAGATTGCTTGACATTTATTGGTGAAGTGTTTTACACTACTTGCATGGACACTGTACTGCTGGACACCACGCCCGCAGGGCTGAAGCGCATTAGAACCTTCCTCGAACTGACTCAGAAGGTACTAGCTCAACTGCTGGGCGTCAGCGAGTGGACTATCCACAGGTGGGAACGCGGGCAGGGAAAGCCTGGACTTCTGCACCTCCGGGAACTCAATCGGCTGGTACGGGAGGCCGGAGGATAACCGTGGCATCAGCAGGACGCCGCCGCATGCCCATAGCAGTGCATGACATCTGCCCTTGTGGTTGCGGTCAGGTATCCCGCCCGCTTATCCCGGGGGCTACCAAGCACCGGCTAAAAGCCGAGGTCAACTTCATTTGCCAGTCTTGCCACACCCAGAAGCCGGAATCTCAGCTTGAGATAGACCATATCTATCCCTGGGCGAAGGGTGGCCCCAACATTGAATCCAACTGGCAGGTGCTCTGCAAAACCTGCAATCTTAAGAAGGCCGGGCCTGACAGGCGTGTTCCGCATAGAGGCATGCAGCTCACGTTGGCACGGGGGCTGGTATAGGTAGGGTAGCTTATGGGTCGGCCCGCAAAACAGACGGTGGACTATTTCCCCCACTATGCTAATGCGTCGTCGCGCAAGACCGTCGAGATAATGGAAGTCGAGTTTGGGGCGGCTGGCTATGCCTTTTGGTTCAAGCTGCTGGAACTACTCTGCCGCTCTCCTGGCCATTACTACACGTTCCCCAACGAAGAGGAACTCATGGCCCTGGCGGCGCTTACCAAGACGGGCCTTGACCAGACCAAGCCCATGTTGTCCAAGCTGGCAAAGCTCGGGGCTATAGATGCCGGCCTGCTAACGGTTCACTGCGTTTGGTCCAAGAATCTCGCCGACAATGTATCCTCTGCTTATGACAAAAGGGCAGGCGATCCGCCAACCAAACCAACCAGGGAGTACATCGTTGAACAGTACAGGCAAGACGGTATCTTCCTCAGTTCCGACCCGGATACGCCGTTTCCGGTACCGGAAATAGCCAATACGGTAGACAATCAAGCCGATAAGTCGATTCCCGTACGTGAAGGGAAGGGAAGGGAATTACCCGAAGAGAATAGTAGAGAAGTTTCTCTTGCTTCTTCTCTTCCAGAGAAATACCGTTACCGCTCTGACGGCCACCAACCCCTGACGCAAGAGGACATCGACAACAACCCCAGTCGCAAGTGGCGATGCGTGGGATTCAATGACAAGCTCCAGTGGGACTTTGTCTGTGAAGAGAACGACAAGGGCGAGCGTCCCTGCGGCGATCCGATTGTCGGCTGCGTGTGCGCGGGGTCAGTGGAATGAAACAGGAGTGGAGCGGTTGCTTGGCTCTAGAGAAACTGAGACGGTGGGATACTCAGTTGTGTTGCTCATCTTGTCACGACGATGCGGCTGAGGGGTACTATGGTGGTG
>SDBV01011213.1_pt1 | contig 11643 bp, 10 predicted proteins | sample 2277081 | NCBI WGS metagenome assembly SDBV01 (sample SAMN10402039, study PRJNA504765) | marine sediment metagenome | isolation source: marine sediment core GS10_PC15, 223 cmbsf | place: Arctic Ocean: Southern Knipovich Ridge | collected 2010
CATACAATCATGAAGCAGAGGAAAAATAAGCCGGTATTTATAATTGACATCTCTGTGCCGCGAAATATTGATCCGGAAATCAACAACATAGACAATATCTATCTTTATGACATAGATGATTTTCAAGGGGTCATTGATACAAACATAGAAGGTAGGAGCAGGGAAGCAGAGAAGGCTGAGAGAATCATAGATATCGAGGTTGATACACTTTTAAAATGGTATGCATCACTCTCCACAGTGCCGGCTATTGTCGCACTCAGAGACAAAGCAGAAGCTATAAGAAAGGAAGAACTTGAAAAAACTGTTAGAAGACTGGATGGTCTTAATGAGGAAGAAATTAAATCCATAGAGGCATTAACAAACTCTATTGTGCATAAACTCATACATCTGCCTACTGCTGCACTTAAGTCCGAGGTAGAGGATAAAGACATAATGGTTGATATTGTCAGGAGACTTTTTGACTTGGATACAAACCAGGGAAATGAATCCAAAGAACACCGGATGAACCATACAGCTCATATCAAAGAAAGTGATGAAGGGAAATCATAAAGTAGTTGTTGCAACCCGTGGCAGCAGGCTTGCCCTGTGGCAGGCGGACTGGGTAAAAACAGAACTGGAGAAAAAATACCCTGGAACTGTAGTCGAGCTTAAAAAGATAAAGACCACAGGTGATAAAATCCTTGATGTTCCACTTGCAAAAGTCGGAGGGAAAGGACTTTTTGTAAAAGAAATAGAAGAGGCTCTCTTAAGAGGAGATGCAGACCTGGCAGTTCACAGCATGAAGGACGTTCCGGCAGTTTTACCGGCAGGGCTTCATATTACTGCTGTATGTGAAAGGGGAAACCCGAGAGACGCACTGATAACAAGAACACAGAACACAACAAATCCCCCCTTGCCCCCCTTTAGCAAAGGGGGGATGGGGGGATTTGTTAAAAGCTTCAAAGACCTGCCTCAAGGCGCAACAGTTGGCACGAGCAGTCTCAGGCGTTCATGCCAGCTTCTGCATATCAGACCTGATTTGAAGATTGCTCAACTCAGAGGAAACCTTGACACCCGGATAAGAAAACTTGATGAAGGACAGTTTGATGCAATTATTGTTGCTGCAGCAGGGGTAAAAAGGCTTGGCATTGCTGACAGAATTACAGAAATCCTTGATATAGGAATAAGTCTTCCTGCCATTGGACAGGGTGCAATAGGAATAGAATGCATGACTGATAATAAGTTTATTAATAATCTCCTTAAGCCTTTAAACCACCCTGATACAGCAGTTTGTGTACGTGCTGAAAGGGCATTTCTGAAAAAGCTTGAGGGCGGCTGTCAGGTTCCAATTGCAGCACATGCACGACTGCTACAGCAGGGATCAGGGGTCAGGGGTCAGGGGTCAGACTGTGAACTGTCAACTGTGAACTGTCAACTGGTTATGGATGGTCTTGTGGGGACAATATCCGGGGATAGAATAGTTAAGGATTCTATCAAGGGAAAACCAGAGGATGCAGAACAGCTTGGCACAGAACTGGCAGAAGACCTTTTATCAAAGGGAGCAAAAGAAATCCTCGATGAATTTTATAACCAAAAATAAGAACCTTTTGACCTTTGCGGGAGTACAACATTTCAGTGGTTAATGCTTAATTTCTCTATCTAACTAAATTTACATTAAAAATCAAGCGGACTTTTTGCCTCTTTAGATGTGCTACTTTTAACAGTCACTTTCATATTGAATATAACAGCTATTTTTGATATAACTAAGAAAACCTTATAATCACTTGTTCCCCGCTCGCTGCGCGACCGGGGAATGGCGAAATGAGTAGATGTGTGTATCTCCGTCGCACAGCTCCGGAGAACCACACAATGGAGTAGTCCGCTTCGCGGCTACTCATTTCGCCATTATGCCCATAATAAAGAAAATGATTGTGCCTTAGGCCGTCATTTGTTAATAAATAATTACTTCCCTGAAACTTATCAATTTGTTTATATAAATTATAGTTATCAATATCTTTGCACCATGAGAAAGGGGACTAAAAAATGAGAGCATTTAAGATGATCATATTGAATTTTATTTTAAGTATCTTACTACTTTTCCTGACTGGTTATGCAAATGCTGCTTTATTGTCAGCTAATTGGCAAACTACGGGAGATAACCTCGTTACACGTGACACTGTCTCATCATTGGAGTGGCTTGACCTCACTGTCACAACAGGGTTATCTGGTACATATGTGCTTAATAATTACTCTGAGTGGCGATATGCAACACTAGCTGAAATAGATGGTTTATTTTACGCAGCGGGAGCCACTGCTCCATATAGTGGCTGGAGCAGTTTAAACAATAATTTGGCAGGACCATTGATTAACCTATGGGGCCAGACTCAGGAAATTAAAAGAGGAACTGAAACTTCTTGGAGCTCATACGCATTGTTTGATCTAACTTCTAATAGTGGCAATGCAGTAGCAGTGCAACATTGTACTAGTGGCTTTAATTCTCTGTGTAGTACTGGCGATTGGTTTAACTCTGTGGATTTCGAACCCTATCTTGGTGCTAATCTCGATTTTTCAGATCCAGAATACGGGCATGCCTTAGTAAGAAGTGTATCTATCATTCCCGAACCAATAAGTTCTATCCTATTTATAACTGGTGGAACACTTTTAGCAGGACGGCGTTACATAAAAAGAAAGAAAAAGGCATAACATGACATTGCTCTGAATGCCTGCCAGCGGTGCCGTTTTGATTTTTACTAGTTTGTAGTTTTCTAATTGTCTTGGGAGTATGTTGCTATCATATATGGCAGGCATCAGAGAATTTTGTGTTAGATTTTGAATTAATAAATGAGAATGAATAAAATTCCTATCAGTATAAATATAAAGATATAATTATTGACGCCTGTAAATTAATGTCCTATGCCTAAAGTTTCCGTCATTCTCCAGCTTGACCGGAGAATCCAGCGCCTTAAATAGTTCCCTGCTTACTGCCTGCAGGGACGGCGTCTGGATTCCCGCTTTCGCGGGAATGACAAATGCGGACATTATTATGCAGGTATTAATAGTTCAAAATGTAGAACAATATCTGGACAATATATTCCAAAGGATAATTCAATAAGGAAAGTGTCTTATATCAAAAGGCGGTGGGAAAATACTTGCTGAGGTTTATAACAGATGAATTTAGATGGATTTTTTGGTTGGTTTGCTCTTGAGTATGGGTCTTATGCGACGGGACGAACTGTTTTGCCCTTTGCCGCTGGTTGGAATTAATATCGTCTTACCCGTTACTATAAGTGCCCTTCTGTTCAGAGAGTTTAAATCAATTATTGCCTGTGTTGGTACGCCGAATCGCCTGGCTATTCTTCCTACAGTATCTCCCTTTCTGATAGTATAAAATTCTACGTAGAGGATCTCATCCTCACCGGCATTCTCCAGATTAGTAAGGAATATTTCTTTTGTCCCTTCCGGGATTCTTAACCTATAGGTTGCGACATTTGGTGGAGTACACCAGCGCCTTAATTCCGAGTTTAACCCTTTTATCTCTTTAACACTGACTCCTGTAAATTTTGCCACTACTTCTAAATCCATAGGAGAGTCTATTACAACCTCATCGAATTTAAAAGGATCGTGATAAGTAACGTGCTCAAAGCCAAAGCTTTCAGGGTCTAATGCAATAGCAGTAGCCGCTATATAAGAGGGGACATAGTTTTTGGTTTCCCTTTTTATATGCCTTGTTTTTCTCAATTTCCAGAAATCATAGCTTTTTGTCCTGCTGACTGCTCTGCGTATTTTACCTTCTCCTGCATTGTATGCCGCAAGTGCAAGGTTCCATGAATCAAACATCTCATATAAATCGCTTAGATATTCAGCTGCTGCTATGGTTGATTTTATGGGGTCCCGCCTTTCGTCTACCCACCAATTTATCTTTAACCCGTATTGTCTTGCGGTTCCAGGTATAAACTGCCAGGGACCTGCTGCCCTCTTTGGTGAATAGGCATTGAGCTTAAAACCGCTTTCAATTAAAGGGAGAAAAACAAGCTCCTCCGGAAGGTTTTTTTCTCTAAAAATCTCTGCCATTATCTCAAGGTACCGTCCAGCCCGATTTAACCGTATGAGAAACTCTTTCTTGGATTTTTTAGAATAATAATGAAGATGCTGTTCAACTGCCTTATTGAATCCATGTGTTTCATAAAGAGTTACTACGCGTATCTTTTTTGCAAAATCAGGGCTTAAAACCAGGATATGCCGGCTTGAACTTGTTTCAACAGCATCAGCAAGAACATTCTCAGAGGCAAACAAAGAGGTCATAGCAGTAGTACATAAAGAAGGGGGTGAGTATGAAGGAACACTTAGCTCAGGGACAACAAGCTGCATGGGATTGTCTGCACGCGTCTCTTTAGCATGACTACTATGCCATCCATAACCTGTTATAATTGTCAGTAACAAAGTTATTATTGTAAATCTAACGTATCTATGCATTATCCCTACTTTTTTACCTGAAAAAGTCAAGATTGTCAAGGTTTTTTACATGCCCAACTCATAAGAAATACTCATAGATTTCATTAAAGATTTAAGGGGAATTACTTACTAAAGCTGTTATAATCACTTTTTAAGGAAGCAGTCCGTCTATGAAGCAGAAATTTGAGACAATTATTAGACACATTATAAGCGCTGAAAAGGGCGGTAAGTCACTGTCGAAAATAAATATTTCGGAACAGTTTCGAACGGCAGAAAAAGACAGCCATGCAATTGCAAGAAATCTAAATGCAGCTTTTTTAATCGCGCTTTCTGGAGAAGCACACCCTTTGTATAATCAGGCATTAGGATATCTGAGTGATTTCCAGGCTCATCCCTCATGGGAGAAGGCCGTGCATTTTTATAAAGACGGACTAGAGCTTATCCGCTCGGAGATATCCAACAGGTTTTATATTGACGACAGATTTGAAAAAGAATTAATTAGCCTTCATTCATGGATTATTAGTTCGGAAAACCGTAAAAACCATAAGAAAACAGTAGAAAAGATCTACAGGGTCTTTTTCCCTGAAGGCGTTGGTTTGTCAGATAACCAGAATCGGGAAGAAAAAATTAATTTACTCAGGGAAAAAAGGAAAATCAGTATTTCCAGGTTAAATCCTTCACCTGTTGCCAATCCGGCAAAAGAAATCTTATTCACATCTAATATACTTATTACAATACCCTCTGTTTCAAGAGGCATTAACAACCTGCCCGTAAGCTCTAACATTCAGCAGATGTTAAAAGAGGTGGTCCAGGAAGAACAGATGTACTGGTATGACCACCCTATTCCTGTTGGAACAGCTCCTGAACATAATGAAGTTTTGCATGGATTAGAGGGTCTGAATGAAGCTGTTGCTTTTGAAAAAAAACAGGGGACATTAAAGGGGAAAGACACGCTTACCTGTGTTCTTTCAGTTTCAGTAACTCATGAAGGGCTTCAGAATATTGCAAAAGAGTATCTGGAGGATGAATTAAAAAAAGAAAAAAACATTCAGCACTTAGACGCATATGTGTTTACAGAGGCAGATACTATAAAACTGATAGACGAAATCCTTATCCCTGCAGCTGAGAAATACTTAGGCATAAAAGAGCATGGTTTGCTGTATGAGATTATCGGAGTAGATGGAGAATATGGCAGACATTACAGTTTTCTAAAGGCAATATCAGCATTCTGGCAGGTTTTTATCGACCCTGAGATTAAGGGGACTTTTAAGATTGACCTTGATCAGGTGTTTCCTCAGAAGGAACTGGTTGAACAGAGCGGTTCTTCTGCTTTTGAACATTTTAAAACCCCTCTCTGGGGAGCGGAAGGAACTGACAAAAAGGGGAACAAGGTGGAACTTGGCATGATTGCCGGTGCACTGGTAAACAAAAAGGATATTAAAAAATCTTTATTTTATCCGGATGTGCGTTTTCCTAAAAAGGAAATTAAGTGGGATGAATTGATTTTTTTCAGCCTCCTTCCTCAGGCTATTTCAACTGAGGCTGAGATGATGACCCGTTATACAGATAATGCGTTTGACGCTAAAAAACAGTGCATTCAGCGAGTTCATGTTACCGGAGGAACCTGCGGAATCCTTATAGACTCTTTGAGGAAATATCAACCTTTTACCCCGACATTTGTAGGACGGGCAGAAGACCAGGCATATATCCTTTCTTCATTATTTCATGACTCCCAAAAAAATTTACGCTATGTTCATAAGGACGGGCTGATTATGCGGCACGACAAAGAGGCTTTTGCAGGAGAAGCCATAAAAATTGCTTCCATGGGTAAGTTGATTGGCGATTATATAAGAATTCTTTTGTTTTCATATTATGTGAATGCATTGCCCTGGACATTTGATGATGTAAAAAATTCAATTGATCCGTTTACAGGCTGTTTTGTTTCAAAAATACCGCTTACAGTTGTATATTTACGGTTTGCATTAAAGGCTGCTTCATTTTTTGAAGACTCAGGAAAGGGCACTCAGCAGGGTTTTGAATTCTTGCAGGTTGGCTTAAGACGTCTGTATGAAACTATACAGAAACTGACTGGAGCCACTAATCCCCTGTTAGAACAGTGCTGCAGGGAAAAGAAGGGGTGGAATTTGTTTTATAATATACTGGACGTTGCAGAGAAAAACTTGAAAAAGCAAGATACATTTGCCATTAAACTGCAAAATAAAGCAAAATCTTTAATCAAGACATGTAAAATAAGTTTTAAGGGAGATTAAATATGTTAGAAAATATAGCCAGCAGATACTTTTTTCTTGATAGAAGCGGAAAGCCGCTTAATCTGGAGAGAAAAACTGCTGTTGACCAGAATGAAAAGGAGTACGGACCTGATTTCAGCGGCCTTACATCGATTGTCATCATTTCAGCGGAAAGAGGCAATGATACCAAACGGTGTGTAGAAACGATATTCGAAAACACCGTTGAAGAACCCTTTGAAATAATATTAAGTGATGTGGGTTCAAGCGCTGAGACGCTGGAAATTATCTTTGCTTTGGAAGACAAACATAAAAATGTGCATGTCATTTACAACAAACAAAGCACAGGAACAACCGGGCAAAGAAATCAGGGAATTCATTATTCAAGAGGAGAATATGTTGTGCTTATGGATAATGATGTACTTGTACTGTCTGAGTGGCTGAAACACCTGAAAAATACCGCATCTAAAGACAAAAATATCGGGCTGGTCGGCTCAAAACTTCTAAAAGTAGAAATAGACAGTGTTTATTACTGCGGCTGCCACACCATTACTCTGGAAAAAGGGGAAAGAGTGTATGGAATAGGACTGGATAAGGCAGGGCCAATGTCGAATCTGCATAGATATGACTCTATTGTTATGAAGGGTGGCGAGGTGCCGTGGTATACCACTACCACAATCCTTGCCAGACGGGATACGCTCTTTAAAGTCGGTGGTTTTGACGATATGGTGGAAGGCAAGGGCATTTTTATTGCAAATGAGGACAAGGACCTTTCATTAAGCATCAGAAAGAGTGGATATAAAGTCTATTATTGTCCTGAATCTGAGACCATTCATAATCATGATTACTCAAAGGTGGATAGAAAAGATGCGTATCACAGCAAATACCGTCTCAGGATGGAACAGATTGAAAAAGACACTCAGTATTTCTTAGATAAATGGCGGATTACATATCTTATTGAAAAACTTCCGCATGAAGACAACTCAAGTAAGTGGGATGGAAAGACACTGGTTAAAGTGGACCTTAATCTGAGTTCAAATGGCTTAAGAAACGATATTGTTACAATAGGCACGCTTTTTGCTTAGAGAATATCATACCTAAATTGAGCGATTCTCATGTGGTCTGATGTGCAAAGCAAGTTCTCCGCCTCAGCGGATCCGACGAGTCGGAAAAGATTCATAATGCGACCTGTCTGCCGGCAGGCAGGCAGGATATTGAAATTGTTTTATTGCTATATTTAGTTTTTCACTTAAAAAGTAGGGTTTATAAATAAACTATGTTTCCGATAGGCCCGCAAAAAGAAAAGGCGCTTAAGCAGAAATTAGAAAACTTACGTATTTACGAAAAAGACATCAAAGAATCATTTATCCGCTCAAGTGGCAAAGGCGGGCAGAAAGTCAACAAAACCTCTACCTGCGTTTATCTTAAACACGTTCCAACCGGTATTGAGGTAAAGTGCAGTAAAGCCCGTACCCAGGGACTAAACCGCTATTATGCAAGACAGATTCTTTATGCAAAAATAGAGCATTTAATTAAAGGCAGGGAAAGCGAAGAAAAACAGCGAATTGCAAAAATCAGAAGGCAGAAACGAAAGCGCTCAAAGCGAGCCAAAGAGAAAATACTTGCTCAAAAGAAGCTGCAGTCGCGGAAGAAAAAAGAACGGACTTACAGGAGCGAGCTTGAGGAGTTCTGAGGATATACATCCTACCACCAACCATCGTATTTGTCTGGAGTCTATACTTTTATAAAACTGAAGATGACTGGACATTAAATGAATTTGACTGGAACGACCAACTTCAGATATTATTTGATTAAATAATTTCTGTCCTACCTCAGAGGTGGGACGCTGTTTTATAACGGAATTATACCAGGAGGCAACTAATGATTGAGATAGACGTACCGGGTTTTGGATTAGTTAAACTTAAACATTTTGTTTCTGATTTTACAGGCACGTTGTCTGTTGACGGAAAACTTCTGCCCGGCGTAAAGCAGAGATTAAATAAAATAGCAACGTCTCTCAAAATACATATACTGACTGCTGATACATTTGGTAGGGCAAGGGCTGAGCTAAAAGGCATTAACTGCGAGATAAAAATCCTTAAAGGTAAAAACCATGATATTCAGAAGGAAAAATTTGTAAAAAAACTCGGCGCTAAGAATGTCATTACTTTTGGAAACGGAAACAATGACAGGAAAATGCTCAAAGCTGCTAAGCTTGGCATTGCAGTCACAGAAAGCGAAGGTTGTGCAGTTGATGCTATAAAGTCTGCTGACATTCATGTAACAAGTGCAAAGTCAGGGCTTGACCTTCTTCTTAAGCCCAGGAGATGCAAGGCAACGCTCAGGTATTAAACTAAACAGGAGGTTAAGATTTTGAGTAAAAAGGTTTCTGTTGAACTCGCTAAAAGGCTAAAAAATATTCCTCCTTATCTTTTCGCAATCATTGACAGAATGAAGCAAAAAGCTATTAACAGGGGTGTTGATCTTATAGATTTGAGCGTGGGAGACCCGGATATACCGACTCCTGAACGCATCATTGAGAGGATGAAAAAAGCTGTAAAAAACCCGGTGCACCACCGTTATCCTTCTTATGAAGGCATGCTTTCTTTCAGACAGGCGGTTGCTGACTGGTATAAAAAAAGGTTTAAAGTATCTTTAAATCCTGAAACAGAAGTTCTTTCTCTTATCGGCTCCAAAGAAGGTATCGGACATATACCCCTTGCATTTATAAACCCTGGAGATGTTGTGCTTGTATCTTCCCCGGGATATCCTGTTTATCCTGTTTCAACGCTTTTTGCCGGCGGGAAAAACTATGAAATGCCTCTGATTAAAGAGAATAATTTTCTCCCGGATTTAGAGGCGATTCCTGCAAGTATTCTCAAAAAAGCAAGACTTATGTTTATAAATTACCCTAATAATCCGACTGCTGCTGTTGCTGACCGGGGTTTTTATAAGGATGTAATAAAGTTTGCTGTCAAAAACAATATTATTGTCTGTCATGACGCTGCGTATTCAGAGATTTATTACGGTAGCCAGAAGCCTTTAAGTTTTCTTCAGATTCCTGGTGCTAAGGATGTGGGCGTAGAGTTTCATTCACTTTCAAAAACATATAACATGGCAGGCTGGAGAATCGGTTTTGCCACTGGAAATACAGAGGTGCTTGCAGGTCTTGGAAAGATTAAGACAAACCTCGATTCAGGAATATTCCAGGCAATTCAGGAAGCCGGCATAGAGGCATTAAAGACCAAAGAGCTGATTCTTGGAAAGATAAGGGATACATACAGGGAAAGAAGAGATATCTTATACAAAGGGTTAAAAAACCTGGGGCTTGAGACTGAATTACCAAAAGCGACTTTTTATCTATGGGCAGAAGTACCGAAAGATTTTGATTCAACAAGCCTTACAAAGCATTTACTTAACAGGGCAGGGGTGCTGGTTACTCCTGGCAATGGTTTTGGAGCGCCTGGCGAAGGTTATGTGAGGTTTGCACTGACAGTTCCAACAAAAAGGATAAAGGAAGCAGTTAAGAGAATAAAGAAAATACTTTAAGACAGTTCACACCTGAAACCTGTTTTTTATGGCTATTGCATACATCGGAATCGGCTCTAACTTTGGTAACAGGAAAGAAAACTGTGAAAAGGCGGTTAATCTTCTTTCACGAAAAGGCATTGAGGTTTTAAAATGCTCATCTTTTTATGAAACAGAACCCTGGGGAGTAAAAGAACAGCCAAAATTTATAAATGCGGCTGTAGAAGCGGAAACTGACTTAAAGCCGGAAGAATTATTAAAAACCATTAAAGGGATAGAGTCTGACCTTGGCCGGGGTTCAGGCATACGCTGGGGACCGAGGCTCATAGACCTTGATATTTTGCTTTATAACGACCTGGTTGTTAAAACCAATAATCTTGAAATACCACATCCTGGCGTAAAAAACAGGGCATTTGTGCTTAAACCTCTGTCTGAGATAGCCCCAGATAAAAAACATCCAGTCCTTAAAAAAAGCATTGAGAGCCTGTTATTGGAATGCTTGGAGCCGTCTGAGAAGAATTACCGATAGTTAAGGGTAGGAAGGGAAGTAGCTGAGTAGAGAGAAAAAATAAATCTCTCTACTCGCTATTTTTTAAGCTTTTGAGGTATTTACGATTTTGCCGAAATTTTCAAGGAGTCTTAATCCGGTTGTCTGGCTTTTTTCAGGGTGAAATTGAACTGCAAATATATTGTCTTTCCAGACCATTGAGGTAAACTCAATACCATAGTCTGTTGTAGCCAGGACAATGGTATTGTCCTCTGGAGCAACATAAAAAGAGTGTACAAAATAAAAATACGCCTTATCCTCAATCCCCTCAAGAAGAGGGTTGTCTTTTTGTTTTTTTATCTCATTCCAGCCCATGTGCGGAACTTTTAATTTACTATCGGGAAATTTAAGCACAGTTCCCTTGAAAATATCAAGACCCCTGCATCTGCCGAATTCCTCTGCTTCGCTAAAGAGAACCTGAAGTCCAAGACAAATTCCGAGATAAGGCTTATTTTTTTTAATGGAATTCACAACGGCATCTATTAATTTAAGATTTGTAAGCTCCCTCATGCATTCTCTGAATGCACCTACTCCAGGCAGGACAACACCATCAGCTTTCTCAATAACCTCAGGTCTGTTTGTAACCTTAGCATCTACCCCAAGCTTAAAAAAGCCCTTCTCAACACTTCTGAGGTTTCCCATTCCATAATCAATAATAGCAATCATAATGTTGTATTATGATTTTTTTTAGCAGACAAATTCAAGGTTCTTAGAAAACAGGAGTGTTTCTTCACTTTTTGCATTTAAATATAAGTAAATTTCTTTCATTGTTCATGAGAGAAAATCTTGTAATTTTTTTAATTACACCTTTATCTTTCAGCTCTTTTATTTCCTCTGAAACCTTGGGCCCCTTGCTCAGTACGAGCACGCCGCTTTCTCTCACATAAGGGC
>SDBV01011214.1_pt1 | contig 11643 bp, 6 predicted proteins | sample 2277081 | NCBI WGS metagenome assembly SDBV01 (sample SAMN10402039, study PRJNA504765) | marine sediment metagenome | isolation source: marine sediment core GS10_PC15, 223 cmbsf | place: Arctic Ocean: Southern Knipovich Ridge | collected 2010
TTATTACAACTTCTATATTAACTTCTTCAATATTTTGCAAGTTATCTATACTAAAATAGGAAATTTTATGAGTTCCTAAGCTAAATTGGGCTAAGGTAAATTCATGCGAATATTCTCTCATGGGTCTCATGCGGGTGAAACTATGGGTGAGATATATTCCCGAAAAATTAAAGAGATAGAGGATACTAGATGTTCTTTTTGGTTATATAGGTCCTATAATGCTCAACCAGATTTAGTCAATAGAATGCTTAAATCTAATCTAAACCAAAAAACTTTCCTTTGAATCGGGGCACTTGAATTTAGATAGCATTTGTAGTAACATTTCTTATATTTCTTGAAGTGCTCTTTCTTTAAACCATTCTATAAAATTAGCAAAGTCATTATCTCCTCTCCAGTAGCTCTGTTATATGATTTCTCATTATTTTGGAATGAAGTTAATGCATTTTTAATCCCCAAAATACCCTATCGTTGAGATAGTTTTCTCAATTTGTTCAATGTTTACACCATATCTATCTCGTCCTATTTCAACATGCTCAATGTAAGCTCTTGATGGTGGAATATCCTTAGTACTCTTATTTACAACTTCATAACAATAGCAAGTTAAATATTCAACTTTTGAATCTTCTGAATTGTAAAACTCATCATTGATAATCTCTTCAATTTTCACATGTACTTTATGACGCTTGTAAATCCTTGGGAAACCTTCTGCTAGGTCAATTAAATATAGATATTTTTCTTTAATTCCATAAATAATCCCATAAACATTAGATTTTTCTTCTTTCACAATATCTAGAACTCCACCTTTATTTCTTCTTGAATAATGAGAAAACCTGAGTTTATAATCAATTAATTTACCAACAGCAAGAATATGAGGGGGTTCAGGAGCTATTTTTTTTCTTTCAGTTAGACGATCAGGATTCATATTAGATCCGTAAGCAAAATAATAGCAATCATATGTCATATTTAGCCACTATTTAACAATTAATAAGTAAAATTATTTTTAATTATAGAGCAGGATTTAATAGCACTTAAAATATTAATCTTCATTGTTATACCATAATTCATTTTTTTTTGAATATATTTCATGTATTTCATCAAATGCAGTATTCTTATTTAACCAATTTTCAGCTTTTAAATATCTTTTATTAATTTTAAGACTCTTCTTTGGCATTATAGTCGAGATTAATCTTAACATTGGCGGAATTAAATGTTCATGGACACCATTAGTATAAATATTATATATTTCTTTACTCTTATCCACAGGATTAAGATAAATTAAATTCCGGACTGCTTCTTCTGCAAGAAGATAGTCTGATATTGCGTGTTCTTCTAGAATCTGAAGATTAAAATCTATAAATTCATCAGAATCAAAAGGTTGAATACTCCCAATAAATATAGAAGGAGAAAAACTTCTTTTTTCTTTTGATTTTTGAGAATAACCATTATATATTTTCTTAATAAATTGCATTTTATCAGAATTTTCGAAATTGTTTAAGATTTGAAAGGCTACATGGTTTACATCTTCCCAATTATCTATCTGGTTTAAAATCACCCCTAACAATTCTTTAACCTCAGAATATCCATCTATTGCCATTAGCACGTCTAAGATTTTAAAAAACAAGAAGAAATTGTGAAATGCTTTATTAGCCCCATACATCCAATGTGGAATGCATTTTTTTGCGTTTTCAATCAAAGATTGTTTAAATTCATCCATTTTATATTTTTTTATAATATTTAGAATTTCTTCGTATGCTCCATAATATATTGGGGTAATTTTATTTTTCTCTTCAAAAAAGTAACTTGGGTTAATTTTTGTTATAACTTTTACAACAGATCTCTGAATGATCGGGCCGTGATATAATATTTTATTTAAATCTTCAATAAGATTATTTTGGTTATAATTAATGAATCTCTTTTCAAAAAATAATAATTCTATAATATTACTATAATAAATATCTACTTGACGATCCTCAATTTGATTAGGTATATTTTCTATAAAATCAATAATATACTCAAAATCCAATTTATATGAAGCCCTTTTAACTACCTCAATTAAAGGAATTTTTATTTTGATATCTAGATCTTCGCTAAAAACCATATTAATAATATCATTAATATTCGGTTCATCTAAGATCTTCTCAATAACATCTATAATGCTATGATAATTAAATTTTTCAAAATCAAGTATTTCAATTAGTTTTGGTATCAAATTAGAGTCATTTTTCTCAATTAATAAGTATTTTAAACCTTTCCTTAAACTATATGATATTGAATAAGCCTTATTGTATTCTTTCATATCTTTAAAATTGGTTTTTAGCTTTTCTGGAGGAGAGACGAATAATCTTAATATCTTCTCAAAAACTGTCTCGAATAGTTTATTCCTTTTTTGTAATTTCAGGAGCCCTTGAGCTATCATAGAGGGATAATCGGAACCATGCCATTCACTTCCAAGTCCATCAATTAAAAATTCTTGGGTCGCTTTATCTTCAAAAGCGCATAAGGCAACACCCCTATAGCGTATCGAAGAGGGGTCACCTTTAAAATTTAATAAGTATTGTTTTGCTTTATTGGATTTCAGACTTCCTAATTTCAAAAGAGCTTCTCCTTTAAATCTTCGAGCTTTGATATTTTCAATAATCCCTATGAGAATATCTTCTTTTCGATCACTAAATTTCAATAGTCTAATTATTAAGGGATATACTAATTTTTGAAAATAAAAGTAATCAGTATCAATTTTTTTTAGAAGAAAATCTTTTGCAAAATTATTTTCATCATGAGTTATTTGATTTTTTTCTAAAATACCTTCAATATAAATAAACTTATTCCGCTTTTTACATCTGCTTATGAATTTCTCATTATTGATTAATGGAAAAGCTATAATTAATGAATTTTTAAGGTTATACTGATGGAAGATTTCTCTTTTTATACCTAATTTCTTATTGTTATTAATTGATTTAGCTAATTTTAGACCGCAATAATATTCAAAAAGAATATCATGAGTAAATTTATAATAGTTGTTTTCAAATTTGAGAACGTTATAATTTATGAAGAATTCAATTAAATCGTTGATATTTATTTCAAGATAACCCACAAATCCACTGCTATAATTTTCAATTGAATCTGAAAACAATTTCATTAAATTATCTGATTTTATTTTATTATCTTCCAGTTTAATATGCATGTAAAAAGAGAGGGTTTCTAATGTCTCCTGCCATATTGGTCTAGAACTTATAATTGAATCGAAACTATATTTTCGTCTTAAAAAATCTTCAAAATAATTTTTTAATAAATTATCAATAATTTCATATTTAGAACTTGGCAGTTTATTTTGAATTTTTAAATAAACAAGACTATAATTTAGAAATAGGGGAATTTGGATTAATTCACTAAGATTATGTATCTCAATTTGTGTGAGGAATTCATCAAAATCGATTGTTAATTTTAGGTTTTCAAAATGTGATTTAAAATTATCTAATTTAATTGGCAACATCCATAAATTAGTCAATTTTCCATTCATAAAGTTGAATTCAGTATCAGGAGTCATAGAGATAATGACATTGGTATCAGAGTAAAAATTTTTAAAATGTGTAAGGTCTTTTAAAAATTCAATACGTTCTTCTCGTTTAATTTCATTAAACCCATCCATTAGGAATATGAATTTGTTGTCTTTCAGAAGTGTTTTAAGTTTAGATTCTGGTATTGAAATTTGGTTAAAGATTTTTTCCTTACAGGATTCATAAATTGAATTTCTTTGACTCCAATAATTTAAATCTATTAAAATTGGGATTTTTGCATTTTCTTTTTTTAACATTTCAGAAGAGTAAAATTGCTCTAGATACTTTAACAATCTAGATTTACCTATTCCAGAAGATCCTTTTAAAATTACAAGTCTTTTATTTTCCTTCATTAATTCTCCAAAAAAAGTCTCAAAATTGAATTGATTGGGAGATGATTGATAATCTAGAATATTAAACAGAAATTTCTTTTCTGATACTTCCTTAGCTTCTAATGAGAAATTGAATAAATTATAATCTTTTACCAGCGGAATTTTATCACCTAGACAATAAATATAATCCTCTTGATTTATACATTGATCTAAGTAAGGACGGAATTTTATTCTTAAATCTTCGATTGTACCTTTAACTTTCGATTCTATTTTAATTTTCTGAGAGATCGCCATAGCATCATGTTTGTATTTATCCATTTGAAAATCCCAAAATTCTTTGCATAATTCTCTAACTTGTTCAGTATATTTATGCGGGAACCGTTCAATTATTATTCCTTTATCTCTTAGTAAAACAATACCTCTATTTGTAATATCAGGATTTGGATCTTCTAATCCAATCCATACTTGTTTAATCCTAGATCTAATTATCCATTCTACACATGGAATTTTCTTATGACTTCTGCTCGTACATGGTTCAAGAGTCGTTATTAATATCGTATCTTCATAATTGGTTAATTTTTTTTTTTTTTGGAGCAAAGTAAATTCAGCATGGTCTCCTCCCTCGAGTTCCCCTCTATAAGCAGTTTCAATTATCTTTCCATCTTTTATCAGGACCGCTCCAACTTTTGGGTGAGGGTTCTCATCTTCATCTGTGCTCTTATTTGAAATTTCAATTGCTGTTTCAATCCCTCTAATTATATAATCTGGAATTGTTTGTTCGCTCATCTTTTAGGGATTTTTTAATTTAATATTTTTTAATTAATTCATTCTTTCAATATATGGTTATTGTTGAGATTTTAAAAAGCGATTGATAAGGATTAAAGACAAATTTAAACCTAATTTTAAAATGCTTTCTAATTAATCCTATTAATAGCTCTTATTTTAATGCTGGTATTAAGGGATAGGTTATTAAACTGTGAATAAAGATATATATTTAAATCTATTATACTCTCCTTTACTTTGGTAATAGTTTTTCAATCTAAAAACTAATAGACAAAAAACTCTTCTTACTTCCTCATCTGAGTAATCTTCGAACATATATTCTCTTAATTCATATTTCAGAAATAAATTTCTTTGTTCTTTTGAAATTGGATTTTTACCATTAAAGATCTTATTGTGGTTATCATCTCCTGAAAACTTTCCATTCAATTTTAACTCATTCTTGTAAAATTTCTTTATTGTGTTTAAGCGCTGTTGTCCATCGACTATATAATACTTACCTGTATCTCTTTTTTGATTGAAAAAAACCAAGTTTACTTTACCATAGTACCATAAAAAATACGACTCGTAAATTATTAATTGTTTTAAATGACAGAATGATTCATTTTCAAAAAGAGATTTCAGAGAAAGATAAAGTTAATTTGAACATGAGCCAACTTTGGACACGTTCAACCCCAGTGCTCATAGATGGTGATTGGTCTGTGATCGAATCAGAACCATGGTTTAGTTAGTTTCTTTAGTTATCTAATAATTCTTAATTTTGCTCTAGTTTAGTTTATAAAGTACCTTCTTCAATTAGTAAATAATAATATTATGTTTGAAGAAAAATATGAAATCCTATTCGAAGGAACATCTTTAGAGTTAGGGAAGTTGTTCTGGTATATTTCAAAGGCAAAAACGGAGCTTAATAAAAGATTACAGATTCCAAGTAAGATTAATAAAGAACAAGTTGAATTGTCTAAACTCGAAATTAAAGATGACGAGATAAGATGGTGGATAACTAAAAAAGAAAAGGATATCGATGAATTTATTAAAAGAACTAAAAATGTAAAAGAGCATGCTCAACAATTAAAAGAAGAATCAATCAAACTCAGAGATAATCTAAATTTTGATTTAAACGTAGAATCAGAAATCGCGGTTGGGCATTTAATAGGGAAAATAAAAAAATTTACTGAAATAAATAAAAATGCAATTAAAGAATTATTAAGTTATGTTAAATGGTTATATGAAAGAGATGTTTTAGCACCATCTATTTTATTTACTTATAGAGTTTGGGGATCAACCAGAATGGCAGATAAACACATTAACATCGAAAAAGATAACATTGAAGATGATCTAAGAAATGTTCGGATGGCTACATTAATTACACTCGGTTTAATGGGAAGGTATAGTTATACAATAAGTATTATTTTATATATTGACCCTTCAGTTTCTATCGGTGATAATGATAATCAAAGATTTATCGCATCTTGTAATATGGAGGTACTACGAGAATTAGCAGTTTTTTTTGAGTTTTTACGAAATTCTTTTAATAATATTGTTTTAGAGGCGGAACAATATAATCAAGAAATTTTATTACTACATGATGATGAGTTCTGGATCAAATTTATAATGAAAGCAAGAACAATAACTGAAACAAAGTTATGGGATTTTAAACAAACATTAGATATGTGGGAGGTTAAAGAACCATCATTAAAGGCGAAAAAATCAATTGAACTCTGTGAGCAGATAGCAGCTTATGCCAATAAGAATGGAGGAGTATTAATCATTGGCATCACAGACAAACTTAGAGAGGTAGTTGGTGTTAATGATATTGAGACAAAAATGAGAACAATTGGGAGTAAAATAAAAAGATGGTCTGATTATTATGATGATTTTTGGTTCTTAAAAGAAATTAAAATTCAAGATGATGTTGGAGTAACAAGAAGTTGCTTAATTATTGCTATCGCTCAAACTGACAATGTAGTGGGTGTAAAAGATGAGAATAACCGATATTCATATCCAATAAGAATTGAAACTGGAAAAGAGAATGGAGATTTTTGGAAATTAGATGAACAAAAAACAAGAATTACCAAAGATAATTATGATTTTTTAAAAGAATTAAAACAGTTTTCTAAATGGGGCCTATAACTCCATATTAACGGATCTATTATATTTGTAGTATTAAAAAAAAAGACGGTAATTCTATCAATACTTTGCTCTTTTAATTTTAATTTATACTTTAATAACTAAAAGTTTTCTAATTTTTTGTTCGGGGAAAAAGTGATTTCCATTCTTTAGTATTCTTGTATAAACAACCAATTGTATTATTCGGTGTATTCCATTCCAGCACAATTAAATATTCTAATCCAGTTTCTTGGTCGCTTACCGTATAACCAGACCATCTTTTAGGATGAATCTTCTTTAAAAATTCTTTTACTCTATTTAACTGATCACTATCATCCCAGTTCTTCGGATCAAACGCTTTTTCATTTTTTCTAATAATTTTCGAATATCTAATATGACTTTCTTTAAGAAGAGAATTTTTAGATATATAATCTATCGATTGTTCTGACCCGATTCCAGCCACTAAATAAAATTTAAACTTTTTATTAGGTTCAATACTTTTTTTTCTGTATTTTAACTCAAAATCGCTTTTATAATATTTAATAAATTGATAACCTGAACCAATAACATCATCAATAAAAACTATGAATACTCTGTTAGATTGACTAAATTTTGAGAGAAATTTTGGAACATTACTAGCTTTCATTTTTCTTTTTTTTTTACTCAAAGTTGAGTCTAAATAATGTTGAGTCAAATAAGTCCAAAATTCAGGGCTCTTAGATGATAATTGATTTAGCACAACTAATATCAATTCATCATCACTTCTAATTGGTAAAATTTCAATCTGCTTTACAATTGTTCTTGTCATTTCTTCAAAAGTATAATAATGATCTTTGATTCGAAGCAATACATCTCTTAGAAAGCTAAATCTTAGACTCTCGGGAAATTGTTCGAGAAATAGTCGGAAATCATAAGGTTTTAAAATTTTATTTTTATACTTTTTTACAGTTGTAATAATACCATCAATCATTTCAGATTCTAATAATTGAATATTATAATTAATTACCTTTAGATTAAATGTTAATGCATACCCACAGATATTTCTCTCAGTAGTTATTATTTGGATACTTTCCTCTCCTAAAAAGGATTCCGCTTTTATCCATAATTCATATTCTATTTGTCCCTGTTGCTTTTGGATAACTTCACAGCGAATTTCTATTATAGATTTTGATTTAAAAGTAATATCAAAATCAAAGTGTTTAGTTTTTTCTTCAAAATTTAAGACAAAAAAATATTTTTCCCACATATTTGAGAGGACTATAGGCTCATTAGAGATTAAATTTGTATTATTTTTATCCCAACAAATAACAATTTCATTAGAACTATTAACAAAAGTTTTTTTCAAAGTTTTTGGAGGAATGGGACAAAATTTTGTGGGAATTACGCAAACTAATTGAGAAGCTAATTTCAGATCAGCATTTATTTTCAAATTTTCAATATTTTCAATAAATCTCCGAAGTTGAATATTTAAAACTTGCCTTGCTTTTAATGGCTCAATTAATCTTCTTTGTAAAAATAGACTAAACTCTTCAGGACTTTCAATCTTATATATTTCATCCATTTGGGATGAAAAAAAATGTGCCATTTTCCAAAAGATTTCCAATATCATCTTATTACTTGGTTTTACATCTGTTTTTATAAGCTCATTATAGATCTCTGCAGAATTTCTAAAAGATTCTTTACTCTTATCATAAAATTTGTCTTGAAGATTTAAAAAACCCTCATATAAACTTAGACGGGCCTTATAGTTATTCATTTTATATTTGAAGTTTTGTAATAAGCTCTGGCTATTGTTTAATGTATTAAAATCTGTCTCAATATCAAATATTTCATCTCTTCTCTCAGTAATATCGTATTGAAGTGATTTAAGAATAGATAACTCAATATTTACTAGCTGTAAATCGAGATATGAATTAATCATATAAGGTAAAATACTTTCCTTATTGATTGATCCCTCTATGATTTCTTTTGATAGTTCATATTCTCCTAAAAAGGAATAGATTTCTGCTTTTGCTTGACATGAAATTTGATTTTTTATACGTTCCATAATTTTTTCTTTAATTTCTTTGTTATTTCCGTTCTTTTCCAATATTAGTTCTACCACTTTTAGAAAATGTTCGGATTGTAAGTCATGTTTAGGTTCAAAATCTAATATTCTGTCAATGTGCTCCTTCAATTCAGTGTATCCTATTGATAATAAGAATTCAATTGAAGAAAGGTTTTTTGTTTCAATCAATTGCTCGATAATATTCTTCTGAAGGTTTTTTTTAAGTTTGCTGAAGTTTTTAGCCAAGGTAATATTGTATATGAAAGATATTTCTTCTTTAAAAATCGATTTCGATATAAAATGATTATATACTTTTTCTAATACGCTAATATCAGCATCGGGTTGGTGATCATATTTTGGATATGCTCGATAATATATTCTTAAGAGCCCCTCCATCTTATAAAACAATGCTTTTTCTGAGGCATCATTTTTTATATTAAAATCAATAAAATCTTTTATCACTTGCTTGTACTGTGGAATGAATTCTGGTTGCTTGTTAAAAAAAATACCTTCTAATGTATCAGAAGGCAGACCTTTATATAAGAGATCTTTGAAAGTATCTGTTGGATTTTCAAGTTCAAAATCTTCATAATTCCACCTTAATAAATCAAGAATAAAGAAGTCTAAATTCTCAAATATGAAGGATTTAGATTTTTCAATCTCCTTTGGATGTTGTCCATAATAGGTTCGTACGACCTGAAGATGACCTAACTCAACTAAATCCCTCAGATAAGGAGTAAATAAATGACTTTTTTTTACCCTAGCCGTATCAAGTAAAAGCAGATGAACCCAATTATGCTCAATTAATCGATTTCCTTTATATGAATAGGTAATCTTAAGTTTTATAACTTTTTGTATAATGGTTTCAAGTTCTTTGTCGGAATATAGATCCATTGTGTATCGAAAAATATCTTCAGGATTTCTCTTATATCTCTCCACAAGATTATCCAACTCATCTTTATTAGAATGAATAAATTTATCATAAAAATCTCCTTTTAATTTTACACGACTGGCATCCAAGATCTCTAATAAATCTTTATTTTCTCTTTCTAACAAATTTATTAGGGCAGAACATTGATTTTCATAGATCATTATATTAGATAATACTTCTTTGGTTTCGGGGCCAAATTTATTGATTAGCTCGTTGAACTTGATAATTAGTTCATAACCAATTCCATAAAATCCTTTAGATATAATTTTTGGATATAATTCTTTGAGATCCTCAGGATTGTTCTTTAAAATGTAGTATAAGATAAAAGGCTGATTTAGAAAATCATTATAGTATAGCTCTCGAAGTTCAGGATAGAATTCTTTTAAAAATTTTTGAATCGAAGAGATTCTATTTTTTTTTTCTTGTAAAAAAACTGTAATTTTAGGATATAAAGTCTTACACAATTGAATTTTAAATTCTGGACTAAGAAAATTATTCCTTTGCCGTAATAGCTCAAGTATTAAATTAAAATACAACTTAAATTTATAATATAAAAATGGAGCATTAGGATCTTCTTGTGAATCATTTTCATAAATTATCTTTTCTACGGGAAAATCATTTAAATCATTAGATTTTCTAAGCTGTCCTTCAAGAGTATTTCTATAATAGTAAATCTGCTCTGGACATGACTGAAAAATTTTAAGAATTTCACCCCAATCCATTTTTTCAATATAATTCCTAACTAATGTTTCTGCTAATTTCTTAATATCAGAGAATCTCATTTAAGATAAACCTATGTTCAATTTCAAATTAAAATCAATCTTTTATTAAACTCGCTTATATTTTAAGTCCTGTATAGTAGAAGTTTCAATGGAAACGGTGCTATTTTTGTCAAATAACTATTTTCTATAAATTTAATATTCTTTTGATTTCATTTAATTCTAATTCAGTTTATTATATAAATTCTGTAAGAAAAATGCTATTCCTAAATAACTAATGGTTATAGTTTTTTCTTTTTTATCTTCTGGATTTGGTGAAATTTCAAGTGTTGATAAATTTTGTAATTTCTTGATATATCCGTTAATCGAACCCCGAGTTAGAGAACTACCTTTTCTCTTTTCCAGAGTCTTTCTTAATTGTTCTAAAGAATTGTACTTTTTTATTTTTGCTAATACAGGATGTTCATTAAGACTATATCTTTGAGAGAAAAAATCTTCGAGAGAATAATTTGGTTCGAAAAATAACTCTAAAAATTCAAACTGCTTATCTGTGATAGTGTTAAATGGTAGAGTAATAAGTTCTACATTTGAATTAATCCCCACTTCTTCATTACCTTCATATTTATAATCGGCGTGGATAATTTTTGTGCCAGTTATCGAACACGCTATATAAAACCAAATGCTCATATATCTCAATCCCCCTGATATATTGATAACAATATTTTTGTACCCAATTTGTTTCTGTTGGAGAATTAAATATATAAGCTGTGCCACTGGTTTGGTTTGAATATGAAAATCAAATTCAACTTGTTCCACAGCAACTTTTCTCTTTTCATAGATTTTTACTAATTCAGAAAGGATTTTCAATGCTTCTTCAGTACCCGAAAGTCTTTCTTTCTCGGTTACAAAGATTATTTTATGTACAATCTCTTTATCTATAGAAAGAGTTAACTTGAAAGATGAGTGTCCCACTAAGACGATTTGACAATTGGTATTATTCATGATTAAGGTTCTACTTAATAGTCTTTTAATCATTTTTTATTCCTATAAACATTGTTATTAATGAATTAATATATTTTCTTTTAAATACATCTACTTTATAATAAATATGATCACAAAAATATATATGTATTGAGTAATATTTTTCAAATAAGATAAAAAAGTGTTACGAATA
>SDBV01011215.1_pt1 | contig 11643 bp, 8 predicted proteins | sample 2277081 | NCBI WGS metagenome assembly SDBV01 (sample SAMN10402039, study PRJNA504765) | marine sediment metagenome | isolation source: marine sediment core GS10_PC15, 223 cmbsf | place: Arctic Ocean: Southern Knipovich Ridge | collected 2010
GTTTTGGGTATTAGTTAGTTTTGAGAATAGCTTTTCAAAGTTGTTAACTTCATCGTTGTACAAATCAACCACTTCTCTTCCGCTAAACTCTATGGGGACGATGTTTTCAAGAATGCTGGAATCAATTTCGGAGAAAGTAGCCAAGATATATTTCTTTGGATTCTTCTTTATGTTTTCAATAATGAACTTGTATTCCTTGCCAACACCTCCTTCAAAACTCTCGGCCTTCTTTTTATAAGATTCAGATAACAACACCACTACCTTATCATATTTAAGAATTCCCTGATGCATAAGCCTATTAAAGTCAACCGAAGTTTCTTCCTGCATAAATTTTAGGTCCATATCTGCTTCGAATCCTTGCTTCCTAAGAAAATCAACAAAGGATATTACTATTTCTTTATATTCCTTTCCCTCCCAGCTATAGGATACGAAGACTGACGTTGATTTTAGAGTAGTGCTCATAACTTGATTTCTTTGTTTGTAAACAACTTTCTTCTTGACCGTAGATATCGATATTGACTCGAACTCTGGTTCCTCGCTCACAATTTTATAGATTGAAGCCTTTGGAAATTTGAAATTTCTATGTAACGTTTTTACTATTGTAGGAAGAAGTATCTCGGTAGAGTTGTTCTGATTAAACAATTGAGTGATTTGATCTTTTATCTGAAGGCTGACAGGATTTTCTTTTGGGGGAACGGTTGGTTTTTTTGTAGCAACTAGCTTATCCTTATAGATCTCTTTCCATTCTCTCAAAATAAACTTATTCCCCTGCACTTTAGCGTACCGATCATTATATATAACTGTATCTAAGGATCTAGTTGGTATGTTAGGTCGAGATTTAAGAATATGTTCAAAAATTTCCTTTTTTTGCATGGGCTTATTAAAAAGTATCAAGGTATCGCTAATAAGCTCATACATGGTCTTATTACCAAGGTTCCATTCTTTTAAAGTCCAGTAACCTGACTTCCCTAATGGTACAAAGCGCATGTCAATATTAAGTTGTCCGTTAAGACTTGCAAGTTTCACTTTCCGTTTTTCTGTATTATGAATCCTAAAATTCAATTCTCTCAGTATTTCGGCCAATTTCATTTGCTCATTTTTTTCAAACAAAATACGATAAGCCATGTCACTTGATGAAGAAAGTCGATCAAACCTTATTTGGTAATTCTCAGTTCCGGTTAATCCCGTAGTACTAATGACATCAATAACGTTACAACCCAAAATGATATCTTCATTTGTTACTCGATCGCTTAATTCGCTTAGTTTCTTTCGCGTTTGAATTATCAAATCATTCATTTCAATTGGAACAACATTCTGTTCAACGCTTAAATAAACTGCATAGCAAATTTTTATGAAGACCCCAGAATCAAGGAGATTGTCGCAAAGAATAAGATCATTATCTTTCAAATAGTTAATATGAATTTTAAGCCGTTTAAACTCAAAAACATCTAAAAGTAAATCGAATAAAGGACGGATTTCTTCAATCTCCTTTTTAAGTTCATTACAGAATGTATTTAGAAGTCCAAAATATGAGTAGGCTCTTTTAGGTGCAATTTTATCTTTGGCTTCCAGAATATTTGGAAAAGATTCGTTAAAAAAAACACTAGTATCATCATTGAAAATTATCTCTCGGAGTTCTGATACACTTTGTCCGAGTATTTGCCTCACACGTTCTGTTGTTACCATTACGAGCATAGAAATTTCATCCCTCGTATAGGTTTTGCTTTCAAGACCGTAGGTATAAGTCAATATTCGCCTTTTTCGGTTATCTCTTAAGATTTTGGACTTATTTTTCCCGATATCTAAGGCTAAACTTCGAAGGTATGTGTTAACAATTTCCGTATAGTCATTGAAGAATTCCATTTCATTCTCGCAGAATGGTGTCTAACGACAGTTTGTCTTAAAACCTAGCGTAGGGAGTTAAGACCATCTCAACTTTAATTTCCCACTTAGCCATGGCCGATTAAAAGTAACACAAATGGCTGACATTTTAAAACCCGCAAAAGATTCATAACCCACAAAAGCCCTATGCTTTATTACCTAATGTTTATTTCGTTATTATCATCCCTTTTTTGCAAGGTCTTTGTTCAATTGTTCAACGTTTTTAATGTGAGGGATTAGATTTTCTTGGGTCAATGTTTTATTAAAAAATGCACTGGAATTTAGAGTGAATTTTGCAAAGTAGGTCTTGGTTATATCTGTTCCTATTAACATATGGTCTAAATCCAACTTTTGTGGGATTTCTAGTTGATTAGACATTACTATTTTACCGACTTCATTACCATTTATGAGTAACCTAATAAACGAATTTAGTTTTGTATTTCCGTGATCGGCATATAGATGAAAAAAAGTATTCTCTTGAAATGTCAGAAGACTACTTGGAACTTTCAAAATGTGCTGTTCTGATTGAGCATCAATAATTCGATATACCAAATTATTAGCGTTGTCCAAGTAAATTGAAACTCTGTTAAAATCTGCATTATCACCAATATCTAAAAGGAATTTTCTAGTAGGTTTATTCATAAAGGAGACCTTAATAATGAGACCTATTCCAAATCCTGGATAGTTTTCCTCTATTTGATTATGAAAGAGATTTTTAATCAATACGATTACTTGATCAAATGTGCTTTCCGGGAAAAATATTTGAGCGATAAGAACTCCACCTACACCAATAACGAATAACAATGGTTCCCAATTTTGGTCTGTGTATAACCAAAATAGCCCACCAATTAGCAAAATAATATTAATCTGTATCGAAATTCTATTCATCTAAAATCAGGATCAGGATGATATTGTAATTGGCATTGATCTTTTTGGGCTCATATGCCCTACAACAATATAGTGTATTATAGAATGTTTGCCTAAAGTTAGAAGCAGGATGTTAGAATCGTGCATAAAGCTTGTTTAAAAAGTTGCGGATTTTATGCTGAGGCAAATGTTCTGTAAAACTCCAACAATATAACGGTTCAACTAAGCTCTCGGCGTCTTAGCCTTTCGATTATCTCAAAAGTATCGGTTTCCAAATGCCTTTGCAAATAGCTCAATAAGCCGATGGAGCTTAGTGTTTGTTATGCACAATATTATTATTTCTTCGCCTGCCATCGTCTTTTAAATTGAGCCATTTTACGACCTAGAACTTCGTCATATCCCATTTCGTTAAACAACTCCCTATTATGCATTATTTGTAAGAGTTTAATTAATTGCTTCCAAATCTCTAATAATTGCTCCAATTTTGTTTTGAAATTCTTGGCATTCTCTGGCGTGTAGTGAACGGCTTTGTTCCTTAGTCCAATAAGATTGGCAACACGGTCTAAATGAAGTTTATCAGTTTCTAATTCACCTTTAAAAATATAGATGAGTCTGTTCATGATTTGGGCCCGTTCCAATGTTTTGTAGTTGAAATCATCCAATTTGCCGGTCATACTAAGAAACAAGAGATGTCTGTTTGCTATCGTTTCTAGGAAAAAGCCAAGATTGTTTACATGACCGAGTAATGAGATATTACTCACTTCAGTATCAAGCTTAAAGAAATGCGTGTTTTTCCGAGCCATTTGTTGAGCAGATTCCCAGGCGTAACTCATCTTAGAAATTGTTTCCTCCGACAATGGCTGGCCGAGTTCAGATCGTAGGATGTCAATTGTGGTAGTGCCGAAATTTGCACTTTTCGAAAGTTTACGATCTTCATCTGTTGGTTCGATTTCAACTAAAAGTTTGCCAAAATAATGGCTAGAGAGTTCATACTCAAAGGCGTTACCTACATGATGAAAAGCTTCATCTAAATAGAATGTAGCTGCTTCTGCCATTTTCTGATAGACTGTTATAGGATCTGGTTTAGTCAATTTCGAAGCTGCTCATTTGTGCATAACAATATAGTGTTTTATAGAATGTTTGCCTAAAGTTAGAAGCAGACCGTTAGAATCGTGCAAAAAGCTTGTTTAAAAAGTTGCGGATTTTATGCTGGGGCAAATGTTCTGTAAAACTCCGTTGGACGATAACGCTAAGATATGGCGAGTGGCCATATCCTTTCTAAAGAGCACTAATGTAGTGAAACTGCCCAACCACCACAACAGTATCCACGAAGAAGTGCGTTCCGCAAGTCTAAGTCCAGAAAGATGAAAGTAGCTAGAAGCACAAAAGTCGCAGAATGGGCAGTGAAACGGTCGATCTGCACGAAGGCTTCAAATGGCTCAGTTGGCCATTCGTCCATATCGCCTGTTATGTGCCTGCTTTTTTATTCATAAAGTATTTGAGCGTTAATATGGCTACCAATGTAAGTGTTGGAATTCCACTGACAGTTAACCAGCCAAGAAAGTAGTTGTCACCTCCGTTAAATTCATCTGATACAAATAGCATAAGAGCTTGTCCAGAAAACATGATGAAAAAGGTTGAAACAATGAGAATCCAAGTTTTGTCAAATCTCAAATAAGCCGTTGCAGCGATTAGCGTTAGGACGATATTCAGGATTAATGAAGTTCGTTCAACTACACCCGACTTGGTTACTGCTTCAAATGGAAGAGCGAATATATAGGCTAAACCTCCGTTCAGAGTTAGAAGAATTATCTGTGATACTGGAAAAACAGTGATTGCTACAATTGAAGCTGCAATTATGACGTGTTCAGATAGTTTCATTCGGAAGGGGTTAGCTCATTGAAACCATCAATGTTGGTTGTTCGCCAATCTCTATTTTTCGAAAGTTCACGAAAGCTGAGCATTCAAAAATTGCTTCCAGTAGTTCTGGTGCCTTCTGCTTCAGGAGTTTTCCATTATGAATCTCAATTAGTGTTGGTTCGTTCGAAAGTTCGTCCACACAGTCAATCCAAGCGTCCATGTTCTCTCCATAATAATCTGGGAAGTTCATCTCCGATTTGAATTCAGAATGGAAAGTTTTCCAGTTCTTGATCTTGTTGCCTTGGATTCGATATACTTTCATTGGAGTTGCCGTGGTGGCACATAACGAATGGCTATAAGGAACTCAGTTCCTTATAGTAGCCATATGGGTTCCTGTTTTACCCTAAATATAGCCCTAAATTGTATTTTGTTTTTAGGTTGTTGTACTTTTTTGTTCGTCTTAGCCATACTCCATATTATACAGGTAAAAATCAGCTTTCAGGCAAGGGGTAAGTCCGAAACAGCAGGGCTTTAACCAGGATCGTTCAACACAAGCTAAAAACACAGTGACCGGCTACCAATCGCTTGCGGCATCCTGTGGGCTTCACTGTGTTTGTTACCTAATTGTTATGCCTGGTTTTTTATTTATTAAGATTGCAATATAGTTCAATAGCTATTTTCAATGATGCTGCATAAGGGAAATTAGTATTCTTAACTCCCATCTTTCCAAGGTTATTCATTTCTATTCTTTTAGCACTTACATCTTCCATAAAAGAGTGTATTTCTGACGGGTAAATTTTGCGCTATTGCCTCTCCTCTATCAATTTTAGTTCCATCTTGGTAATTTGTCAGGAACAAACGTAACTTTCAATCCAGTCCACAGACTTGTTTTACTTTTGAAGATGAAAGAACCTATTAAAGTCTTACTATGTACATTACTATTGGTAGCTAGCACCGCCTGGATAATACCCGGTACTCAACCCAAAGATGAATCTATACCAATAAGGGCAGGTGATACTGGCCACTACCTTTATGTAGCCACTCCTGGTATAAGAGATTATCTGGGCTATGGAGGTCACGGATTGCTTATTTTTGATATAGAGAACAATCATAAATTTATAAAACGAATTAGCACTAAGGGGTTTAAGGAAGATGACAGTCCATCAAATGTCAAAGGAATCGATGTCAGTGTACCTCTCAACAGTGTCTATATCACCACCTTGCAATCCATGCAACGGATTGATCTGAGTACTGAAGAGGTGATGTGGGAAATCCCTTATGAGGGTGGTTGTGATCGTATGTCGATTTCACCTGACGGGATGACCATGTATTTGCCATCCTTAGAAAAAGATTTTTGGAATGTAGTAGATTGCAAGACTGGTGATGTTATTACCAGGATTAAAGTACATTCCCGAGCCCACAATACGATTTACAGTCCTTCAGGAAATCGGGCATATATGGCAGATATTGCATCTCCATTGTTGCACGTTGCCGATACCAGAACACACACTATCATACAGAAAATAGGCCCTTTTAGTGCAGGTATTCGACCTTTTACCATCAATAGCGACGAGTCGCTTGTTTTTGTGAACGTCAATAATTTGCTGGGATTTGAAGTGGGGGACTTGAAAACTGGAGAAAAGCTAGCCAGTGTTCAGGTCTTGGGTTGGGACAAAGGGACCGTCCGACGACATGGCAATCCCAGTCATGGCATAGGTTTGACCCCGGATGAAAAAGAGATATGGGTCAGTGATGGACATAACATGCGAATGCATGTTTTTAGTGGAGAAGCCCCTTATCAGCAGCTTACCACTATTGCGCTGGGTGATATGCCAGGTTGGATCACGTTTAGTATAGATGGTCAGTATGCCTATCCATCTAGTGGAGAGGTGATTCATGCGAAAACACGAAAAGTATTGTACTTATTGCAAGACGAGTATTACAATACCGTTTCCAGCGAGAAGATGATTGAGATATATATGAAAGACGGCAAAGTAACCAAAGCTGGAGACCAATTTGGCTTGGGGAGACTGCATGGGGCAGAAGAGTAGACCTTGGCGTCAATGAGGCATAAACGGTTTGGCTATGAATAGTGGCGGGCTTCGTAGCACTTTCTTGTCAAACTGACAAGTGGTTGATTTGAGTGTCAAACCTTGATATTTACTTCTTCTCCCGCCATTATTTATGAGCCATTGTTGTGAACAGTTTTAATCATTTAATAGCTGAGGATTAGGCATTTCCCATTCGCCGTTGCGAAGTTCTTCACTAGGCAGGTAATACCTTACTGCCAAGTCAAAATTACCAGCAGGCACCTCAAGACAGTTTACATCTCCAGGTTGGCATTGGGTTTTGAAAAGAAAAGTGATGGTCCCGTCATCGTTTCTAACAGCGCTGGTATTATTAATATGGTAACGGTCATCTTTGTTTTGATGAAAGAATCCTCCGCGTTCTGTATCATATACTGTTACCGACCAGAAGGCATCCACTTCAGGTTCTTTAGTGGTTATTGAGTAGGTTCCTTTACTGCCATTAAGTATCTCATTGTTGTTGTCGAAAAACATCATTTGGTAAGTACTGTGTGCTGCAACAGGGGCCCCCCAGGCACCTTTCGTTCCGGCAGCTAAACGCAGATAAGAAACTTCGCCAGGTACTTGCTCCGGTGATGGTGCTAGTTTGAAAAAAGGTACATTGGCAAAAACCGAATCCATCATTTCATTGGCTCTTTTAACCACCTTTTCATCGAAAGAGCTTAAAACATCCACTATAGGAAATTCGCTAATTTCCGGTCCTCTGATATCTATTCCATAGAATAATCTTTTTGCAGATTCCACATCAACCGAATCGTCTTTATCCTTTACTTCAACCCGAATGATCACCACCACCAGCTTCGATGGCGATTCAATCAATTCTCTTTCAATATCTTCCGGTTTTTCTCCGTAGTACAGGTAATAATCACCATCCGGACGAATTATATTTCTGAAGTTCACATTTCGGTCATCCATCAGTTGAAATGAATAAAACCGGTTCGCATCATATTCAGAAGCACTGAGTTTCACAGGTCCTTCAGATAGATAAACAGTCCCTCCCGAGTAGTAAGTATCGTTGTTCATTCTTACAACTTTGTCACTCCCGGCTCTCTCCAATACAGCTTCACTATTTGGGAACAATTTATTTAGTAGTTCAACATTCCCTCCACCCGTGTATTTCAGGACATATTCGTAGGTGTCCTGGTAAGGGAATTTTTGAAAGTAGTCTTCCACTTGCTGTTCAAATGTTATCGCTGCTTTTTTGTCAGTTTTTTGGGTGCAGGAGGATACAATCAATAAAATCAGAATTAGCCCTAAATGTGTTTTCATGTTATATTGCTTTATTCGGTTTGTAATTGTTCACAACGAATGGCTATAAGGAACTCAGTTCCTTATAGTAGCCATATGGGTTCCTCTTTTTACCCTAAATATAGGGCTAAATTGTATTTTGTTTTTAGGTTGTTGTACTTTTTTGTTCCTATTAGCCAACTCCATAATACACAGGTGAAAATCATCTTTCAGGTCAGGGCTAAACCCGAAACAGCAGGGCTTTAGGATTGGTCAACACAAGCTAAAAACACAGTGACCGGCTACAAATCGCTTGCGGCATCCTGTGGGCTTGTGGGCTTCACTGTGTTTGTTACCTAATTGTTGCAGCCAGTTTTGATAATTAATTTCAAAAATCAGTATTTTAACCTTAAATTCAATATTTGAAAAAGTATGTAACTTAAATTATTGGCATTGTTTTTCTTGAATTAAAAGTCGTATTAACTGTTAATGGGTCTCCCGGAAAATATGACACGTTTTGCTATTGGAAGTAATTAATGGTACTGATTGAATAAAGTAAAACATTTTGGCAAAAAGAATTATTGCGTATTTAAGTAATTAACGGGTGTTTATAATTACTCAATAGCAATGAAAGACAGAACAATTATATTGAATTTATTAAATAAATTTTCAAATGAACATAAGAATGTTTTTTGGAAGATGAAATGTTCATATAGTGATGGTATGGGAACAACAATTAATCAAATAAAGATTATAGCTCAACCTGGTAATCGTACTATTGGCATTTTTTCCTATAGAGTAGAAACAGGAATAGTTTCATTTTGCATGTATAAAAAATTAAAAAAAACCAAATCAGAAAATATTGTTGATATGTTATTGGACATGATTAACTATTCAAAAGGACAAATAATAAATTGAAAGCATTACATTATATAGCTTTTTATAAGAGTCAATTATAAAATAAAAACAGAGAAAATTATAAATACCGTCGTCAGTCCACCTTTCAAAATGTTAATTAAATATACTACAAGACTGTGCATCAGTTAGTCCAAATCGAAACGGTCGAGGTTCATTACCTTTGACCAAGCGGCCACAAAGTCTTGTACGAACTGCTCTTGAGAATCCTCGCATGCATAAACTTCAGCAAGAGCACGTAGCTCTGAGTTTGAGCCGAAGATGAGATCAACTCGGGTTCCTGTCCACTTGAGATCGTCAGTTGCACGATCACGGCCCTCAAAGACACTTTCGTCTTCCGAAGTCGACTTCCATGTCGTCCCTAAATCAAGTAGGTTAACGAAGAAGTCATTGGTAAGCGCTTCCGAATTGTTAGTGAATACACCGTGACTGGACTTATCGAAGTTCGTATTAAGAACACGCATACCGCCAACCAAAACTGTCATCTCAGGTGCAGTAAGTGTCAAAAGTTGCGCTCTGTCAACTAACAATTCTTCAGAAGATGTAGTGGGATTTCCTTTTAGGTAGTTTCGGAACCCGTCAGCAGTAGGTTCTAAAACAGCGAATGATTCTGTATCGGTTTGTTCTTGTGAAGCATCTGCGCGACCAGGGGTAAAAGGCACTGTCACATCGTGACCTGCATTCTTCGCTGCCTGTTCAATACATGCACATCCTCCTAATACTATTAAGTCTGCCAGTGAAACCAACTTACCTTCAACTGGAGCACCGTTAAATTCTTTTTGAATACTCTCCAGAGTTTCTAAAACTTTTGATAGTTCAGGTGGGTTGTTTACTTCCCAGTCTTTCTGAGGAGCAAGGCGGATCCGTGCCCCGTTAGCACCACCACGTTTATCAGAACCACGGAAGGTTGTTGCTGAAGCCCAGGCGGTAGATACCAATTGAGACACAGACAGTCCTGAGTTAAGGATCTTACTCTTTAGTGAAGCAATGTCCTGATCATCTATCAACGAATGTGTAACGGTTGGGATAGGGTCTTGCCAGATCAGCTCTTCCTTAGGAACTTCTGGTCCAAGATAGCGAGCGATTGGCCCCATATCCCGATGCGTCAGTTTGAACCATGCGCGAGCGAAAGCGTCTGCGAGCTCGTCGGGATTCTCAAAGAAGCGTCTTGAAATTTTCTCATAAGCAGGGTCTTCTCTTAAAGAAAGATCGGTTGTTAGCATAATTGGTGTATGACTTTTAGAAGGGTCATGCGCATCTGGTACTGTTCCTTCACCTGCGCCTCCCTTTGGTTTCCATTGATGAGCACCGGCTGGACTCTTCGTTAGCTCCCATTCATAGCCAAATAGATTCTCAAAGAAGTTATTGTCCCACTTAGTTGGCGTTGTAGTCCATACTCCTTCGAGGCCACTGCTAATCGTATTTCCGGCATTTCCTGTGCCATACGTGTTTTTCCATCCTAAGCTTTGTTCTTCAATACTGGCAGCTGCAGGTTTCCTGCCAACAAACTCATCTGGATCGGCAGCGCCATGGGTTTTACCAAATGTGTGCCCACCCGCAATAAGTGCGACAGTTTCTTCGTCGTTCATAGCCATACGACCGAAAGTCTCTCTTATATCAAACGCAGCTGCAACGGGATCCGGATTTCCGTTTGGACCTTCTGGATTAACATAGATTAATCCCATTTGAACTGCTCCAAGAGGATTTTCGAGTTCGCGATCACCTGTGTAACGCTTGTCTCCCAGCCACTCGGTTTCAGAACCCCAATAAATATCTTGCTCTGACTCCCATACATCCTCACGTCCACCCGCAAAACCAAACGTCTTGAAGTCCATTGACTCCAGGGCACAGTTTCCGGCGAGAATCATCAAATCAGCCCACGAAATTTTCTTTCCATATTTCTTTTTGACGGGCCATAATAGCAAACGTGCCTTGTCCAGGTTTACATTATCAGGCCAACTATTGAGAGGGGCAAAACGTTGAGTGCCTGAGCCTGCACCACCACGACCATCAGCTATACGGTATGTACCCGCGCTGTGCCAAGCCATGCGAATAAAGAACGGCCCATAGTGGCCATAGTCGGCTGGCCACCAGTCTTGCGAAGTTGTCATCAGTTCGAAGATATCTTTCTTAACGGCATCCAGGTTCAGACTCCTGAACTCCTTAGCGTAGTCAAATGCTTTACCCATTGGGTCAGATTTGGAGGAATTTTGACGGAGGATATTCAATTTCAACTGATTAGGCCACCAGTCCCGGTTAGAGGTCCCACCTCCGGCACTCTGCTTTTGAACTCCGCCCATAAACGGGCATTTACTTATATCGTTACCATTAGAACTATTCTTGTTATCCATACTTTAATTAACTTTTAAACCTACATATAACAAACTTACACAAATATTTATCTATTTATATAATTAACTCTTAAACAACTATCCGAATTAATTATGAGTAATAATATATGAAATGAACCTTCTATTTCCCTTCAAACTTCGAGATTAATATGTAATAATCTTTACCTGTTTCTATGATTTTTACCAAAAGATCTGGATCATCAACACTGTTCTTTTGATAATCCCAATTTTTATTGCGTTCCTCATATATTAGAAGCCCTTATGATTTTGAGTGTTCCAAAGGCCTCGCCGTCGGCAAGCCTATGGCGCCCGATGGGTGAAAGTCCGGAACGCGCTGGGGTGTTTCCCTGAAGCGAAGCAAGCGGCACGCGTGTCGCTGAAGCTTTAGCGTAAGCACAAGGTTGCTAACTGTGAGGTTAGGACTGAAGTAAGCCAGACTGCGGTGTCTGTACTGA
>SDBV01011216.1_pt1 | contig 11643 bp, 8 predicted proteins | sample 2277081 | NCBI WGS metagenome assembly SDBV01 (sample SAMN10402039, study PRJNA504765) | marine sediment metagenome | isolation source: marine sediment core GS10_PC15, 223 cmbsf | place: Arctic Ocean: Southern Knipovich Ridge | collected 2010
GGCTACGGAAGTTGTGTAGGGCAACGCGTAACACACACTCAAACTATCAGCTTATTGTTGTCCGGTCATTGCCCTATGGTGATAATCCTCAGACGAAACTATTGACAAGTGGAGTTGTTTCCACAGTAAGGGGTTATGGATGACTGTCATGGTTCACCAAGGGGATAAGGACTGTTTTGAAGCGTCGGGAGCTTCGATAGGTGGCATAAAGTACGAGCTGCAGCACTTAAACTCTGGTTTTGACGGTTGCGCACTACGGCTGAGCGGATCGATCGATATCAGATCCTTAAAAGAATTACGCAAGCTTCTGGCCAAATGCATGGATCAAGCAGTTGGCCTGGTGGTCGTTGATCTCTCCAACGTTGAATACTTCGACTCCACCGTACTCAGCGCTCTCGTTGGATTCAAGCGCGACGCAGAACAGAGGGAGCTAAAGCTAGCGATAGTGAGGCCAAAAGGCCCGGTAAACAAGATCTTCCGCCTAACCTCAACAGATCGCGTGTTCGACATCTACCAAGACCTCGACTGTGTACTAAACAACAGCGGCTAGAGGCCCAGTCGAAGCCATAATAAGCGCGGATTACCATTGCAAGAACACGCTTGCAACGCCAATCCCGCACTATCACCACCACCACTACACTGCTATATTTCCTTAAGCGACGCGGGGTGGAGCAGTCTGGTAGCTCGTTGGGCTCATAACCCAAAGGTCGCAGGTTCGAATCCTGCCCCCGCTATTACTTAACTATGCGGTTTGCGAGGCTCTTCTTAGTGGAGGACCGTGGTTGTTTTTTTGGGGTTGTGTCAAACGTGGATCAAACGGGCGGATGACCCGGTGCTCTCCAAAGTGTGTGGATAACTTATTTGGCGCTTTCGCTCTGCATGGGAAGCGGCAGCGCGGTTAGCGGATACCCTGCGCACGCCATGTCGGAGGAGGACGTGTCCAGGAGCGAGCCGATGATGGCGACCATGCGGGCAGTAGTCCTCGATGCCCCCGTACCGCCAGAAGCACTCCAGGTTCGAGATTTCGCGATGTCTGAACCCGCGCACGGTTTCCTTAGGTAACTTCCTGTTATGGCCGATGATCGACACACGAAGTCACGATCTGCCACTAAGCGGGTCCTTGGCGACCACAAGCAAAGACGCCGTTCTCTCATCCCGCCACTCATGCAGTTCGCGCCACTCACGGAGCAGTCTTGGCACAATGACATGCTGCCGGACTTTCTCTGGGTGGCACTGATGCTCGGGCAGCGATCAGACTGGAAGGCGGCCTACTCCGCACTTGATGTGTTAGACCGCTTCGTCCCGGAAGGGCCACGTGTGCTCGATGGCCGGATCACTAGCTTCGCGCTTGTCCCCAATGAGCAGCGTTCCGCGGCACGCGAGGCTCTTTGCCGTGAGGCGCCGCACGCATTGCCGAGCGCGTTCGGACACGTCCTCGGGCTCTATCCGGATTGCCCCGCCCGCTGGCTGTATGCCGATTGGCTTGAACACCACGAGCCAGAAGCGGAAATCGGGTTACCGCTCATCCGGTCGCTTGTTCATCAGCACACAGACAAACGTGGTGTTTCCGAAACGCGACTTCGTATGGTGGCCATCGCTCGGCGTGTGGTACACGGCAAGATCAGTCACACGGGGACTGGCGCGTTCGCGCTCGCTCCTCGTTACCCGACCGGTCTCACTGAGTCGGAGCAGGCGCATGTCGAATCCATCATGCGAGCCGCCTGGGCCTCAATAAACGGCGCCGACGTCGAACGTCACTCCGAAGTCGCCGACTGGCCACGGGAGTTCTGGCGCCACAACCGCGAGTTGGTACGCTGCTCGATACCAGACCAACCAGAGAGAGAGGTGATCGATATGGGGCAGAAGGACGGGCCTGTCCACGCCGAGCCATCGATGCTCCTATCCGAGATGCGAGCCGTCCTGACGGCGCTCGATGCGCTCGGCGAAAAGCTGCGGCGCGTTCAGCTCGATGCACAGAGAGAGCCCCAAGCCGATGAGGGGACGGTAGTGCTTTTCGGGCTCGCTTCGCGTTTGTACCGACTGTTATACGCCTTCATTGAACGACCATCCGCGTGGGCGCCAGCGACTGCGTTTCTGCATCTGCGACCCATCCTCGATGCCCGCATCCTGTCCGCCTGGCTTATGCACCGGAACGATCCGATCATCATTGCCGCATACCGCGAGCACGGACTCGGGCGACTCAAGCTGTTGCGTGCCCACATCGAGGCCGACCTCGGCGAGGGCCCAGATGCGGAGGCTCGGGAAATGCTCGACAGCCTCGACGCTCGCGTGAACCTTGAGCGCGACGAGTGGGCCCAACCAGTGAACCTTGGCTCTTTCGCTGACGTCACCGTACGCCAGATGGCCATCGAAACGAATCTCAAGCGCGAGTACGACCTCGGGTACGCTCCCTACTCAAGCGAGAGCCATGGCGAGTGGACGACCGTGCGGGACAACGACACGGTAGTGTGCAACGAGCCGCTGCATAGAGGTCATCGCGTCGGGACGTTCGGCGCTCCTTCCCACACGGTGGGACCTCAGCCCGTCGTCGCAGCGTTTGACTTCGTGCGAGACGGAATCTCTGCTGTTTTCGAGCATCTCGGCCTTGACGTGGAAGCGGACTTCGAGCCCCTGGATGATGCTCTTCATGCCGCCCTCTACGAAGCGCCCGACGAAGCCGGAGGCGAAGCGAGCGCATGAGCGTGGAGCCGACAGGCCAGAAGTGAGAGTCGGCACTTTGGCACCGCTCGATGATCGGTCTGGTCATGATCCGTTGGCCCACATGCCAGGCAACCTGATTCCCCTGCACAGCGAAGAATCCGCGCAGCTTCTAATCGGCGACCCGATGTGTCCCTCCGAGCAACACACGGATCGCGTAGGAATATCCGGTCGCCGCATAGGGAATCGGCAAGCGCCTTTCACTTCGCATGGGAGGCAAATCGCCAGCTCACGCCTGCCGCATGACGCGGACCGGTCGAAGCACGATCAGTAAAGTCGTGGAATGTAGGATCTCGCTGACATAGAAGACTATTTCGACAAGGATGCGCTTCAGCGATGCATGATCTGTCTTTATGACATCGTCGAGCAGTCTGACGGCATCCGCATCACCATCACAAGCGACTTCGTTGCAGCCGTGCGCGAAAAGGTCAACGACCCGGACTACGCAGCTGCATACGAACAAGATCGCACGTTCGGATTCGTATTTGCAAAGACGATTTCGCAGGATGACGGCAGCGTCGACTTGGTAGTCGATGCGAGGGTGCTAAGTCCTAATGCGAAGCCCGGGGAGCCCGAGCGAATGTTCAAGCACGAAGCCCATCACATAGCGATTGCGCAGCGGGGCGAGTCGCTCAACGACATCCGTGAACGTCACGGGTTCTACACGGGAACGGCGCGAGGTACGTACGCGTCGATGGCTGGAATTGCCTGTGAAGAGTTCCGTGTTGAAAGCGTCTTGTGCCGTGAGGACAACGTACCTGGGAAACGCCATCTCGTGGCGTTTGACACCCTGGTGCAACGGTTTGACGAGCATGTGCGCATGGCTTCGTGTCAATATGAACAGAACCATGATGTGAAAGCAGTCTCGCATGCAGTCGGAAAGGCATTCCATGGCCTAGCCACTTTCACAGGCTACGTGGCTGCCGAGCTCAACGCGACCGCTGACGGACGGGGTGTCGTCTTGCAGTCGGAACTCGAAGCCACAGTACTCGGGGATCCTTGGCGGGCGGTGGTCAACGAGCTCAATCAACTTTCGCCCGCGCACTCGCCAACGCCGCGTGAGACCCTCGATGAACAGGCATTAGCGGTCGCGAATCTCCTGGATGAGTGGCTTGAGCACATCGGCTTCGCATGGGAGGACCTTAACGGAGACGAGTTGTACTTCCATGTCCTGAAACCGACGCAGTGGGTACTATGACCCTGCAGTGACTGCACCCCGCGAAAATTAGTAACGCTTCCGTTTTGGACGAGGAGCACGTCGCATGGGATGTGGAAGCGCAGTTCGTCTGCGGGTTGTTGCCTCCATGTCTACCGCAAAGCAGAAGCACGAGCACGCCAGGTGTGGGTGCGACGAAATGTCCCATCAAACGAACGGGGCATCCGTGTGTCGTCCTAAGATCGGTTAAGCATGGGTATTGTCTTTCTTCTCGGCTCCGGCATCTCGATCGACGCCAAGATGCCCAGCGTCGACACAATCACCGAGCAGGTCATCTCCGGCCAAGGAGTCTTCCTTCACACTGCGGGGGTCTTCAGGATCGACGCAAGCGACCCGAACTACAAGAACAGGCGCCCGCCAGTGGACCCTGTGCTCGAGCTCGTGCGCGACCTGCGCCATCTAGCAGCCGAATACTTTGAGCGCGAGCCGAACTACGAGGAGATCTCTACGCTTGCCCACCAGATCGATGACGCGCTATCGGGCGAGTACGAAAGTGCCACCGTCATGCCGCTCGTGAAACAGCTCATGGATCGCCCGTATAGTGAGGGCAACCTCGACGACCTACACGATCTGAGCATACAAGTCCATAGGTACATTGAGGATACGGTGCGCCATATGCTCAGTAGGGAGGCTTCACGGGTCGATCATCTCGATGCGATTGTCGAGGCGTGCTCAGGAACCGTTCGCGTCGATCTAGCGACGTTGAATCACGACCTCGTCCTCGAAGCCGCGCTCGAAGACGCTGACATTGACTATGCAGACGGCTTCGAGCAGACTGACGAGGATGTCCGCTTCTGGGCCGATGACTGGGACGACGCGCGCGTCCGGTTGCTCAAGCTGCACGGTTCGCTCGACTGGTGGGGCTACCAAATCGCGCGCGAGCCGTGGCGAGGGTTAGTCACCGCGCGCTATCAAGGTAATGACCCTCTCCACCCGAACCGATCCGGAGTTGGCTACCCGTATGATCTACGCCCGATCCTACTCACCGGAACCTTCATCAAGATTCTGGCGTACGAAACCTGGATCTTCCCCGACCAGCATCTTCGTTTCCATGAGGCCCTTCGCGAGACGAAGCGCGTGGTAGCGATCGGTTACGGCTTCGGTGACAAGGCGATCAACATGCGGCTGATCGGTTGGCTTGCTCGCGCGCGTGATAACAGGCTAATCGTGTGCCACCCCGACCCAGACCGACTTTCCAAACGTGCCCGTAGTGCGATCCAGAATAACTGGAAGCGCTGGCAGGAAGACGGGCAGCTCGCGATCGTCCCCGCCCACGTCGCTGAGCTCGACTACAAGTCCATCGCTACGCATCTAGCCTGACGGCGATCCGCAGTTGCGAAGAATCTCTCGCTCCTGCTTAGGACGACGACCGGTATTCGCACGGAGCGGGAGCGTTGCACGGCACCGTGAACCACCCGGTGGAGACGGGCACGTGATCGCGTAGATCGACTATCGCTGCCCTGCCCTCATGTAGTAGGAGTAGTAGGTGCACTTGTTGCTATGGCTGCCGACGATCATCGGAGGCCGGCTCCGAGAATTCCGTCTGCCCGGGGAAATTGCCGCCACTTGTGCCGCTACCCTGAGTGGTCGATGGACAGCGACCCATTACGCAGAAAGACCAAGTTGAGTCGGCTTTACGAACGCACCGACATGGCGCGCATGCTCAAGAGCCCCAGCATCGTCGGCGACATCAGCAAGATGGGCGAGCAATTGCGCAGGATGATCACCCTCCCGGCGGAGATGGGCGAGCAATTGCGCAGCACGGTCACGTTCCCTGCGCTCGAGATCAACAAGAAGCTGTACGAGTCGTTGGTGCAGCCGACTGAGCAGCTGAACAGCGCACTGGAGCGAATGGTCCGTCCCCGATTTGTAGGTTTCGACCATCTCACCCGCCAACGGCTCCGCAACATGGAGCAGTTCAAGAAGTTCGGCGAGATGGCTATGAAAGCCTACGAGGCCGTACTCCCAATCAACTGGCGAGAACTTAGTCGTGTGGAGCAAGAAGCGGCCGCTGCGCTAACGATGGAGAAGGGGGTCTGCTCCGTTTGGGCGCCACGCGCGGTGGTAGTAAGAGAATTGATTAACGCGAACGACGACGCCGAGCTTGAGCGCATCCTGCTCCAGAACGAAAACGAGATTCTTGAAGATCTCGACGCTCGGCTCGCGGAGGCTACCCATCCGCACGTCGAGGATCTGCAGCCGCTTACGGGCCAGGCAATCGAGAGCTTCCGAGAGGGGCGCCCGGAGCCTGCACAAGCCCTCGCGACCTCCGTCCTCACGCACGTCGTGCAGTGCAGGTTCGGGTTCCAGCGGTTCGATCTTGCGCGCAAGGAATGGCAGAAGCAAAACCCGAGGAACGCCGCGCTGCGGCGCTACCGCGTCATGCTGATTCTTTGGTCGTTCGCACGCACCCTGCATCACACCGACTACGCCGCCCCTGGCTTCAATCGCCATGCCGCAGCCGGTCATCACTCCAATCTCACGGAGCAGTTCACGCGCTCGAACTCTCTCCAGTCCCTGATGTTGTTGACGGCAGTCGTGCGCGAGCTGCACGAGTTGTACACGGTCCAGGATCGGACAGAGGAGGCCGAGCCGGAAGCCGCGTAGCCCTGGCACACCGCCGTGTTCCCTTTTCACGCGAAGCAGCAGCACCGGTCTGCTCTCAGGACCACTATGGACGAGAGTTGATCAAGGCCATCTGGTTCGCAGATGCAACTGGATTTATCCCCCGCCTATGCACCACATGAAGGCTCGATTGTGTATGGTCCGCGGCAGATAATAAATACATGGCACGTCCAGGCTTTATCGACCGACAGCAGCTCGGACAGTGGGCGAACTCGATCAGCTCACGCAGCGAGTTCCCACGTCTCGTACGACGATTGGTTCTTGAAACGGGTCGAGGAGTAACGCAGGTCGGCTTCCCTACCGGAGAAGGAGTCGGGCTGGGCGATTGGGATGGCACCGTCCGCGCAACAGAGCAAACTGAATTCATCCCACAAGGGCTATCCCTCTGGGAGTTATCCGTGGAGAAGAGCGTCGGCAGGAAGGCCGATCGCGACTACGTAGACCGGACCACTACACCGGACGGGTCGCCTACCCAGGAATGCACCTACGTCGCGGGATCGCTTCGACCCTTCAGAGACAGAGCACAGTGGGCACGTGAGCGGACCCAGCAGGCACGATGGAAGGAAGTCCGAGCATATGGCTTGGACAACATCGAGACGTGGCTCGAAGCCGCGCCTGTCACTCACGCCTGGATCTCTGACGTTCTTAGGCTCGGTCCATATGGCCTGCGATCGGCGGAGTTCTGGTGGGAGGACTGGTCGTCGGCCACTACTCCAAAACTGGCCCCCAGCGTCGTGCTCGCTGGCCGGGCCGATCAGGAAAAGGCGCTATGCGACCGGCTTGCACGTGATCCACAGCTCATTACAATCAAGGCCGGGAGTATTCAAGAAGTTCTTGCCTTTATTGCGGCGACACTGATACGCGCAGCGGAAGCGGGCAATGCGCAGCAACTCGTGCGGACGGCGTTTGTCAACGACCTCGTGACGTGGCGGGCATTACTACAGCACCAAGATCCGTTGGTGCTGGTACCTCTTGACCAGGCAGTTGCGGAGGCAAGAGCAGCCATGAGTCACCACGTCATCGTCCCAGTGGTTAGCGGATCGATGGCGGATATAGAGCTGCCTCCGATTGATGCCGCCGAGGCCACCTCTGCACTTAAGGCTGCGGGGCTTGAGGACGAGCGGAAGTCCGACTCAGCTGGACGGCTCGCGCGCCGCAGCCTGGTCGCTTTAAGGAGACGTCTTGCCAACAAGCCGGAACTCGACCAGCCGCCCTGGGCTCGTCCTCCAGTTGACCGTCAGACGCGTGGAATCCTGCTCAGCGGCGCTTGGCAGGACGAGACGAAGGGAGATCAAGAGATTCTGGAGTCGCTCACTGGTGTCGATTACGAGACGCTCCGTGAAACACTCGCAACACTCGCCGCCGAAGAGGACCCCGTCATCGCAGCCGTCGACCGGACATGGGCGCTCGTATCGCCATATGACGCGTGGCTGCAGCTTCGCGACAGCCTCCGAGAGGACGACTTGGAGCGCCTTGGGGCGGTTATACGGCAGGTACTTCTTGAAGTCGATCCGGCCCTTGAGCTCAGGCAGGAAGAGCGATGGCGTGCGTCGATCGAAGGAAAAGTCCACGCGTACTCCGGCGACCTTCGGCATGCGCTCGCAGTGACCATGGCCTTGCTCGCCGTGCATGGTGAACACGTCAACGCCGAGGGTTCCGTCACTGGAGTAGACTGTGCCGAATACCTGGTGCGGCAGATACTCGAGGCGGCTAACAGCGACGAGTCATCACGTCTTTGGGCTTCGTTGTCCTACATATTGCCTCTGCTCGCCGAGTCTGCCCCGGCCAACTTCCTTGACGCGGTCCACACCGGTCTACAAGGCGACGAACCCGTGCTCGCAGGCTTATTCACAGACCGAGAAGACACCGGGGTGCTTGGTCCCTCGCCGGCACACACAGGTCTTCTGTGGGCTCTTGAGACGGTCGCTTGGTCCGAGGAGCACTTCAGTTATGCGGTTGATCGTCTTGCTCGCTTGGCAGAACTCGATCCTGGCGGACAGTGGGCTGATCGACCTCTCAACAGTCTCCGAAGCATTTTCTGCCCTTGGCATCCAGACACTTCGGTTGATGTTGACCGGCGACTCAAGGTGATCAACACGCTTCGCCAACGGTACCCCGAGACCGCCTGGCAGCTGATGCTGGCCCTACTCCCGGGACAGCTCGATGTCCACAATCACACACACCGGCCCGAGTTCCGGGAGTGGGTTCCCTCGCGGAAGTTAGGACTGAGGGCGGACCACTCGCAATTCGTCCGTGCGTTGGTACCGCCTCTCATCAAGGATGCCAGAAAGTCAGCCGCTCGTTGGGACGCGCTGATCGAGAAAACCACTATGTTGCCTTCGGAGGATCGGGCAACCGTCCGGAATAGCCTTGCGGAGCAGTTAGAGAAGGGTGATATTGAGACAGATGGATTACAAGATCTCTGGGCCTCACTCCGCGCCTTCATCGCAAAGCACCGGGAGTTTGCCCAAGCAGACTGGAGGCTTCCTAAGGCAGAGTTAGTGGAACTTGAGAAGATCGAACAATCGATAGCGCCCGATGAGCCGTCGCTCCGACTGGCATGGTTGTTCAAGGATCACCGGCCAGACCTCGGCGAGGAACACCAACGGAAAGATGACCATGAGGGTTACGAGAAGGCTCTTGATGGGCGACGGCGTGATGCCCTCGAGGAGATCGAAACCGTAGAAGGTTTCGATGGGGTCTGCTTGCTGGCGCAGCAATCGTTGGGGTGGTTTGTTGGCTCGGCGCTAGCCGAGGCCACGAGAGTGGAGTACGACGATGACGTTCTTCCTCTCATTGATGGCGAGGATCCTACCGATCTCGACTTCGTGCGCGGGTATCTGACGCGGCGATATCTTCAGGATGGATGGGAGTGGGTGACGGAACTCCTAAAGAGCGATCCACCTCTGTCCGCCACTCAGCGCGCTCGTCTTCTACTTGAGACGAGGGACGTCCCGAAGGCATGGGAGCTTGCCGACGATGAAGGGCCCGAGGTGGCGGAGGCCTTTTGGCAATCGTTCTCTCCTCTAGGTCTTGGGCAAGACTTTCCTCACGTCGCCGACGTTGTCCAAGGTCTGTTCCACGTTGGCCGAGAAGCTGCAGCTCTTGACATGCTCAGCATGTACAGTCGCGACAAAGGGAACGATCCAGAGGAGTTGGTGACACTCATTTCCGAAGGTCTGGATCGGCTTTTCAAGAAGGGCGCTGACGATCCGGAGCTGCGTGCCCTATCTCAATACGATCTTCAGTCTCTCTTTTCGTATTTGGAAGAGCACAGGCAAGCCATCGGCTGGGAACGCGTGGCTCGACTTGAGTGGGCTTATCTCGGCGCACTCGGCTACGACGCAAATGTGCCAACCCTGAACCGACTACTTGCGAGTGACCCGGACTTCTTCGTGCAGGTCATCACGGCGATCTACCGACCAAGATCAGCGGAGAAAGATGAGGAGCCATCACCCGAGGCCCAGCGTGTCGCTACAAACGCCTACCGCTTGCTTTACTCATGGAATGGCGCGCCAGGAGTCGCCGAGGACGGAACACTAGATGGCGACTCATTGCGGGATTGGGTGTCGGGGGCGCTACGGAAGCTCGAAGAGGCCGATCGGAAAGAGACCGGAGAAGTACGTATAGGACATGTCCTCGCCTATGCCCCAGCTGGCTCGGACGGGATCCGCCCAGCTCCCGAAGTCCGCAACCTTCTCGAGGAAATACAAAGCGACCAGGTAGAAAAGGGGCTTCAGACTGAGTTCTATAATCAGCGAGGAATCACTTCCCGCGGACCCGAGGAGGGGGGTGGCCGAGAACGCGACCTTGCGAAGCAATATCAGGAGCAAGCAGGTGTCGTGGCCGACGAATGGCCACGGACCGCGACGATTCTCAGGAACCTGGCGAAGAGTTATGAGCATGACGCGAGGTATAACGAAACCAAGGCAGAGCGCCAGCGACAAGGACTCGACCCCTAATTCGACAGGACAGCGTCGTATATCTCAATACGAGGTGCTCTCGGGACGACGGGCTGTACTCCGCTTGAGTAAGGCAATCCTCTCGTGGGGAATAATCGACATACGTCCCACTAAGGCCGACTAAAGCTCGCGCCTTGACCGTTCCAGGCCGCAATGGTTACCTGCTGCTTTCGCGTGAAAGCGACAGCGCAGAGACGCCGTCGAGTAGCGCCCGCTCCTGCTTTGGACGAGGACCGTGAACGACGCGTCCGACAGAGCTCGGTTGATGGTAGATCTTTTCCGTGACGTGCCGTCGCTAGGCTTACCCGCATGCTCACACGTCTGCCGAGCCCCAAGACCGTCGGTTGGCCAACGTTTGCATTGCTCATCCTGTTGGCTCCATCGCTACTCCTGTCTTTGACGATCACCATTATTTTCGACGTACCGGCTCTCCCTGCTGGGGGATTTTCACTTGTGTTGATCGGGTTGATCGGGTTAATTTTCCACCCGCCCAGATTTCGCACAGACTATGAGGAGTTCAGACCGAATAAGGCCTGGGAAAGCCTTTTTGCCTTCTTCATATTCCGCAAGAAAGAAATCAGGCTTGATTGGTATCGGCGGATCTGTCTCGCCGCTGTCGCTTTTATGGCTGCTTCGATCTACGTCACCATGTGCATCAAGAGCCAGTGGTCAGCGGGATTTGCTTGGGGCTTGCTGGCCGGCACAGCTTTGACCGCACTACTCGAGGCAATGGCCAGGCGCCACTGGTGGGACTTCAGAGGAGAGGCGAGCGTGGCGGCTATCGAGGTGGTGCTGATCGGCATCACGTGGTTGTCCCTGGCTCTAGGTGTTACCGTGCCGCCGGTGCTTCTTGGAGGTGCTGCCGCTTTGGGGGTTGACGCATTGGGCTTCATCGTCTTTATCGCCCTGGCTATGTGGCGCAGCGAGGATAGAGCCGTGTCGAATCGAGCGGGGACCGCCGCCACGCCCTAGGTCCGCGGGCCTGGTTGGCGACCTTCATGGCGCTCCCGCTTTGGACGATGAGCGGAAGCACCTGTCGTGTTGGTATTCGCTCTGAGGTTGACATGGTTTACAGCGCTTGGTCCACAAGTCGGTTTAAACAAAGATCGATCGGTACGGCCA
>SDBV01011217.1_pt1 | contig 11643 bp, 9 predicted proteins | sample 2277081 | NCBI WGS metagenome assembly SDBV01 (sample SAMN10402039, study PRJNA504765) | marine sediment metagenome | isolation source: marine sediment core GS10_PC15, 223 cmbsf | place: Arctic Ocean: Southern Knipovich Ridge | collected 2010
ATCCTCCTCGCTTTCGAGATTATAACACATAATCCCGGTTTGAGGAATGACTCATATTACATGGTAACTCTGTGGCAAAAAATCTTGTTAAAATAACAAGAAATTGACCTGTAATAGTATATTACCAACCCGGATGAAGAGAATTTCCTTACAGCCTTTGAATTGGAAATCGATGAAAAGTCAGGATTCCCCATTATGAAAGCACGAGTAGAGACTATAAACAGTGAACTCACTTTTCCTGTAGACCTTTCCAATCGAGACTTTGCAATAATAAGAGGATACGGCCGCCATATGGGAGATTGGATAACCATAATAAAAAATGAAAATTACGAACAGCTTCGGTATTCAGGGTGTTATTTGGCTTAATAATTATAGGCGGGCAGCTGCCCCCCCAACTTATATCTTCTTGAGGAAAGTCTGAACCTTTTCTGCCAGTCAGTTTATTCCAGCTTCCCGATCTTTAAAGTACCCAATATCCCTCTGTTTGTTGGACTCAAGCACACTCTCTCCTGGCAGGCTGTCGGGCTGAAACCATCTAAAAATTAAATAGTCAGGTACTCCCAAAAACCGTTCAATTCTATTTTTATCTGTTTGTTGCTTCTAACAAATATAAATATGATAGTTTCAGTTTATAATCATCCATATTATTTTGCAATTAGTTTAGCAGTTTTGATGTACTAAAATTATTATTAAAAGAGGAAGGAAATATGGCAGAAAACAGGGTTATACTGATTGTTGATGATGATGATGATGATGATGATGATTCAGGTATTGTAAAATCTATTGCTAAATATCTGGAAAGTGCGGGTTATGCTGTGTTGGTTTCGAAGAATGGTAAACAAGCTCTGGAAATATTCAACAAGGAAAAGCCGGATTTAGTGATTGCAGATATCTATGCCCGAAATGAACGGTCTAGAATTGCTGGAACAGTTAAAACGTGATGATCCGAATAATCTTGTTTTCATGTTGACCGCTTTTGACCGGACCCTGGATTCCCTGAGAGGAAAGGCAGACGATTATATACCAAAACCTATCGATCATAATTATCTTTCTTACAGCATAAAAAGGGTATTGAAGACAAAAACAAATATTATGGAGCTGGAAAAATTAAAAAATTGCAAAGAGCATAGTTGAATTCCATGGCGGAAAGATCTGGTTTGCATCGCAGTATGGCCAGGGATCATAGTTTTGTTTCTCTCTTCCGTTAAAGAAAGTTGGGGAATAGGTTGATATAATTGGCATGGAAAACAATTCGATTAACTGCCTTGAAAGGCAATTGAAAACTGCTGTGGGCAGTTTTTACTTCACCCTGCCAATCAGAGGAGGAGAGGACGGTGAATGATAAAATGAAATATCCCCCTTTCAGATTTAAAGTTATAATGAATACCGCTGGGGTAGTAACTTTTATATTTCTATTCTTTAGGAATATCCTTATTTATACCCAGGTAGTGCTCTACAAAACAGTAAACCATGGCTTAATGATCCGGGAATAACCTGGTATATATATCTTTGCCGTAATTCCTACCCTGATTCTCATGGGTATCATTATCAATTCCTTCTAAAACCACTGCACAGAGTTATCTTAGCAATTTCCAGAGGTATACAGCCTGCACATACGGAATACTTTAACGCGAGGAAGGTAATCGTCCGACTTCCCTGGCTCATCATAGTCCTGAATCTTGCCGGTTACCTGGTAGGGAACCTCATAGGGGGCACAGGTCCATTTTCTTCGCTGGAAAATTTTGGGGTTCTACTTCAACAACTCGCCACGGCAGGCATGGTCGCCTTTGTTCAGATCAGCATCAACAACCTTATTCTGGCAAAACCGAGAGCCATCTGAAGATATATTATATCATTGAGCAACACAAAGAAAAAGACTTGAGTCTGAGACTTCGCACAGCCCTCATAGCCATCTTTCTATCTGCTTTCTTACTGCTCACCCTCTCGATAGTCAGCATGTTTATCGTTCGTAAACCGAATAGTTATATCTCACTGCTAGAATCGGTGGTAAAGGGGGAAAAGACGGTCGAACAGATTAAAGAGGAATACATAAGCCTTGTTGCTGAGAATCCCGATCTTGTGGTTGATAAGGATAAGGTGATATTTCCTCTCGAGGTGAGTAATGGAGAAGGAGCCGGTCCTCTTGGAATCCTCTTGCCTGTTTCCCTTGTTTTGATTATGGTCGCTTTTTTTATCCAATATACCTCATCGACAGCCCAGGCCAGCCAATTGAAGCTGATCAAGCGAAGAATGAAGGAGATCACCGAAGGAGAGGGGGCCTTAACGGAGCGGGTGGAAATCATCCAGTTCGACGAGGTCGGGGAGCTCTCCGATTGGGTCAACCGGCTGATGGACAAGCTCAACGAACGCAACCGGTATGAAAGAGAACTGCGACTGGCCAAGGAAGCCAGTGAAGCCAGTTTAGCCCTGGCCCAAAAAATCGCTCAACTTAGAAATTGGAGTGTGGATTTAGTCAAGAACGAATGGAGTTATTCTGTGGAAATGCGCCGCCTATTAGGAATCAGCCCTGCTGATCACCCATCGCCACTTAAGGTCCTCCCTGACTGTGTCCATCCCGATGACAGGGCGAGGGTGGAAAAAATGATTACCGAGGCCAGAAAAAAAAGATACTGGAGCCTTGAGTTCCGTTATATACACCCTGACGGCACGGAACGGATCTTACACCAGCAAGGTGAAACGCAATTTGATAAGCGGGACAAGCCGCTGCGGCTGTTTACAACGGTTCATGATCTCACCGAGCACAAGCGGGCCGAAAGAGAGCTTTTGGAGAAAGAAAACGCCCTTAAGGCCGCCGAGGAGGCCAGACGGCTCCAGGATGAGTTTCTCTCTTCCATGAGCCATGAGCTTCGAAGTCTGCTTACTTCCGTAATCGGCTTTGCCGAGAGAATCCCCAAAAAAATCAAACAGAACCAGCTTGACAAGGCAAGCTGGTTCGCCGGGAATATCAGCGGCTCCGCCTCCCATCTGCCGGAGATCATCAACGATCTGCTCGATTACACCGAGATCGAAGCCGGGAAGATGATTTTAAACAAAGAAGAGTTCCTGTTCACAGAAGTTATGGATCAAATCCTGTACCACATTGAATATTTAGCTAAAGAAAAGGGGCTTAAGGTGGATGTTTCCGCCCCTGGCGACCTGCCCGTGATAGTTGCGGATCGGACCCGGTTCACCGAAATCCTTCTCAACCTCATCTCCAATGCAATCAAGTTTACCGATCGGGGAGGCCTGGTCAGAATCAAAGCTGCAACGAATAATGGAGAAATGATTTTTTCAGTGGAGGACACCCTGGAAGACGCAGGTTTTCAGGTTATTCTGGCGGAAAATGGCGAAAGAGGCCTTGAAATGGCCCGGGAGCATCGGCCCGATATTATAATTCTTGACAGGATGATGCCGGGGATGAGCGGAGATGAGGTGTGCAAGATAATAAAAAGCAACGATGAGCTGAAGAAAATAAAGATCATTATTTTGTCGGCCCGGGCTTTTACAACAGATAGAGTTGTAGGTTTAAACATCGGAGCCGACGATTACCTTACCAAGCCCTATCAGCCGGAGGAGTTGGTCTCTCGGGCCAATGTGCAATATCGAACTAAGAGCACCGAGGATGCGCTACAAAAATCAAAAGAAGAATCAGAGAGTCTGGCACACGTCCTCTGCCACGATTTGATAAATCAGTTGACAGCAATTAAAGGATTCTTAGATCTTCTGGATGCGGATGACGATCAACAAATTAGTGAGGAGACGAAGGAAGTGATGGATTATAGCCAGGAGCGAGTAAAAAACATGGTAGAGATTATTGAACATGTGCGAGAAATGCGTGCCCTGGCTTCCGTTAAGAAGAAAATTGATATTTCCCCGGTTTCTTTGGAGGCCGCGTTTTTTACTGCTCAAACAATCTTCCAGAAAAAGATGGATGACAAGGAAATCCGGTTGAATCTTAATCTTGGCACTGAGTTGGCCCCCATTATGGTATTAGCCGAACCGGTCAGTTTGACTAATACCGTTATTAATAATCTGCTTTCCAATGCTATAAAGTTTTCCTACTATGGATCTGAGATAAACGTTGATGTGACCTCGGAAGGAGAATTTGTGCACCTTCAGATAACCGATGATGGGATCGGGATACCGAAGTCCCTGTTGGAAACGGTGTTCCGGCCGGATATGCCCACTACCCGTCCCGGCACAGATAATGAGGAGGGGACAGGATTCGGGATGCCCCTGGTTAAGAAGGCTATCGATCTATACGGAGGGCGGATCAACCTGGAGAGCCGAGCCGAAGAGGACTACCAGGAAGATCACGGCACAACCGTGCATATCTATCTGAAAGCGTGTTAAAGGCTGACATCGTACTCGACCCTGCGGGTGATCCTCTGTATCGCAGCGGGAATCCTGCTGGTGGCAGTGCGCGCCTCCTCGGCGGCTTTTTGCTCGCGAGCCGCGCTGGGAGACCGATTGACCACTCAAGGCAACTTCTATCCGTCCATTGCCGCGTTTAAAAAAAGAAAGATATTTGCGTCTCGTGTTTATGAATCCGAAGACGAGCTTAGACGATATGAGGCAGCTCATCCGCAATATCCGAGATCTTGCCGATCGATAATCGCGCCGATAACACCTTGATCACGGCTCGCCGGTCCTCCTCACGGCCCGCAATGGGAATTTCTGAAAAAAACAGGTGAAATTTTTTCCATCTTGAGTTACGATTCAAAGCAGATCAACAATAAGAGGAGCATGAAGGTGTCGGAGCTAAATCAACCCGTCGAAAATTCCGACCTGCCCAGGTTCGAATCGATGAGCTTCGGCATGATTCTGGATAGGGCGATTCACCTCTATGTTAAGAATTTCGTTCTATTGGTCGGGATCATGATCATCCCGCAAACATTGAACTATCTCAACGGCCTGTTGCTTGGCAAAAGCGCGACCCTTTTGTCTGGCGCCGGCTACTTATTGTACCTTCCTGCCTTCCTGCTCCTCTATCTGCTGATCTTCGGAATCAGCAGCGGAGCCGTTACCGTAGCGGTCAGCAGCAGGTACCTGGGAAAGGAGATAACCATCGTCCTGGCCTATAAAGCCGCGTTTAGGAGGCTGGGCACGCTGCTGGGGGCCTGGATCGTTGCCTATATTCTTATCATTTTGGGCTCGCTCGTCATCATCCCCGGGATCATACTGATGGTATTCTACAGCCTGATAACGCCCGTGGTAATGCTGGAAAACCTGTCAGCTTCAGAGAGCCGGAAGCGATCCAGGGAGCTGGTAAAGGGATACGGTTGGCAGACCATTGGATTATTCCTGATCTATTTTATTCTAATTTCCGCCTTTTACTATGGCCTGATCTTTCTGACCGGCTTACTATCCTCGGTTGTAGAAAATATATTTACCTCCACGTATATCTCCTCGTATATGCACCACTTGATCAGTGCTGCATTAGAGATCGTTTCGGCACCCTTTCCGGCGATTATCATTATTCTAATCTATTACAATCAGCGCATTCGAAAAGAAGGTTTTGACCTGGTTCTTTTAGCTGAGGCCCTGGCGGAGGAATGAGCGGAGGAAATTTCAGAATGCCGACGCTTCAGGAGATAAAGCGAGTTACCGAGGAGGTCTTAAACCGCCCGGAGTTTAATCAGCCCAGGGCCGCATCGGAACCAGGGGAAAGCGGGTTGGAGCGATTCTTTGACTGGTTGGGCTCGCTGGGGCCCTTCGGGTCCGGACCCGCCGGCGCGTTCATCATCAAGCTCCTGCTCATCGTGGTTTTCGCGGCCCTGGTCCTCTACCTGGTCCGGCTCTTATTAGCCGAGCCTCTCCGGCTTAAGCGCATTTCTATAGAAGACAGGCTCAATGCGTCGTCCGTCCAGGAACAATCGTCTCCCGGCGATGAAGTGGGCAGCTCGCTTCGGCAGGCGGAACAGGCGCTGAATGGTGGGGACATGCGGTCGGCGATCAGGATCTTATATCGAACCTTAATCAAGATGCTTTCACAAAAAGGCTTCCTTAAATTGGAACGCTGGAAAACAAACCTGGCCTATTTAAAGGAATGCCCGAAGGATATCAAGCAGCACTCCTTGTTACAAGAGCTCACGCTTGCCTATAACCACATTGTTTATGCGCATTACCCGTATGAGAAGGAAAAAATAGCTCGGTTTCTCTCAAGAATAAGGCTTTACGGTGAACACGGATGACCGGAGTACAGAAGCAGAATCTCGTGATCGCCGCCTTAGCGATTCTTATTTTTATCTTTCTGTTCACTATCTTAAGCCCTGCAAAACCGGCTCAAAGCTTTTTTGAGGAAAAGACCTCAACGTTTTACACGGATCAAAGCGGGACCAGGGCGATCTTTTTAGTCCTGAAAGCTTTTCTCCCCTCTATCGAGCGCTGGATGAAGCCCTTGAAAGTCTTGCCACCGCCGGAGTCGGACAATCCGACGAGCCTTCTGATTATGGGGCCGGGCATTGCGATCGAAGCCGGCGAAGCGGATTCGCTGGACAATTGGGTGAAAAGAGGCGGGCAGCTAATCATCGCCAGCCAGAGCTCGTGGCCCTATGAAGAGACGACTTCAGCCGCTGGATCTTTCCGGCAGGCGGACTACCTCTCTCGTCATGGCTTTTCATTTATTGCCGGTGATGCGGACCTGGAAGAATACGAGGATGCTGCGGGCAAGCTGCTTCTTAAAGGAAGCGCCCTTCACCGTAGCGATTTTAAAGCCTTGTTTACCGGGAAGGCCGGCATAAAGGCTGGTGAAAAACGTCTCGAACTGGGCCGAATCATCGTCGTTGCCGATAAACTGGTCTGGTCCAACAGGCGCTTGTCTCAGAGCGAGAATGCGGCCTGGTTGGTCTCGACCGTCCTCTCCTGGGGGAACGGCCGCCTGCTTATTGATGAGTTCCATCACGGTTTTCAGAAGACCCGGGGAGCTTTTCTCCTCATGCTCTCCTTCTTCAGGTCTTCCTGGGGCTTTGCCTTTCTTCAATTAGCGGCGGCCGGGCTTCTCTTAATCTTTGCACGTGCTAAACGATTTGGGAACGTTGTCGAGCTCCTCCCTGAGAGAAGGCGAGATCCTCTAGAGAAAATAAAAGCGTTAGGTGCTTTATTGGAAGCGGCCGGGGCAAAAAGCTTCGCGGTAAGAACCATTCATCAGCTTCTGCTCAAACGCCTCTGGCAGTTCCGGTACGGCGCAATCCAGGCGAAGGGGCAGAGGCGCGTTGAAAAAGCCGTCCTGAACATCCAGTCATTTTCCAAGGATATCTCTCATTATCTTTCCCTGGTGCAACGAGTAGAAGAAGGAGGCTCCCTCTCCGAGGAAGAATTCCTACAGGCTGCGCGCCGGTCCGGGAAAATTGCAAAGGAGTACCGTCATGCAAGAAAAAGATTTAAATGAGGCTTTAGGTGTTGCCACCACTATAAAGGAGGAATTGAGCAAGGTTGTTATCGGCCAGGAGCAGGTGATCGAGGAGCTTCTTACGGCATTTATCGCAGGGGGGCATGTCTTGATTGAAGGCGTTCCGGGCCTGGCCAAGACCCTGGTCGTGCGGTGTCTCGCAGCTGTGCTGGATCTATCGTACTCACGGATCCAATTTACCCCTGATCTCATGCCGGCAGATGTTACGGGCGTGAATGTCTTTGATAGTCGTAAAATGGAGTTCATTTTTCGCCAGGGCCCGATTTTTGCCGATATTGTCCTGGCCGATGAAATTAACCGGGCTCCGGCAAAAACCCAGTCGGCCCTCCTGGAAGCCATGCAGGAGAAGCAGGTCACAATCGATGGAAGCAATTACGGGCTTTCGGAATTATTCACGGTCGCAGCCACGCTGAACCCAATTGAATACGAAGGGACCTATCCGCTTCCCGAGGCTCAGCTCGACCGCTTTATCATGAAAATCCTGATCGATTATCCCCGCAAAGACAAGGAGCTGAGCATGCTCGAGACCATGAATACTATCGGAGAGAAGGCCCATGCACCTCATTATTTGATCGAAAAGAAAGTCAGCTCAGAGCAAATACGCACCATACGCCGGCTGGTCCACGAGATTGAGACGGATCAGAGTATATTGAGCTATATCATCGAAGTCGTACAGCAATCCCGCTCTTTTCCCAGTTTGAGTATTGGCGCGAGCCCCAGGGCTGCGGTGATGATGCTTCACGCTGCAAAGGCGCTTTCCTTACTGCGGGGCAACTCCTATGTCCGGCCGGACGAGGTCCAGGCGGTTGCCCTGCCGGCTCTAAGGCACCGTGTCTCTTTGACGCCGGAAGCTCAGATCGAAGGGCTTACCTCCGACGATTGTATCGATAATCTATTAAAGCAGGTACAGGTTACCAGGTAAGGATGTTACCCACCGATCGATTAATCATCTTGTTAGCCGCCGCCTCCCCCTTTTGGTTTCTGGTCGCTGTACTGCCGGGAACCTGGGTGATTCCGGCAGCCTATTTACTGGTTCTCCTGTTTCTTAGCTTTTGGAATTACAACCGGACCCCGGGTTCCAAACTCCTGGCTATCGACCGTACGCTTCCCCCTCGCTTTTCCTTGGATTCAGAGCAAAGCGTAGTTCTAGCAATCACGAATCACTCCCGCCGGAGGATCCTCATGGAGGTGCGGGATGATCTACCTGACTCCCTCACGCTTTTATCCCAATTCGAGCCCTTCGTATTGAATCCCGGCAGTACGGCGGAGGTCCGTTACCGGGTTAAACCGGTTAAGAGAGGGCATGCGCACTTCCGTGCCGTACACTGCCGCCTTCGGCAGGGCTTAAGGCTCGTACGGCGTCAGTTTTCCGTAAAGGCCGAATCGCATGGAAAAGTATACCCTACCTTTTTGGGCGTGGATGACTATGACCTCCTGGCCATGATAGACCGGCGGGAAGAGGGGTATAAGGCCCCGAGGCTGATAAGAGGACAGGGCTCGGATTTCGAGAGTCTTCGTCCTTATCTCCCCGGCGAAGACCTTCGCCATGTCGATTGGAAAATATCGGCAAAGCGGGACGCTTTAATCAGCCGCAACTTTCAGGTCGAAAAAGGTCAACAGCTCACCATCTTGATCGATGCCGGACGCTTCATGCTGGAGCAAATCGGAGAACATTCCCGTTTCGAACATGCCTTGAACGCGGCCGTGATGCTCAGTTATGTCGCTCAGAAAAGAGGAGATGCCGTATCGTTGGCTTGCTTTTCCAGCCGGATCGAATCGTTTTTACCGCCGGTTAAAGGACGGCTCATCATGCCTCGGGTTCTGGAAACTCTCTTCGAGGTTCAGCCGCGAAACGTAGAGTCCGATTACTGGCATGTATTTGCGCAGGTACTCTCCCGATTGAAGAAGCGGACTCTCATTGTCCTGATATGCGAAGTGCTGGATCGGGCCGGCAGCTCCGGTTTAATCAATAATTTGACCCGGACTGTTCGTAAAAATCTGATCCTATGTGTAGTGTTGGTCGAGAAAAAAATCTATTCTGCTGCAGACCAGATACCTTCAAATTTACATCAAAGCTACCTCAAAGCCGCAGCCAGCCATGTGATCCTGGAACGTAATATGGCTTTGGATGACATGCGCTCCAAAGGCATAATGGTGCTGGAAACAACACCGGAGCATTTCAGTATTAAACTCATTCGCAAATACCTGGAGATTAGAAAGGCGGACTTGCTGTAAAATGGAAGAACAAATAAAGATCGCCACACCGGAGAATGTGGTACTCGATTTTGAGCTGGCGGGCCTCGGCTCCCGGTTTCTGGCTCTCTTCGTGGACACGATTATCTGGTTCCTCATGATGTTGCTTCTTATATTTCTGTTCTCTTTGCTTACTTCTTTCTCCCCGACAGGAACTTTCAGTTCCCTGGAAGCCTGGGGAACGGCCCTCTTTCTTTTTTTGCAATTCCTCACTCTCTGGGGATACTACATTTTTTTTGAAGCATACTTAAGGGGGCAGACTCCCGGCAAGAGGCTGCTGGGCATCCGGGTGGTCCGCGATAACGGTCTGCCGCTCAGCTTTCACCATTCCCTCATCCGCAACCTGCTGCGGATTGTGGATATGCTGCCCCCACCAATTTATATTTTGGGGGGCTTAAGTGTCATTATAAGTAAAAAGGGGCAACGTCTCGGCGATATGGCCGCCGGAACCCTGGTGGTCCGAGAACGATTCGGACCGGAAAAAAGTGCCGGCCTTGACTACGGCGCCAATTGGGTTATGAAGCTGGAGCGAGGGCAATCGAAGTATGTGCTGGTTTTGCCGAAAGGAAAGATCAACATCCGGCAAATAGCTTTGATCGAAGAGTACTTTAAAAGAAGTCGCAGTTTAAAGGAAGAACAGCGGGATAAGCTGGCCTGGCAGATCACGCAGCCCATTTTGAAGCTGTTCGATCAGAAAGCCGAAGACTATGTGAACGCAGCGGATCGTCTTATGCGATGCGAAAAACTCTTGCAAGAAGTATTGGCTTTGGCCAGGCAGGCCGCCGAGAGCGGCGCCGACTACGATCGAGTCGATCAGGATGTGCAGAGAAAAGCGCATACCTGGAGCACTTTCACTGACAGGATAGAAAAATTGCTCCGCACAGGAAAAAGGGGGCTGATGAAACTATCCTCCTCGGACATGAAAAACCTCCTGGTAGATTACCGCCGCATTACGACCGATCTGGCCAGGGCCCAAACCATGAAAGCCGATCAAAGGACCTTAACAAGGCTCAATCGCCTGGCCATTGGCGGACACAATGTCCTTTACGGTTACGTAAAGACCGGATTGCGATTCCGGAAACGCGACTGGTTCGGCCTGTTTGCTCAGGTATTTCGAAATAATATCTGGGCGGTTTTATTTTCAGCCTTCTTGTTTTTCTGCACCGCCACGGTCAGCTACCTGGCCGTGCGCTGGAACCCGGAGACGGCCTACGAACTGGTCGGACCCGGTTTCTACGAGTTTGAGCCGGCGAGTGAGGAAAACCTGCACGATATTCCCGAGCTTATCCGGCCTGTAGCCGCCTCTTCCATTCTGACCAATAACCTGCAAGTGGCTTTTTTAGCCTTTGCCTTTGGGCTCACGGCCGGTTTGGGGACGATATATCTGCTTCTCTATAACGGGATGCATCTGGGTTCGGTAATCGGCTGGATGAGCTGGAACGGCAACGGCCGGGCTCTCTGGGGCTGGGTGATGCCCCACGGCGCCACCGAAATAGCCGCGATTATCATCGCCGGAGCGGCAGGATTTCTCCTGGCTCGGGGCATCCTGGCGCCCGGCCAATTGAAACGTTCGGCTGCGCTGAAAATGATGGCAAAAGAAGCCATTGTCCTGGAGCTCGGTTGTATGGCCATGCTGGTGATAGCCGGTTTGATCGAGGGTTTTATTTCTCCCAGTCGAATCGGCTATGAAATACGGATTCTCATCCTGGTATTGAGTATCCTGCTCTGGTTTTTATACTTCTACGCCGCAGGTAAAAAGAAGCCTTTTTCAAAGGCACAGCCGGAACCTTATGGCGCACAGCGAGACCGGCCGTAACATTCATAGCCGTAAAACCCTGGCGGCGTTAAGAATCGCTAAAAGGGCGACGCCCATGTCGGCAAAGACTGCTTCCCACATGGTGGCCAGCCCGGCAATTCCGAGACCGACAAACACTGCCTTTATGCAGAAGGCGAGGATAATATTTTGCCAGACGATTTTG
>SDBV01011218.1_pt1 | contig 11643 bp, 10 predicted proteins | sample 2277081 | NCBI WGS metagenome assembly SDBV01 (sample SAMN10402039, study PRJNA504765) | marine sediment metagenome | isolation source: marine sediment core GS10_PC15, 223 cmbsf | place: Arctic Ocean: Southern Knipovich Ridge | collected 2010
CAGATATAAAGGTATGCGGCAAGGAAAAATTTGTAATTGGGCATCCTGTCGATTTATTACATAAGATACGAGAAAAAGTAGGTTTTAAGAAAGTGCTTGATTTTCTTCCTCTTGAAGAGTAATCTTATACTAACTTTATTGTACAGGAATTTCAATTGAAATTCCTATGAAATAGCGGAGCACAGGAAGTGTGACTACTTATAAACAAATAATAGTACATGGATGTACTATTTTATTTAATATAAAGTTGGGAGTTAAAAAATTGCCGCCAAAGGCCATTCAATACCGTACTAATTCAATTATCTACTTTAAGGGTGACCAGAGTGAGAAAATATATATACTAAACTCAGGTAAAGTAAGCCTGAATTATATAGATATAGAAACAGGCCAGGATGTACATGATTTAATTAAAACTGGTGAATTCTTCGGTGTTAAATCTGCATTAGGCAGATACCAGAGAGAAGAAAACGCGCTGGTTGTTATTGACTCTGTTGTTGTTGCATTTTCTGTCCCCGAATTTGAGCAGCTGATAGCTAAAAATACGAGAATTATTACTAAAATGCTAAAAGTTTTCTCGAATCAGCTTAGAAGGATTCATAAACAGGTAAAAAATCTATTATATACCGATGATCATGTAAATCCTGAAACAGGCCTGTTTAAGATAGGAGAGTACTATTTAAAAAACAAACAATACAGCCAGACTATATATGCATTTGGACGTTATCTTGTTTATTATCCCTCCGGTAAGTTTGCGGGGGAAGCTACAAAAAATCTAAAGGTTGCGGAAAGCTACCTGGGTAAATATGGGCAGGGTAAAGGACCGTCCATATCAGGAGTAGGTGAGAAGAAAACAGTCGAGCAGTCACATTCTTCGGATGAATTATCCAGTATTGCTAAAAGGTATTATTTTGCGCTCAGTTTGATAACCAAACAGAGTTATCAGGAAGCGCTTGATGAATTTAAATCGATTGTGGAGAGCAGCGCGGATGCTGAATATACTCCGAAATCCTGGTATGAAATAGGCAGGTGTTTCTTCTTTTTAGGTAATTTTCAAAAGAGCATCGGAGTTTTTACAAATATAATTAAAAAGTATCCAAAGCATCCGGACTTAAATGAAGTTATATTCTATATTGCAGAAGGCAATAGACAGCTTGGTGAAACAACAAAAGCATTAGGATTGTATAAAAAACTTCTATCTATGGTAAGTGAAAGTGATTCACTATCCAGAAAGGTTAAAAAGGCAATAAGAGAATTGGAGAAGAAATAGTGATGTTGTCCATGTTTAAACGTTTTGCAAGAACTTTTCAAAAAGGCGATATTATCTTCTGTGAATATGAGCCTGGTGACAATTTTTATTTAATACAATCCGGCAGAGTGCAGATTGTTAAAATAATGGGCGAAATTGAAAAAATAATTGATATACTGCATCCAGGAGAAATTTTCGGTGAAATGGCAATACTTGAAGAAGCACCACGCTCTGCAACAGCAGTTTCTCTGGATAAAATGGTTGCTTTAGAGTTTAATAGAGAGAATTTTGAAGTATTAATGCATGGAAATCCTCAGATTGCTTTAAAACTTCTAAGGCTGTTTTCTAAAAGAATTTATGACCAGAAAAGAAGGTTTATGATTTTAACATTAGACGAGGAAGATGCAAAAATAGCAGATGTATTTTTAATGCTTTCGGAAAACCAGCAGTCAGAAATGGAAGAGGGTAATAAAGTAGAATTGAATGTATCTGCAGAAGATATCGCGCATTGGGCAGGCATGGATCCTTCAAAATGTAAAATTGTAATTAATCACTTTGTCTCACAGCGAAGAATAGATGTGCTTCAGGATAAAATTATAATTAAAAATATTAACGACTTCCATAGGTTTGTAAGCTCTAGAAGACGCCAGAAAGAAATGCAGTAACCCCACTACCCCGCTAAATTACTTAAAACGAGCAATTATTATTGAAATATCGATAAAACAAGAACATTCAATAAAAATTTGAAAGTCTTGAGTATCAATAGCTGGGTAGCGGATTAGTAAGAAATAAGCCAGAAGTGAGATTTGAACTCACGACCTGCTCATTACGAGTGAGCTGCTCTGCCACTGAGCTATTCTGGCCTCATAAAATATTCTAATCCAGCTTTCTGGAAATAACAAAGTAATTAATCCCCAGGCAAAAGACAATTATAATAACAGAATACAAAAATACAAAAGGATTTAAAGAAAATGCATCATTAAATCCAATTTGTAATAAGAAATTATGAATAATATTTGTAATGGATACACATATAACAAGTCCGATTATCCATGCAAAAACAAGAAGACTTATTAAAAAGAATATAAGTGAGTTTACTAATGTGCTCTTTTTATAACCTAAAATATTTAATAATTGTATTTCATCCATAGAATGAGAAATAATTAACTGGAAATTAATTATAAAAATTGATACGGAAAGGCTTATAAAAGCAACTCCCAAAAATCCAATAAAAACAAACAATGCCTGAATAATGCCTTTTGCTTCGCTTAAACCTAATATTCTTTTGTTTGTATCATATCCTGTCTGTTTTACAAATTCGGATATCATGGGATCTCCTTTGTCTGTTACAGAAAGTATTAATCTTAGCGGGGGTTCACTTTCATTTAACGCAATATTTTTATTTGCCCATTGCATAAATGAATATGGTATTAAAAATGATGAAATTGAATCTGTAAAACCTACTATTTTGCCCTGAAGGTTTATTTTTCCGCCAGGGCCGGAAACAGTTATAATAAATGGGATCTGGCTTATTACATCCTCAGAGATCATTGGAAGCCCCCTGCCAACTGCAAATCCGAAATTGTAGAGGTTGTAAAAGTCTTTGGAGATAATTACCGGGAGAAATTCGTTATCCCCGTTCCATCCCCAGCTATCAGGGATTTCATCAAGATAATCGTCCGGTATTGATTCAAAAAAGAGTTCTGTGCTATACGCAGCGTTTCCGAAACTTATAACCGCGTTTACTGAAAAATTATTTGCAATAATCCTTGCTAATGATTTAACAAACGGCTGGCCCATAATATTGTTTATTTCGAATTCTGTAAAACCTATTTCCGAGAAATTAAATGAATGGCTTATATCTATCTTTTTGCTTAAAATTACATAATCTACCTGTTTAGAATCAGAAAATTTTGATGTAAAAATTGTATTAAAATCATGATTTATTTGAATTATTAAAAGTAGTAAAACAAGACCAATTAAAAAACCAAAAGCGGCAGATAAAATTTCAAGTTTTCCTTTCTTTTTCCAGATTACTTTTCCAAGTAAATTGTTCATTTATAGCTTTCCTTATGAAAAAAGTTTTGATTATAAATTTAATATTAAATCATAATTAAAAAGATTATCATCATCATGATCTGCAATAATTATCCCTGCTTTTCTTGCTTTGCATTCTTCCTCTATTAGCGCGCATGCGGAATCCCTGTTCTTTTTGTCGAGATGGCTGAATGGTTCATCCAGTATGAGCCATGAAAAGGGCTGCATGAATGCCCGTGCAATAGAAAACCTTTGTTTTTCTCCAAAGGACATGTTGGAAATCTTTTTACCGGCAATTCTTTTTATACCGAGAGTTTTTAAGATGTCGTCTATCTGTTTACTGTTTTTAAAGTTAGTCAGCCTGTTTTTAATTATTAAATTCTCATAGCCTGTAAGGTTGGAAAAGAGTTTTAAGTCCTGGAATATAATTGATAACTTGGTTTTCCTTATATTTACCCAGCTATTTCTTGTTAATTTTTTAATACTTTTATTACTGAAAAGTATCCGGCCCTCATATTTATTAGTAAGTCCGTATAAAGCTGAAATAAATGTTGTTTTGCCGGTTCCTGATGGGCCTGTTAATAGGATTTTTTTGTTGCTTTTAAATTCCAGCATTTTTCCGAAAAGTTCTGTTGCAGGATTTTCTATTATGTTTTCCATAGAAATGTTTTCTATTTTTACTTGCATTTTTATGTCCTGTTTAATAATATTTTGTTTGAAAATATACTTAATATACATTATAAACATAAATGTAAAATTAATATAAGGAGTAATTTATGAAAAAGTTTTTTATTAAAATAATTTTTCTTCTAATAGCTGCCGGTTTTTTTATTTCATGCGGGGCACAGGTTAGTAAAATCGAAACGCTGGTTCCTGAAGACGCAATATTTTTTATGCAGGTAAAGAATCCGGAGGGTTTGTTTACAGATATTGATTCATTTTTAGTAAGCACTCAGTTCAATATGTTTACAGGCAGTAAGAATACAAAATCTATTTTAGCAGATGCTGTAGCCGGTTCGGGATTAAACCTTGAACAGATAGATACTACACAGCCTCTGGGTATGGCAATGATGATGTCCGGCGGTTTTGCAGCAGAACCGGAGCCTATTGTTTTTATTCCAATGGTAAATCCGGATTCAGATATAAAATCATTAGAAAGTACATTAGCACCCTTAAGCATTATTGTGAAACGTGTGGATAATTATGCGATCTTAATTACTTCTTCTGAAATTGCAGAGAGCTATCCTTTAAGCACTCACTTAGATCTTTCATCACTTTCTAAATATGAGGACAATTCTATTACTGCTTTTATAAATATGAAAAGTATAATGGTAAAATTCGGCCCTATGATTACAGGCGGACTGGGTATGGTAAAAAGTATGTTAGGCCCGGAGATGTATGGTGCGGATTCGGACCCTGCAACAATTGCTCTTTTAAGCAAATTTATTGATATGTATTTTGCATTTATAGAGAAATTTATAGATATTGCTAAATACATAAATGATCTAAGCTACAGCGCGGCTGTTAATGCAATGGGAGTACAGATTAAAAGCTCTTCTTCTGTTATGGAAGGAAATTATGTCGCGGATTTTATAAATGCAGCAGGAACAAATAGCGATATTAAAGATTATGCAAAATACCTTCCGGATAATTATATGTTTTCCGGTATAGGAAATATGAATCCGGAAGCCATGAGGATGCTCGGTATAGGAATGCTAGATATTTTAGCAGAAGTTTCTATTTTTGATGAAGCGGATATAAACGAGTTAATACAGGCTTCGAATAAATTATATGATGCAATGGGTTCTAAAACAGCATTCGCCATGGATTTTAAAATTGATATGAGCTTATTAACAGATATGTCCGATCTGGCAACTCTGCAGGATCCTGCCGATATAAATTCCATATTGGGTGAAGCTTTCAGTTTTGATATGATTGCTGTGTATGAATTAACAGATCCTGACCTTTTTAGAAATACAATGGAAGATATAGTAAATGGAGGGCTGGTTTCTAAAATTATAAATAGTATTTACAGAGATCTGGGAATGAAATTCAGTGCTTCATACAGAGATAAGGTTGTAGAAAACGGATTTGAGTATGATATTTTAAGTTATGATATTGATATATCTGATTTCTTTGCTGGAATGTTTGATGATGGCAGTTTGGAAGCTAAATTCCAGATGCAGATGATGAGTATGATAATTGATGTATTAATGGAAAAATTTAAATATTATCTCCATTTCACAGATACTCAATGTTTTATGACTATGAGTAATGACGGTCTTGGGTTATTAAAATCGCTTGTAGATAAGGATTCATATACAGGCGATAATATGGCTGAATCGGCAGTATTCAAAGATGTTTTTACTGATATACCGGCGGTTAGTAATTACATTTTTCAGTTTTCTGTTACAAATTTAATGGATTTAGTAGTATCTGCTTTGTCCGGCGGACAGATAAATTCTTTAAATATTACAGATACAACAGGCCTTATTGGATACGGCAGGTTTGCTGATAATACCATAGAAGGGACTATTGAATATCCAGCTGCAGAAATAGCAGGCTTTATTTCTAATATGGGTGTTTTAATGTCACTCGGAATGTAGATGATAATAATATGAACTCATAAAGCCCCGGATGAATTTTCCGGGGTTTTTTTTAAATTTTAATTAATGAGAGAAACGAAAAGACTTAATGAACAGTCTTACAAAATCTGTATGGAATCATACACAAACATAATCAGTTAGAATTGTTCGAATAAAACAGGTGTAATGCCTCAGAGCTCTGCTCCTGGGTGGGCGTTGATTTGGTAAATATCAAAAACAAGAAGGTTCAAGGAACTATAAAAGAATTTATATTTATCTTGTTAAATGTAATCTTTTAATAATAATTATGATTAAGGATAACTACGTGTATGAAAATAATATCTATATTATATTGTTATTATTATGTGTTGGTAACGAAATGTAAATAGTATTATAACACTAAAGAATTTTAAAAGGATGTAAACATGTATTTTAAAAAATTTTTTGTAAAACAGAGAGATGATGTAAACATAATACTAAAAGAACTAAAAGATGATTTCATAGAAGGACTATATTCTGAAGAACCAAATTATCCTGTTTTAGCAATAAATGAAGTTTTATATGGGAAAGAATTATGTACGTATTTATTATTACCCTGTGAGAACGGACTCTTATCCTGGGTAAGAATGGAATATTTCCAATATGCCGGATTAACAAAAATAAACAAAAGAAAGAAAAAAGTTAATAAAATATGACAGTAATATGATAAAAGAAGCAAATTTTACAGAAGAAAGCGGTTATCTTGCCATGAAGGAAATACTCCTTATGGATTCAAGGCCAACCGCAATATTTGCAGGTAATGATGTTATTGCATATGGAGCAATTAAAGCTATTCAGGATGAGGGTTTAAGAATACCGGATGATATTTCCATTGTGGGGTTTGATGACGATTATTTGTCACGCTATTTAAATCCGCCTTTAACAACAGTTACTTTACCTGCAGCAGGATTGGGCTCGGAAGCTGTTAGAAACCTGCTAGGAATTATAAAGAAAGATAATAAAGCTCAGAATGAAAAAATATTATTACCAACTAATTTTACAATAAGGGATTCATGCAGGGAGAATTAATTTTAATATGGGAAGCAAAATATTTGACGCAGTTATTTTCGATTTAGATGGTGTTATTACACAGACAGCAACAGTCCATTGTAATGCATGGAAAACAATGTTTGATGAATATTTAAAAAAAAGATGTAAAAAACATGAGGAAGTATTTACGCCTTTTAATAAGTCAGATGATTATTTAAAATATGTGGATGGTAAGCCAAGGTTTAAAGGTGTCGAATCATTTTTAAGGGCAAGAGGTATAACACTTCCGTTTGGCGAACCTGCCGATTCGCCGGAAAAAGTAACTGTTTGCGGGCTTGGAAACAGGAAAAACAAGCTATTTAATGAATTAATTAAATCCGATTCTGTTAAGGTTTTTTACAGCACGGTAAAACTTATAAAAGAATTAAAACAAACCGGAATTAAAATTGGCGTATGTACTTCCAGTAAAAATTGTGAATTAATCTTAAAAACCACAAATTTATATCACTTTTTTGATACTCATGTGGATGCGGTGGTGTCGGATGAATTGAAACTTAAAGGAAAACCGGATCCGGATATTTTTATACAAGCCTGTAATAATCTCGGAGTTTATAAAGACAGGGCAGTAATTATAGAAGATGCCATTTCCGGGGTACAGGCCGGACGAAAAGGTAATTTCGGATTGGTAATAGGAATCGCACGTGAAGAAAACAGTGAAGACTTAAAAATAAACGGCGCGGACATAGTAGTAAAAGACCTGTGTGAAATAAATATAGAAATAATAGAAAACTGGTTTTTAAACGGTTTAAAAAGAGATAGGTGGTCTGTCAAATATCATGGTTATGATGAGAATAAAGAACAGGTTAGAGAATCTTTATGTACAGTCGGAAATGGTTATTTTGGAACAAGGGGCGCTTTAGAAGAGTATAATGCGGATGGAATACATTATCCGGGAACTTATATTTCCGGGCTGTATAATAAACTGGAATCAAAAATATCAGAAAAATCTATAGTAAATGAAGATATGGTAAATTGTCCGAACTGGTTGCCAGTTACATTCAGGATAGGAAATGATGATTGGATAAATATAGGTAATATAACGATTGTTAGCTTTAAAAGAATACTAAACATAAGGAATGGTATTTTATATAAAAAAATAATAATTAAGGACAAATCAGGTAGAGAAACATTAATAGAATCAAAAAGGCTTGCAAGTATGGAAAACAAACATATTGCAGCCTTAAGATATAATATTATTGCTTTAAATTATTCGGATTATATACATGTAAAAGCAGGGCTGGATGGAAATATAGAAAATAAGGGTGTTAAGCGATACATGGAGTGTAATTCAAAGCATCTTGAAATATTAGACATTTCCGGTAATGGCCCTAAAAGTAAAATTAAAGTAAGAACAAATCAATCCGGCATAGAAATAACAGAAATTAGTAAATTAAACATATTTTTAAATTATCAGAAAATAAATCCGGATATAAAAAGATCTATAAAACAAAAAGCAATTTATTCTGAGTTTTCTTATAAATTAATAGAAGGCTCTACTTTAACTGTAGACAAGATAGTATCAATCCGGACTTCTAAGGACAAAGATTATAATAATTTAGAAGAAAATTTATTGGATAAAATAGAAAGTTTTGAAGAAGTGGAAAAAAACAGTGAAAAAGAATGGAATAATATATGGAAAGAAGTTGATATTAAAATAGAAGGAGACAGGTTAGCGCAAAAATTAATTAGATTTAACATATATCATTTAATGATTTCAGTTTCCAAATATAATATAGATATCGACTCTGGTTTTCCTGCAAGGGGTTTGCACGGGGAAGCATACAGAGGGCATATATTCTGGGACGAAATGTTTATTCTTCCTGTTTACAATATGCACTTTCCGGAGGTTGCGAAATCAATTTTAATGTATAGATATAGAAGATTGGGCGAAGCGCGAAAAAATGCAAAAGATAACGGGTATAAAGGTGCTATGTTTCCATGGCAAAGCGGAAGTAAAGGTTGTGAGGAAACTCAAGTTTTACATTTAAATCCAGTATCCGGAAAATGGGGGCCGGATTACAGTCCTTTACAAAGACATGTTTCTCTGGCAATAGCTTATAATATCTGGAATTATTATCATATAAGTGATGATATATCTTTTTTAAATGATTACGGCCTTGAAGTGATATTAGAAATCTGCCGTTTCTGGGCAGGTATATCAGAATATAATACAGAAACAGGACACTATGAAATCAAGAATGTTATGGGTCCGGATGAATTTCATGAACAATATAACAGCGAACATAACAGCGGAATTAAGGACAATAGTTATACTAATATAATGGTGGTCTGGTTGTTAAATAAGGCCTTTGAAATACTGGATATACTGGATAATGCAATTATAAATAATGTATTTATAAAAATAGGCTTTAATGAATTGGAACTGGATAGGTGGGACGATATACGGAGCAAAATAAATATAGTTATTTCAGACAATGGAATTCTATCTCAATTTGATGGTTATTTTAATTTGAAGGAACTGGATTGGGAAGAATATAAGGAAAAATACAAAAATATTTCAAGAATGGACCGTATACTTAAAGCGGAAGGAAAGTCCGTAGATGATTATAAAATTGCCAAACAGGCAGATGCTTTAATGGTATTTTACATTCTTACACTAAATGAAATAAAAAAAATATTAAATCAGTTAGGATATTCTGTTAGAGAAGATTTCTTAAAAGTAAATTTTAACTATTATTATAAAAGAACTGCTCATGGATCGACTCTTAGTAATATTGTTCACTCTTATCTGGCAAATCTGCTTGGGAATAAAGAGCTGGGCCGGGAATTATACAATAAGGCCCTGCAAAGTGATTATCTGGATATTCAGGGCGGTACAACAGGTGAAGGCATACATACCGGAGTAATGGCAGGTTCTGTATTAATTACACTTTATTCTTATATTGGCCTGGATTTAAGTAAAGATATTATTCATATAAATCCCTGTTTACCGGAATCATTTAGAAAAATACGTTTCCCCCTCTTATTTAAGAAAGATACTTATAATTTTGAAGTAACCAATGATATTGTTACTATATTCATAAACAGTAAAAAACAGACAAAAATACCTGTAATTATAAATAATAAAAAGTATTTTATAAAAGCAAGTCAGCATGAGCATATTTCATTAAAATAAGTATGTGCTAATTGTATTAAATATTAAATATAAATTTAGTTACCTGTGATTTAAGGAGGAAGGTTAGTGCCCGGAGATATTCTACTAATTACGGATAAGCAAAGGAAGCAGCAAAAAAAATAATAGATAGAATTGCTAAATTGAAAAAGTACAAACCTGTTATTGCTGTGGGAGGGGAGTCCGGTTCAGGAAAAACAGAGATAGCACATTTAACTGCAATTGGTTTAAAAAGCAAAAACATGTATGCAAAAATACTGCATACGGATAATTATTACAAAGTATCACAAATTGAAGGTAATGTTGCTGCTCTGAATAATCTGGAATTTAATAGTGACGAGTTATCAAAGATTGATTTAATACTCGAAGGATAAGATTAATATTCGGAGCTCAACAGTATAAGATTTGGATTATTGAGTATCCCCTGTGAAAGCTATTTTAGATTAGCCCGGAAAGGAGGTGAACTCGTTGTCGACGCAGGTGGTGCTTTTGAATATGGGTACTGGGTAGAGTTGATGGCTACATCAGCTACGGTAAGAAATATTGAGGATTAAAGGCTATTGTTATCTATGACACAGGATCCGATTACAGGCCTCAGTATCATGATAAAAAGCTGTTAACAGAAACTAACAAAGAGCTGATAGAAGAACTCATGAATGATCCGAACAGAAAGAAAACCGGTTCCAATACCAATAATCCTTGGACACGGGGGAGCCGGAATAATCACTGAAATTGGTGAAGTTGTAAGTACCTTTAAAGTTGGCCAGAGGGTGTGTTTTGAAGCATTATTAAGAGAAAAACTACCAGACTTCTATGAGGGGGAATGGCAGCTTAAGAAAAATACTACAGTAAAGAAACTTCTCGAGGAATTGAACATTACTAATGAAGAATCCATTTTGGTCTTTATTAATGGTAGAAAAACCAATAACGAATCATTAATAAGAAATGGTGATTATTATGAGGTTATTAAACTTCGTGATAATAAAATTGCAATTATAATATAAGGAGTATGTTACTGAACACTCCAGGTGCGCGGTATATAATCAATATCCGCCAGGGTATACCGTCCGTACATTGCTGGTTCCCGTTTTCCTAACCAGTTTAAATTTGAACCATGCAACACCAGGACTTTTCTCATTTTTTAGCTCCCAATTACAATAATATTAATTCGATTACTGCCAACATAAAATACTTATAATCGATTTTTGTATTTGTTATAAAAATAATTTATTAAGATTCGGAAAATACACACAGAATATTAATCATTAAAAAATAGTAGTATTAGTATCTTTATTCAAACATTAGCTTGATAAAAAAAACCGCATGTTATATAACTTACTTAACAAAGAATTGAATTATTTAATTTACAATAATTTATACCTAACTAGTAATATAAATAATCAAATAATATTCTAAATAAAGGAAGGTGCTAAAAAAGATATATGAATAATTATTTTATAAATGGAAATGATTTTAACAGTTTTCTATCCAGTTTAATAGAAAAGAAAACTGTAATCGGCCCCGTTGCAAAAAAGGCAAAGTTCGTTTTTGCT
>SDBV01011219.1_pt1 | contig 11643 bp, 9 predicted proteins | sample 2277081 | NCBI WGS metagenome assembly SDBV01 (sample SAMN10402039, study PRJNA504765) | marine sediment metagenome | isolation source: marine sediment core GS10_PC15, 223 cmbsf | place: Arctic Ocean: Southern Knipovich Ridge | collected 2010
ATAAGCTGCGTCACCATTACAAACGTCAGAGCAGCCGTAGGTGCGTCCTGATGCCGGAGATGGAGCACCTCCCCGACAACAAGGATGCCCGTCAGGGGTTTGCCGAGGTGGCGGCCAGGGAGCTGAAGCAGATTGTCCTTGAGACGATGTCGGAAATGAAGCCTCGTTACAGAGAGGTCCTGGTGCTGCGGTGCTACGAGCAGATGGAGTATGCACAGATTGCCGGACAGATAGGTTGCAGTGAATTTGCCACTCGTGTTCTTTTTTTCAGGGCTAAGAATTCGTTGGCCAAACAGCTTTCGCGTCGCGGTCTCGGCAGGGGGGCGCTGCTTGGCGCGTTGATATTGTTCGGCAAACTAACTGCGCCCAGCGAAGCGGCTGCCAGCGTGACGATTACATCCGCTACGGTGAAGGTTGGACTTGTCGCTGCTGCCGCGGCAGTGGCGACAGGCAAAGCTGTAGTTACCGTGGTTGCGACGGCTGGGGTTATCACCGCTGGGTCGGTGTTTGTCGTGAAAAACATGCCCCCGGCCGGGCCTGGTGGCTCCACGTTTACATCTGTACCCATATCCAGTTCGACAACAACAAATCCATCCACAGCCGGCCAGGCGGTCTCGACGCGGCCAGTTAACGAACAATGGTACTTCTATCCGGACGGTCCAACTGGGCCGGTAATGACCAGGAAGACGGTTTTTCTTGACAAGGCTGGCCACTCGTTTGGGAGATGGCTCCAGAACGACGAAGCTAACTACTACTATGACAGCCGAAGCAACACCGTCACCAAAAACAACCACCACACCTGGAACGAAGACCTTACGGTCTGGACACTGCCCACCGATAGTCCGGCACTGAGCGAGTTCCTGTCAAAGGTTCAGCCGAACCTGGCGGTGATACAGCGTGTTGACAGCAGCGAGAGTGGTCTGCTGGTTATCGCACGACAGAATGATCCCGGCCAGCCCTGGAGTATGCAGCACCTGAACGCGCTGGAAGAGGATTACTTCAGGGGCGACTGGCCCATAGATTTCAGGATGATAGACAAACGTGATGTCCTTCACGAGCGTGGCTGGGCCCACATGCGGATCAGCGGCGATATTAACGGGCAGACTGTCAGGGGTTTTGGCCGGGTGCCGTTGGTCTATAAGGCCTGCCAGGACCACAAGCCTGTACTGCGGATGCAGATTGGCGAACGTGTCCTGGTCTCGGATACGCCCAGGGGGACATATCTTTACGAAACTTCTGAGAAGGTGTTGAAAACATATCGGCGGCAGAGATTCTTTGCCGGGTTGTGTCAGCCGTGGATGGGGCTTCACGCTATTGACACCGTCCGACGTGATGCCGCGGCCTGTCAGGTGCAGTTCAGCACCAGCCTGTCCGACGACGGGAAGATCGGACGGGTAACCCTGGACCGTCTTAATGCGAAGATAGTTTATACGATAGAGATGGAACAAGACCTCGTCACGAGAATAGAATTCTACCGGGATGACGGCGCGGGAGATGTAAAACGCGGACAGATAGTTTTTACTTACATGGAAGAGTTCGACACAGAATCGCGTGGGTTTGTCAAGCCGCGGCAGAGTCGGCGTATCAGGTCCGAATCGACGGGGATGCTGTGGCTGTTTGATTTGATCGGTGGGGGCTGAAAAAGCGGGTCGAGTTTTTATGGCCGGGGTGTGTGGATATACGGTAGTTGACAGCAGGCCCTGAGTTGTTATAATCAATGTCTGGGGCTGGGCAGTGCTTGGGGCCGGGGCCTTGGTTTGTTGTGATCGGGGTTTGAGCCTTGGTTTGCTGTAATCGGGGTTTTCGGTTGTTGATGGCTGTTGACGGCCTGATTTTTCAGGAGCAGGAGGGGCGAGGCGATTTACGTGGAAGGACGGCAATCCGTTTTGAAGTTTTTAGGGGGACGGGGGTTCTCTCTGCTCGAATTGCTCGTTGTGATATCCCTGATCTTCCTGCTGATGGCGATACTCATGCCCGTATTGGATCGGGCCAGGTATCGGGCCAGGTTGCTGTGCAGCCAAAACAACATCCGCCAGATCGCAATCGCGGTCAATGTGTATGCCGCGAACAACGATAACAGTTACCCCGTTTCCATTGCGACCAACGGCTCCGATGCCAGGCATCTGAGCTGGACGATGCCTACCAGACTCGTGGCCGTCGATGCGCTGGGGCCGCGTCAAGTCCGTTCGATCAGCGGTTACCTGAGCGGGTACGTTGAGGATGTCGAAACGATGTATTGCCCCAATACGCCGCGGCAATTCAAGTATCTCACCGAGGCGTGGGCATCAGCTGAGGCGTGGGACAATCCCGATAACGGACCCGGTCTCGACGAACTACGCGGGTCGTACAGCTTCTTTTGGGACTACAATGGGTATCTTCCGGAGCAGGACAGGGTATTCATGGGGCCACAGACCGCCGAGGGGGGGAAGGGACAAAGCAAACTTCTTATCACCGGTTACTTTGCGTACAACCACAGGAGACACCCAGGCCTCTTCGGCAGCTGCGAGCGGTTCAAGGACGCTCAGGTCACCGGCGAATCGACGTTCTATTCGAGCTATTGGCAAGGCCCGGCGACTCTCGATCAGATCGATATAAAGATTGGTGCGGGCTATACTGACGGGCATGTCGATACGTACACCTCGTCGGATTCAATCGTTCTTAAGATATCCAAATCGCCAGATGGCGGCGTTCCGTTTCCCGACCGAATGGAGATGGGAGACCTGTACCTGCCGCGTCAGGCGCTGTGGTAGGCCCTGTCGCTTTTTTACGCATGGGCCGTCTTGTCCGCCTTCTGTTTCCCTGTTGCCCACTGTTTACTGTGACTTTATAGCCTTATTCCCAAGTCCTCTGCCGCCTGATTTTGATGAATACGCGGATTTTACGATTACGCCACTTGACCAAATCCCGCAAATCATCGACAATACGGCTGTTCAACAGTTGGTCGGTCAATTAACGATTATTGAGGAAATGATATGTTCAGGACGGCAGTGTTGATTATGATGTGCATATTGCCTGCCGCGTGCAGCCGGGCTGAGCAGGAAAAGTCGCAAGACGGCGGCTGTACCGTCCCGGTCTGCAAAAAGGCCGACCCGGAAGCCGGTGACAAAGCCAGCGTTCCCCGTGATGCACCGGCCCCAAAGACGGTGGACGAGGTGCTGGCCAGGCTCAAACAAAAGACCTCCGAGCTGAAGACATATAGCTGCGACCTGAAATACCTGTTTATCCAGGACCCGGAGCTGCTCGATTCCAGGACGCTGCGGACGGGAAAACTATATTACGCCAAAGACGACAGGGACAAAAAACGCTCCAGGGTGCGTATCGACTTTGACACGACCAAACAGGACGACGAAAAACAGATCGCATACAAGGAGCTGTTTATCTTCGATGGTGTATGGCTTGTGCGGATCGACTATCCGCTCAAAAAGGCCGACTACCATCAGAAGGCACCGGCTGATAAGCCCGTTGACGTGTTCGGGTTCATCGGCGAGAGCTTCCCTATCATCGGATTCACAAAGGTCGAAGACCTCCGAAAACAATTCGAGATTATCTATGACAAATCCAGACTTGACGATGCCAAAAGCCCGCTACGGCTGAAACTGAAGGTCCGCAAGGGTTCCAAATACAAGGACGACTACAAGAGCGTCGATTTTCAGCTCGATAGAAAGACCTTCCTGCCGGTAAGAATCATCACCGAATCGACAGAAGACGATGTTTACGACATTCAATTCCTGAACGCCATCGCGAATAAAAAACTGCAAAATGGTGTTTTTAAGGTTGAACCGCCGGCCAATTTCAGTAAGAATAAGCACCCATTGGAATAAATAACCGCTGTTGACGGAATAATTGTCATTCCCTGGTTGGGGTGACGGCGTAGATTGTTACCTTCTGTGACGGTAACTGAGCAGCGGTTTTTGATAATCACATGGATGGGAGGTTAGTATGCCGACCGGGCTGGTAGTATATTATTCTCGAAGCGGCAACACCAAACAGATGGCTGAGACCATCGCCTCGGCGATGAATCAGGCTGAGTTGCCGACCAGGTGCAAGAGTGTCGAAGAGACCAGTTTGGATGACCTGATCAAGGCCGATGCGATAGTCGTCGGTTCGCCTACCTATTATGGCAGGATGGCCGCGCCAATCGCACAGATGTTTGACGAGTCGGTCCGCAAACACGGCAAACTCGCCGGCAAAGTCGGGGCAGCTTTTAGCAGTTCGGCAAACATCGGCGGCGGAAACGAGTTCACAATACTGAATATTATCGTGACCCTGATGGTTCACGGAATGATCATACAGGGAGACCCGCAGGGGGACCACTTTGGGCCGGTGTCGATAGGAAAACCCGACGAGCGGGCATTGGCCCAGTGCCAGCGAAGGGGGCAGAGGATCGCCGAACTTACAAAGAAACTGTTCGGCTGACCAAGGTGTTCGGCTGACCAAGGTGTTCGGCTTACCCCGGTTTGTCAGGGCCGTTCTCTGCCGTAAATGTGGGCGGCCGAATTGGCAACAAAGAGCGTATTGACAAGAGGGAGTGTTACCGTTACACTCTCGCGACAGTGAATTAGAGGATGTTAACTATTGTTTGTGGAGGATCGTCTTTATGCAGGAATACGAAGCCCTTAAGAGATTAGTCGAAGAGATCGGAAATGACATTGACAAGGCCGATGGCGGGAACAAGGCTGCCGGCACACGGGTTCGCAAGCAGATGCAACTGATCAAGCAGGCGGCCCAGATCGTGAGGAATCGCGTCCTTGAGATCAGGGTGGTTGACTAGTATCAGTATTTGAAACAAGCCGGTAACACATCGCCGCCGGCAGCTGGTCGTCCGTTTGTGAGCTCTCTGTCGGCGGCGGTCGTATTGCCGACCGAACCTTTCCGTTGAAGAGGTACGCAATGCCCCCGGTCTTTTTGTTCGATTTCAGCGGCATTGATCTGAATGCGGTCGCGTTTGACAGAGACGCCATCGCCCAGGTCAATCCGCAATCATACGAGATGTCCCAACTCGATGCCGTTATCTGGCATGACCGCAAGCACTTATTGTGCCTGGGATACAAGGATGTCACTGAAAACGAGTTCTGGGTCCGCGGCCACATACCCGGCAGGCCAATTATGCCGGGCGTCATTATGGTCGAGGCCGCCGCACAACTGAGCAGCTTCTTCATGAAGCGGATATATGGAGTGGAGGGCTTTATCGGTTTCTCCGGCATCGGAAAGACCAGCTTCCGCGATACCGTTGTACCGGGCGAACGGCTGCTGTTGCTGAGCAAGATCATAAAGCTCCGCAGCAGGCAGTTCTACGCAGCCGTCCAGGGCATTGTCGGTGACAGGATGGTCTTCGATACCATTGTAATCGGCATGAATGTCTGACCCGGCAGATGATTGGGGGGCTTTTCAACAACTGGACCAAAAACAGGGGCAGGTCAGGGGGAACCTGCCATAGATTGTTTCATTTAGGGGACAGCAAATGAGAACTCGCTTGATTATTGCCACGATTCTGTTCTTGTGGATTGCTGAGGGGACGTTTGGGGCGGATACGGATATCAAATTGAATTCTCTGGGTTTTTTGTCGGCAGCGAAGAAGAAGGCTACGATTACGTCGGAGTGTTCGGATTTCACGTTGAAGCGGACGAGGGGTGGCGAAACGGTCTATTCGGGCAAGGCGACAGGGCCCTTACATCAAGATGACGTAGGCCAGGATGTGTGGATTGCGGATTTCTCTAATGTGAAGGACAAGGGCAAGTTCTATCTGGATGTGCCTGGAGTCGGACGTTCTTATGAATTCGAGATCGGTGATAAGGTTTATGATTTTGCGTTCTATACGGCGATGAGGGGATTTTATCTCTGGCGGTGCGGCACAGGAGTCCAGGGGACATACAACGGGATTACTTATTCGCATTTGGCTTGTCACACTAATGACGGCTATGATGACTATGTCGGAGACAAGGGCTCTAAGCGAGACGGGGTTGGCGGCTGGCACGACGCCGGAGATTATGGTAAATACACGGTCAATGCGGGCGTGACGGTGGGCGTGCTGTTCCTGGCGTGGGACCATTTTCAGGATCGTCTCGGCGATATCGCTCTCGACCTGCCGGAGACCGCGACGGGATACCCCGATTTTCTCAAGGAGCTTAAATGGGAGACGGACTGGCTTTTGAAGATGCCCTACCCGGATGGATCGGGGAGAGTTTCGCACAAGCTGACGCGATTGTACTTCTCGGGATTCATCATGCCGGAGAAGGATACGGCCAAGAGGTTTTATACCCAGTGGAGTTCGCCGGCGACGGCTGATTTTGTCGCTATGATGGCAATGGCGGCGCGATACTTCAAACCATACGATGCCGAGTACGCACAAACCTGTCTGGATGCTGCGCTGAAGAGCTATGCATTTCTTAAGGCCAATCCGAAGAACAAGAAGTTCGAGCGTGGGCCGTTCAAGACAGGGGGCTACGGAACGGGCGACTCTGACGACCGGCTGTGGGCGGCGGCGGAGATGTGGGAAACTACCGGTGACCCTGAATATCTGCAAGACTTTGAAGAACGCGCCGGCGCCTCTCGCAACAAGATAGACGAGAATTGGGATTGGGGTAATGTCAGGAACCTGGGCATGTTCACTTATCTCTTGTCGGAAAAGAAAGGCAAGAACGTCGCACTTCTGGAAGATGTACGGCGGGATTTGCTTTCAATTGCGGACACCATCGTTGCCAAGGGCGACAAGGATGTGTACGGCAGACCGTTCGAGCGATACTACTGGGGCTGCAACGGGACAGTGGCCAGAATGACATTGACGTTACAGGTGGCCAACAGGATATCGCCGAATTCGGATTACGTTAATGCGGCCATGGATGCTGTGGGGCATCTGTTTGGACGCAATTACTACGGGAGGAGCTATGTCACAGGCTTGGGATATAACCCTGCCATGAATCCTCACGACAGGCGCAGCGGCGCCGACGGGATAAAGGACCCTTGGCCGGGCTACCTCGTTGGAGGCGGCCATAATGCGACCAACTGGAAGGACAAGCAGGGAGACTACAAAACCAATGAAATCGCGGTCAACTGGCAGGCGGCTTTGGTTTATGCCCTGGCTGGATTCGCCAACGGGCAGTAATGAAGGGAGCGTGGCACAGGGGAAGAAAGGCATTAACATATCTTAACCACCTTGACGGCCTGAAAGTTAGGTTTTGTCAGGCTTTTATTGTATATTATTGCAGGTTTTTGCAGGTTCTATCCTGCTTTTCCTATGAAATAACAGGTTTTGAGAGGTTCTAAATGCTATCATTTGTTATCGTATTTACCCCAAAAGAACCCTTGCAAGGCCACCGACTAATGTTTCACTTCATGTTTAGACCACGGTTCCGTAAGTAGTTTTTTAATTCTGGTATGTCGATCATGTGGAAATGAAATACTGACGCTGCAAGCAGAATTGTCGCACCGGCCTCGGCTGCTTCGTAAAAATGCTCCATTTTGCCAGCTCCGCCTGATGCTACTATTTCCGCAGTACAGGCATCAGCCATCAACTTTATAACGGGCAGGTCATATCCTGTTTGAGCACCATCTCCAGCCTTGCTTGTCGGCAGTATTACAGCAACTCCAAAGTTATCTACTTTCTTGGCCCACTCCAAAGCATCAGTTCCTGTAGCGGTTCGTCCGCCATCGATGTAAACTTCATAGCCTGATGGCAGAGACTTGTTCACGTCTACATCTATAGCAACAGTGAACCTTTCCGGGCCGAACTCCGCTACCATTTCCTTGATAATTTCGGGTTTTCTAAAAGCGGCGCTGCTGATTGATATTTTGTCGGCTCCTGCTTCCAAAACCGCTGCTGCCGAAGCGACGTCAGAAATACCTCCCCCAACTGTAAACGGGATGGTTGTGACTTCAGCTACGTTCTTTACAACTTCGAGCATGGTAGGCCGATTTTCAATTGTTGCGGTTATGTCCAGAAGAGCAAGCTCATTTGCTCCAGCCTGGCAATAGGCTTTCGCGCACTCAACAGGATCGCCCGCATCGTGAATGTCGACGAAATGAACACCTTTAACTACCCTGCCATTTTGCATATCAAGACATGGCATAATACTGATCTGTTTATCCATTGTTATTTTTCCTTTCGCTAAACACATATAAACCAATTTTTCAGGGCCTGATCCGCCGGATCGTTGCTCATTATAACATTTTTAAATTTTTTTTCAAGTAATGTTTGACGGCATGTTTGTTTTATGGTCCAATCCGCCGGAGCTATAAAACTGTCACATTAAATAATTACCGGGAGAACCCAATATGCCAAAACGAAGCGACATCCACAAAGTATTGATTATCGGTTCAGGCCCCATTATTATTGGTCAAGCGTGTGAATTTGACTATTCCGGTACTCAGGCCTGTAAGGCCCTTCGCAAGTTGGGATATGAGATAGTGCTGGTAAATTCAAACCCCGCTACGATCATGACGGACCCCGGGATGGCTGATGTTACCTATATTGAACCATTAAATTTGCAAACTATGACGAAAATCATTGCAAAGGAACGCCCTGATGCGCTTTTGCCGAATCTTGGCGGCCAAACCGCGCTGAATCTTTCATCGGAATTGGCAAAAGCGGGAGTCTTGGATAAATATGGTGTAAAAGTAATTGGAGTTCAGCTTGATGCTATCGAGCGCGGCGAAGACAGGATAGAATTCAAAAAGACAATGAACAGCTTAGGCATTGAAATGCCTAAGAGTGAGCCGGCTTTCACTGTCGAAGAAGCGGAAAAAATTGCGAAAGACCTTGGCTATCCTGTAGTAATTCGTCCCGCTTATACTATGGGAGGAACCGGCGGAGGTTTGGTGTATAACGTTGACGAGCTTAGAACTATTGCCGCCAGAGGAATTTCGGCGAGTATGGTCAATCAGATTTTGGTCGAAGAATCTGTTCTCGGATGGGAAGAGCTGGAACTGGAAGTCGTCAGGGATACAAAGAACCAAAAAATAACCGTCTGTTTCATCGAAAACGTCGATGCTATGGGAGTACATACCGGCGATTCATACTGCACTGCTCCGATGTTGACTATAAGCAAAGAATTGCAGGAAAAACTTCAGAAATACTCTTACGATATCGTCGATGCGATTGGGGTCGTCGGTGGTACAAATGTACAGTTTGCTCACGACCCAAAAAGCGGCAGGGTGGTTGTAATCGAGATCAATCCCCGAACATCACGCTCATCTGCTCTGGCGTCAAAAGCCACCGGATTTCCTATTGCGATGGTGTCCTCACTGTTGGCAGCCGGCCTTACGCTCGATGAGATTCCGTACTGGCGAGACGGCACACTCGAAAAATACACTCCTTCCGGCGATTATGTTGTGGTTAAGTTCGCCCGGTGGGCCTTTGAAAAATTCAAAGGTTCCCAGGACAAACTCGGCACACAAATGCGGGCCGTCGGTGAAGTTATGAGTATTGGGAAAAACTATAAGGAAGCGTTCCTTAAAGCCATTCGTTCTCTGGAAAACGGCAGATATGGCCTTGGCTTTGCGAAAAACTTCAATGAACTGTCACTTGATGACTTGATGATACTGGTTAGCACAGCTACCAGCGAGCGCCAGTTTATTATGTATGAGGCGATTCGCAAGGGAGCAACCGTTGAAATGCTGCATGAAAGAACGTACATTAAAGCGTGGTTTATTGAGCAAATGGTCGAATTGGTAAAACTTGAAGAAAAGCTGTTGAAATATAAAGGCAAATCAATTCCTGATAACCTCTTGATACAAGCTAAAAAAGACGGCTTTGCCGACCGCTATCTCTCGCAGATTCTTAAAGTCAAAGAAGAGCAAATCCGCAAGCATAGAACCAGGCTTGGCATTGTCGAAGGGTGGGAGCCGGTGCCGGTCAGTGGTGTAGAGGATGCAGCATACTATTTCTCAACGTACAATGCGCCGGACAAGGTTGGGGTAACCAAAAACCGTAAGATCATGATTTTAGGCGGTGGCCCGAACAGAATCGGCCAGGGCATCGAGTTCGACTATTGCTGCGTACACGCCGCTTTCACCGTGCGGGATGAGGGACTGGAAACGATAATGGTCAACTGTAATCCTGAGACTGTTTCTACCGACTACGACACTTCCGATAAGCTGTATTTCGAGCCGCTGACAGTAGAAGATGTTTTGAGCATCTACGAAAAGGAAAAACCCGAAGGGGTTATCGTACAGTTTGGCGGGCAAACACCGTTGAATCTGGCACAACAACTCGAAGAGGCCGGCGTTAAAATAATAGGCACATCTCCGGCCGCGATTGATTTAGCAGAGGACCGTGATCGATTCCGTGAGATCATGGAAAAACTCGGGATACCAATGTCTGAATCCGGCATGGCCAGCGATCTTGACGGGGCGCTGAAAATCTCCAAGCGGATTGGCTATCCTCTCATGGTCCGTCCTTCATACGTTCTGGGCGGTCGCGGCATGGAAGTTGTTCACGACGAAGATATGCTGCGTGAGTATGTAGCCGCCGCTGTGGAAGTGACGCCGGAAAGACCGATTCTGATAGATAAGTTTCTCGTTAATGCGATTGAAGCTGAAGCTGATGCCATCGCCGATGGCACCGATGCGTTTGTTCCCGCGGTCATGGAACACATCGAGCTTGCAGGCATACATTCCGGCGATTCGGCGTGCGTTTTACCGCCGGTGTCGATTCCGCAAAAACACATTGATACCATTCGCGATTACACCCGCAAAATTGCAATTGAGCTCAATGTTGTAGGCTTGATGAATATACAATATGCAATAGCCGACGATAAGGTCTATGTTCTCGAAGCCAATCCGAGAGGGTCGAGAACCGTTCCCCTGGTCTCGAAGGTTTGTGGAATATCAATGGCAAGGCTGGCGACACAGATTATGCTCGGCAAGAAACTCGCTGATTTGGACTTAAAGCAAAAAGCTATACCTTATTTCGGCGTAAAAGAAGCAGTGTTCCCATTCAATATGTTCCCGGAAGTCGACCCGTTGCTTGGTCCTGAAATGCGTTCGACAGGCGAAGTCTTGGGGCTGGCTGACTCGTATGGTCTGGCTTTCTTCAAGGCTCAGGAAGCAACACAACAGCCTTTGCCCTCAAAGGGTACGGTTTTGATAACTGTGGCCGAGCCGGACAAAGCAGCAATTGTAGATACAGCCAAGACCTTTAGTAAACTTGGTTTTAATATCATGGCAACAGAAGGAACATATAAGCATTTAACTAAAAACGGAATAAAGGCCGAGCAAGTTCTTAAAATGTATGAAGGCAGGCCGAATATTGTCGATGCGATCAAAAACAATGAGATCCAGTTGATAGTAAACACTCCTATAGGCAAACAAAGCCAATACGACGACTCTTACATCAGAAAAGCTGCTATCAAATATAAAGTACCATACATAACTACAGCAACTGCTGCTGCTGCTACTGCAAAAGGAATCGTCGCAAGTCAAGATAAGGAGTACATTGTAAAATCTCTTCAAAACTATCATGCTGATCTTGGATAATGTGTAATAGCCATTACTTAATCTGACAGACATAAACAATGCTTTTTTGTAACCGTTCACGGATTTTTTTGACAGGATAACAGGACAAAAAACGAGACTGTAGTAACATTACAGAGTATTTCATATGTGGCAATGGAAAAAACAAAGAGTATATAAAACCGGGGCTCTGCC
>SDBV01011220.1_pt1 | contig 11642 bp, 18 predicted proteins | sample 2277081 | NCBI WGS metagenome assembly SDBV01 (sample SAMN10402039, study PRJNA504765) | marine sediment metagenome | isolation source: marine sediment core GS10_PC15, 223 cmbsf | place: Arctic Ocean: Southern Knipovich Ridge | collected 2010
TACTGTTTCATTCCAATATTTGATAAGCATTTCGTCCATTTCTTGTGCTGAAGAAAACGGTCTCTTACAATATTTGATTATATTAGCATGTCCGAAATGTGTATCTCCAATAAAAAACACTTTATTCATTGCTTGTTAACTCTCTTAAAAATTCTAACACCTTTTCTTTATTATCAAATGTTTTGATAATACTTTCTGGTTTATTTAGCGCCATATGTATATGTATGTCTGAAAAGACCCTAATAGTGCCAAATCCTGGAAATCTTCCATTTCCTGGTTGGCGCGGTCCCCATCGTCCGCTGCGTCCGCGTGCTTTTGGAATGTTTGGTATAAACTTTTGATCTGAACCTAATATCTTAGCGCATTCGCTATAAAACTCTTCATCTTTTTCCATATTGAGAGTTTAACACATTTTTAGGATTTGTCAAGTGATATTTCGTGGAGCTTTAAACTCCACGAAATTTGACTCTAGGATTAGCACGCAATTTTTTTTCAAAAGTGGGTGATTGTGTCATAGCAATAACACAGCAACCATCATTATATAAAAATTGCCACCAAGTTGTATCTGGATCGTTAATCAACTTACCATATTTGATTTTCAAATCTCCATAAGCGAAAGATCCTCGAGTTAACGGGGTTCCTGTTATGATCTCTAAATGATTCCAATAATAAAATATACCTATGTCACAGATATCACCAGTGACAAGAATTTTAATCTTCACATCATTAGGTAATGGTCGTTTGTGTACCAAAGTATAAAAAGCCTTTACATGATAGCCAACCAAACCTCTGAAAGCTTTTGTCATATCTTTGGGCCACTCGATATCTGTTATGATATTACCGGCTAATGATGGACGCCATAGTGGAGATTTTTTCCGCATATTCATACCAAGTTCTCTTAAATAACGTCCTTTTTTAATGGATTTGAGTTCTATAATTGCCTTATCATATAGCTCTCTATATTTGGCGCTGTTGTGTGGAATACCAGGTCCCGGAAAAATCATTATGGGGGCCGCTAATTTCTCAACCTTGTTCTTCTTAATATGACATTTTCTATGAACTTTAATTTGAGGAAGTGTTGTCCTATTCGCCTTCACAATAGATGCTAGGTTTATGATATGGTCAGAATCAGTGACTGATTTTTTATTGAATGTTTCGCCGCAATAAGGACAAAACGGATACTTATGTTTCATTTTCATTTTTTTGCTCCTAATGAGTTAAATCTAATTTGTAAGGTATAAAATACACTTACAGTGATTAGTATTAGAAGCGACCTCTATTTATAAACTTATAGTTGGCGGAGCCCGGAATACTCGAAATTCATACCGTTTTTCAGGCACCAACCGATTTCCAATCGGTGCTAGGGACCTCCCTAATTCAGACTCCTTTATATAATTCCGTAAAATTCTTTCCGTATTTTTGGATAACATATTTTAAAATAGGTTTCATTTCTTCTTTATAATAGCAAAATATTTGATGAGGAAAATGCTTCAATTTAGCTTCCCATTCAAGTGTCTGATATCCTTTTATCTCTAAATATGATCCATCATCTAAAATAAAATCTGGACGATATTTTTTTGTTTTGTTATTCCAGACATAATTAAATTCTTCATAGTTTCTGTAAAATACTATTTCATTTTCTAAAGCATATATTACCCAGGCCAGTTCCCACGAACTTTGGCACCAATAGCCTTTATATATCCCGTGCTTCCCACGACCCGATCTTGGTTGATATCCACCGTTTCTTTTTGCGGCAGCACGCCCGACAGATCTTTGCTTTTCAGAAATCGGTCTATTAATATTTGAACACAAAGAAGAGCAATATTTCTTTTTATGAGATTTATATTTAACTTCGAAAATGTTATTACAACCAATACATTTTCGAATAATTTTTATTTGTTTCTTTCTATTCTCTTCTTCTTTTCTTGCTTTTTCTTGGATCTTTTTTTGACATGATTTTATATGTTGATGCCATCTTGATTTCTTTAATACATTACAATGAGGACAAATCTGTCCTGCTCTATGGCTCATATTATATGAGGTGCTACATCTTAATGAACAAAAGATCTTTTGATCTGGTCCAACTAACGAATGTTGACAGGTTTCATTTCGACACATTTTCATGCTCTTATAGTAGCACAAGTGGTCTTAAAAGGCAAGATTTATCTTCCAGGTTTTCCAATAAAAGCATAACCTCTATAACCATCTGGATAATGCTTTAATGCTTGTATTGTTCTATGCCAGCCTTCTATTAGTTCGTATTGTTTGCCGCGTTTGAAAACTATTACAGGCTCTCTAATAATAATATCTTTAGGATTTTTGCCTTTAATCAAACCTGCTTGTGTTTGATGACGTTCAACATCTCCAGGTATTTTAGAAGGATTAACTTCACCACCTTGTCTTAGCTCTATTTTCTTTTTAGTATAGTCATCAAACTTATCTAAACTAAAGTCTAAAATCTGTGGCTCTCTTGTCCAAGCTATTTTATCTAACGGACCATAACGTTGCGGTAACTCGTTTAATAATTGATCAAATTCTGTCTTGTTGGCAACTAACTCTTTAATCCAATCTCTCAAAACATAGTCAGGAAAGTTAGGCAGCTTTGACTTCATATAACGAGTCAAATCTGTATCGGCGCCTACTTTAGGTATTCCAAGATTATATTTCATTTCAAAAAGATCGGTTAGTTTCATGGTTGTATTTATTGGTGGACGCAGTGGGAATCGAACCCACCTTTAAGAGGAGCATTACCCTTTACTCTTATTTTCGCCAGAACAATACGCCCAAATTTTCTGTTGAATACTTAACCTTCATGCCTATGAGTATAAGCACAAATAATAATACTATCGCATCTGCTATTAAAATCACTGGGTCCATTATCACATATCCATAACCAAGCCAACTAACGTTTGCTAATGCGTGGATTATTAACATTAGCCAACTAATGTCTCCAACAGATTTTGTTTGCCATGATTTAATAACTTGTGGAGCAAAACTAACAACCAAAAATACAACTGCGGCTGTTCCAAAAATAGTTTCCCAGAGCATTTATTACTTCCTTTTCTTTTATTGTAAAGGAAGCTATATAGAAAGTCTATTATGTTGTAGTTTTTATTGCGAGAGAATGTTCTTGTCCAACACTAATACTAGTCCAATTTGTTTCCGAACCAATCTGAACAGGAGAAGATCTATTGACAACATCCCCAAGTCCAAGTCGACCATCAGTTCCACGACCCCAAGACCATAAAGATCCATCAGTTTTTATCGCTTGACCTTGGCCAGCAGTACCTCCAGCACTAACACTAGACCAAGTAGTTAAAGATCCAATCTGAACAGGAGAAGATTTATAAATGATAGTTCCATCGCCTAGATTTCCAAATAGATTTCGTCCCCAGGACCATAGAGTTCCGTCGGTTTTTGTTGCGTGAGAATGGAAACCCGCGACACTAACACTAGCCCAATCTGTTAAAGAACCAATCTGAACAGGAGACGAGCTATTAACAGCAGCAGCCCCAAATCCAAGTTGTCCAAAATTATTAATACCCCAAGACCATAGAGTTCCATCGGTTTTTCTTGCTGTCGTATGACGCCATCCAGCACCAACATTAGCCCAATCAGACAAAGCACCAATTTGAACAGGAGAAGATCTAGCAACTTCATCTCCATGTCCAGTCCGACCCGAAATCCCGCTTCCCCAGGACCATAAAGTACCATCAGTTTTTATTGCAACGGTATGATCGTTTTTAGTACTAACAGTATCCCAATCAGTTAAAGCACCAACCTGAACGGGACTTGAATAATTTGTAGTATTTCCGCGCCCAAGCTGTCCGAAATCATTAAGACCCCAAGCCCATAATGTTCCATCGCTTTTTACTGCAAGAGATTGATTATTTCCAGCATCAACACTGGCCCAATTTGTTAAGGCGCCAACCTGAACAGGAGAAGATTTATTAGCAGTTGTTCCATCTCCAAGTTGACCATAATTACTACGTCCCCAAGTCCATAAAGTACTATCGGTTTTTATTGCAAAATTATGATAAATTCCAGCATTAACACTTGCCCAATCAAGTAATGCACCAATCTGGACGGGAGATGAATAAGCAGTAGTATTTTCTAAACCAAGTTGACCATAGTCGTTGCCTCCCCAAATCCACAATTGTGGTCCTACTGGCGCAACATAAACTTTAAATTTTCCTTGTGGAACTTTAACTCCACCTGTAATTGAAATGCCCATTTTTGTGATCTCCAAACAATATTATTGTTTGTATTTATTTTATTGTTTGAAAATTTTGATTTGGCGGAGGGCAGGCGGAATCTAACCCCTGACCCTTTTTCAGGTTCCTCTAGTTTTCAAGACTAGGCAAGCATCACCGGCTTGATTACCCTCCGTATTTTCACGATTTGAATATCATAGGACGACATGGAATACCTTTTCTGATAGTTTGTTCTCCAGCAAAAGTAAATCCAAGTCTTACATAAATATTCTCAGCAAAACGTGACGAGTTAGCTGTGATTGTAGTTTCAGGTTTTAACTCAATCATCTTTTGAAAAAGCTGACGAGCAATACCTTGTTGTTGGAACTCATTTTTTACAAATAATAGTCCAATATGATCATTTCGAAATTCTAAATAGCCTATTGGTTGATTATCTATTACAGCAACAAATCCTTCGCTACCTTTCTTAAGACGATTTTGAATCATTGTGCTGGATATAAATTTCATATAAGCAATCTGTGCTTCTTTGTCACAATCCGGAGCTATCGATTGTTTAAATTCTTGTTTTATGAATTTAGATACAAATTGAATATCATCGGTCTGGATTGATTGAATGTTCATCTTATGCTTATCCTCATGTTGGCGGAGGGCATGAGAATCGAACTCACGGCCTTATTTCAGGCTCCTAAAGATTAGCAATCTCCGCTTAGATCCCAGCTAAGATTACCCTCCTAAAAATTCCAATCAAGTTTTAATAATGTTTGTTCCATATAATCTACTGAACTTGATAACAGCAATTTATCCATATGATAAGCAATAGGATTATCATCGCATTTTACGTCGCCTATCCACAAATGTGGCAATTCATTTTCATGTTGTTTAGGCTTGAGCAACACGTTTGCAGAACCCGGACCTGTATTACTTCTTGGATAAATTTTCTTCCAGTAATGTTTATCCTTCACTGCCTTCATAGTCCAATCTAACAACATAGCTGTTTCATAAAGACGTATTTTTCCAACGTTAACCCACTTGCCGTTTGGCTTAGTGCTTTGCCGACTTATTAGTATCGTGTAATCTGATTTATTAGTTTGAATTCCAGATGGCGTAACATTATCTCCACGAGCATATTCAATGAATATATCACGATTGCTAGTATATTTCACTTCAAATTTTATTTCTTTCTTTTGTAAATCTTCTATTAAAAAATCATAGCCTGGAGCATAACCAGTAGTTATGTCCAACGTGTCTACATCTAAATTCAATTTATAAGCAAGTAATAATGCCGCAGCATGTTCAGCTTCTTCGGATTTTTTATATCCTTCATCTGTGCCAGTATTTAATTCTGTTGGAATTACTATCATTTTATTTGCCTTTTTCTTTTATTATAAAAGGATTAGTGTTATAAAGCAATTATTTCTTCTTCGTATTTTATCAAAGATTTTATCTTGTCAGGAGCAACTGTATTCTCAATCCAAAACTGCCAACTGTCATCTCCATTTGAAAATTTATTTTCATCAAACTCGACCCTAAAAACATATTTGCCTCCAAACGCTAAAGCGTCTTCTAAATGATGAGCAAAATAAGTTCCTGGTCTAAATCCAGTTTCCAAGATCAGTTTTGTGTTTTCTTCATTGGTTCCGTGATAACAATACAACATTCCTGTATTATAGATTATTTAACTTCTTAAGTCAAAAATATTTTGGTGCGACCGAAAGGACTCGAACCTTCACGGACTTTCGTCCACTGCCCCCTCAAGACAGCGTGTCTACCATTTCACCACAGTCGCATATTGGTACGGGTGAGAGGATTCGAACCTCCACGGACTCTCGTCCATCAGATTCTAAATCTGACGCGGCTACCTTTTCGCCACACCCGCTTCAATTTGGTACGGACGGTGGGGGTCGAACCCACAAACCGCTGTTTTTGAAACAACGAGGTATGCCAAAATTCCCGTCACGTCCGCATAATTATTTCTTAGCAAAAGCTAATTTATTTCTCATCATAGCTCTATTGATAGTAGAATTACTTCCCCATTTTAATCCTAGTTTTTTTAATGTCTGATTCATATTTTCAGATGATAATATTGCTTCTATCATTCTTTCTTCACTATGTTTTGTGTTCTCGTGTTTCTTTCCTGTGTCTTTTCTTTTTCTCCAAGTAGGAGTTTGACTATGACAATTTGGGCATAATAAACGAAGATTTTCTCTTCGATTATCTCTATCATTACCGTTTATATGATCTAACTCTAGCGTTATTGGTTTATCTAACCATTCTTCTAAATGACAAGATTCACATTCATACCCTCTTTCTTCGATAAGAATTTTTTTATGTACATCTCTTTTTCTCGTATCTACGCTAAATAATGTTTCTGGATCATATGTAGCTTTGATCCTATCATCTGTATATGCTGTCTTTCCTTTAGCCCAATTTTGTTTGCCAGCAAAATCTGAGATCGGGCGCCCATTTTTATATGCTTTTTTTAATCCATCGCTATTTTTCTTTTTAATAATAGGACAAGAATTAACACTTTGTTCACAAGTTAATACGCCTGAACCTGTTTGAAATTTAGCTTCGTTGCCGCAGCCTTTTTCACATAATTCAGTCGTTTGTATAGGTATTGATTTTTTATATTTCATATTAATATTATAAAATATTTGGTTTAATATGTCAAGTATTATTTGGTACCCGTCCCCGGACTCGAACCGGGACTATCAGTGGTCTAAACACTGCGCCTCCTGCCAATTGGGCTAGACGGGCATTGAAAATTGGTTCCCGAGGTCGGACTCGAACCGATACTATTTGATTTTTAAAACCAACGTCTCCTACCATTGGACTACACGGGCATAAATCATACATCTCTCTCAACGTATGACAAACCTAATTGTTCACGTAACGGTGAATATTTTGAAAGGGAATACACAGTTCCAAAGTTATAATCTACTTTATTACCTATAGGATTTCCCTCATAATATACCCACCAAAGATCTTCATTCAGTTCTTTAATAGAAACATCATCAATTTCTAAAAGACGTTCATGTGTTTCTTTGTCTATTCTTACATCAATCATTTTATTCACCTTTAAAATTTGGTGGAAAGGGTGGGAATCGAACCCACCGCGCGGACATTGCAAATGTCTGCCGCCCCCTTGGTACATGCCTCCCCTTATAACTCTAGTCTGTGCTCGTGACACACAACAAATACGCCTAACGGATTCGAACCGCCTCCCAGCCATGGGTTTTACGATGGGGATTCGAACCCCGCTTCCTCCGGTGCTGGCCAGCAAGCCGGATGACCCTCATGTCTCGGCGTAACCTAAACTCTTAAAATTTGGTCGTTTGTTGAGCTTTCTTAATCCAATTCTCTGAATCTAAACACGGTGTGAGGTAAGTTTCAGGTTCTGGGAATCCATTTAATTTCCTCCATTTGGCCAGACAACCGAACCATTCTTCATCGGGCATTTTCTCGCCATCTAACTCAACTGCTCTCTTTGCTATGGCGTCCGACCATTCTTCTCTAGCTTTTTCTTTATCATCCATAACAAAATACCTCCATAGATGTTTATATTGGTGGATAACTTGGGACTTGAACCCATCCATGGCCTGCTTACGCGCCGGACATGGCTGACCTTAGCACACTACCCGTAATTTGGTGGATCTGCGGAGAGTCGAACTCCGACCTTCGGTATGCAAAACCGACGTGCTCCCGTTATCACTACAAACCCAGAATATTAAATTTGGTGGAGTCGTGGGGAATCGAACCCCAACCTCCGCTTAGCCAAAGCAGTGTGCTCCCGTTATCACTACGACCCCAAATTGGTCAGGATGGTCGGCTCTGCCCCGACGTTCTCTGGTTTCCAAAACCAGCGGATTCCTAGACTTTCCCACATCCTGTTTTAATATATTTTTCAACCTTATCGTTTAGCAAATGTTTAAATCTGCTATGCATGTATTGATGATGTGTTGGACACATCGGAATTAAATTGTCTGGATCATTATTTGTTTTATCATGATCATAATGATGAACTTCGACAACATTTTCTTCACCACAAACAATACATTTCTTTTCATGATAATGAAAACAGACAGTTCTATACTTATGTGGCTTATGATTTGGATGATTAACACCCGAACGAAAATAAGTATTATAACAAGAAACACTACATGTTATAGCGCCTTTTTGTTTTACTGGATTGCCACAATTTATACATTCTCTAATGTTTATCGGATTAAGCAAACAAGCATCCATATGACGTTGCATCCAAGGAACTCGTCGTTCTTCACCACAATAAACACAATCTTCTTTTGGAGTTTTAGTCCAGGTTATTCTACTCATTATTTGTCCGACACAATTACTTAAAATAATTGTAGCATAACTATTTGGATTGATCAAGTAAAAACTGTTGTGGTTTGATGCGGATACCACAAAACCGCATGTTCAACTCAGTTAATCAAGCACAGCATCACCTGTGTAGGACCAATGTCCCGCTCCCTCTTTAGCTGGAAGAACAATCTTAAAATTGGTCAGAGTACTCAGAATCGAACTGAGGTCACTGGTGTCCGAGACCAGTATAGTGCCACTCTACTATACTCTGTTAAGTGATCCATCATGGAAACAAACTCCAAGAATGTTACTCAAAATGGATCGGTAATATTTCAAAATACTGTATGAGTCCCTAGTCTATCTAGGGTGTCTATAGACCATCACACCAAGCGTGATAGCTATTCTATATCCCTTTCAAAAATATTTTGAACTTGTTATATAAAAATTAAAATAGATCGCTGATATCACCAGCCCAAACAATAACGTTATCGTTTATTTTTTTGGCTGTAATTGAACTTGTATATAGACGATTGTGGATGACACTTGCAACATTGGCCTCGACTGGTGGCGCTGTTTCATAATCAAATCCCTCAGTAGACAATACGGAATCCAATAGATGATAAAAACTAGAAAATTCTACGCCATTTTCTTTCAAAAGAGTTAACAACCAGTCTATATGACGATTAGCTTCTTCTCTCCCCATCGTTTTTTGAGCATCATTTTGATAAACATTAACATCGTTCGTAAAATAATACAGTTGAGGAGCACCTTGTTCCACAATATTCAAAATTTTTCTAATTTCTTGTGATGACATTTAATAACATCCTTTAATTATACTCAATATATTTATCATATTAGAAGAAAAATTGGAGGCGGGGGCCGGAGTTGCACCGACTCCTACTGCTTATGAGACAGCCGACTTAGCTACCTTGTCCTCCCCGCATTAATGTTGCTGCAATTTTGTCCCGCAGCAAAATTCGCGGCAGCGCCTTTCAAGCATCTGGCATCCTGCCAGTGTTATAGCCATACTCAGCTAACTGCCTTAATTGGTGGCGGGAGATGGATTTGAACCACCGACCTTGAGTTTATGAGACTCACGAGCTGACCAGACTGCTCTATCCCGCAGCAAATTTTGGTGAGAGGGTGCAGAGTCGAACTACTCCCCACGAAGAGAAGGGCTTTACAGGCCCCGTGCCAGAACCGCTGGCTTTACCCTCCCATATATTAAACTGTTCTATAGTCAATAACTATCTTTTCGTATGGTTCAACTTCAACACATTCTACGTTGTCTTCGTATTCCCAGGGACTTTCATCTTGTTGTTCGGTAGCCCCTCTTGAGTAAGAAGTCCGATAGTATTTGCCATCTTTTTTGAAGATTAAAGAATGATGAGTAGACCATCTACTAGTATCAAATATCTCATTTACTACAATTTCAGTGCCTTCGGCATCTCCCCAAAGAACAAGTTCCATGTAATCTTTTTCAAATGTAACTGTAGGCATTATTTTTCTCCCAATTTGTTTTATTATACAAATATTAGTAAGAAGAAATCAATTTAAAATTCTGCTACGCTTTATTGGAGTTGCGCTCTTGCAACTCACCACATCATCCCTCAAAGAGGCAATGGAAGGAGGTTATAGCTCACCTATGAATAAATATTATACACAACGAGAGTATTATATTATGTCTGAAACTGATAAAACATCTATGATGCCAAAAAGGTCAACGCGCCGAAATATTGTCTATGCTACGTTGATTTTTTGTTTTCTTCTTATTGGCTATCTTGTATATGCCGGTAGCCCAGATAACAGCTTACACGAATCTGGATTAGCTTGGGCTTTTAGCACATCGATCTTTGTTATTGGTGGTTATGTATTTGGTTCGGTTATAGATAATCTTAACGATAACAAATACAAAAAATAAATTGGCTGGGGATCAAGGACTCGAACCCTGATTTGAGGGACCAAAACCCTCCGTTCTGCCGTTGAACTAATCCCCAATAAAAATTGGTCTCTCGACGGGGAATCGAACCCCGGTCTCCGGGTTGAAGGCCCAGCGTTCTAACCACTAAACTACCGAGAGTTATTATTCTTTAAATTGTTCTCCCCACCCGGTATCGATCCGAGGCTACCAGCTTGAAAGGCTAGCGTTCTTCCATTAAACTATGGGGAGTTAAAAATTGGCAGCCGCTCGGGGAATCGAACCCAACGATTTTCAGATTCAGAGTCTGACGTGATACCATTACACTAAGCAGCTATATTAAAATTTGGTTCCTGGGGGAGTGACCGGATCGCCACTCCCCCAGATTCAGGCGGACATATAACGTCCGCTGTACTAGGCTTTTGCCTAGCCACAGTATCGGTCTCCGCCACAAAAGGCTTGTTCCCTCCACTGCTCCCCGCGCTCATTCGGGTCCGGGTCCCCTAGTCCAACTGGACTTTACTTTCCTAAGAAGCCAAAACACTTATTCCAAATTGAAGGTTTAGTGTCTTTTTTCTCGAACTTCTTTTTTGTATCCTCAACTCTTTTTGCTAAATATTTCGCAAAAAGTTTCTTATCTCCTAAAATCTTGTTGGCACTTTCCACCAACTTTTTATCTTGGCTCTTAGCAGCTTTTCTTAAAGCTACAAGAGCCGCTTTGTACTCTAGTACAATCTGTTTCTTTTCCATATCAACCTCTCTTTCGGCGATTGACATGTCGATGACAAATCAACCGCCTAAATTTTTGGACCTATGTCTGTCATCTTCGTTACCTTTTAACCTCTTTATGTTGGCGGAGAGCGGGGGAATTGAACTCCATACTCTTTAAGTACCCTCTGCTTTCGAAACAGCGACCGGGACCACCCGACTTCTGCTCTCCGTTATAGCCACTAAAAAACCGGCTACCTTTTCAGGTGCCGGTAAGCTTGTTGGGGCTAATTGATGTTAATCTATTTCTACATCAATCGCGCCAACCTTCTCCGGCACCACTGGCGGCATACAACTCTGCCGCGAGCGATTCACTGGATTGCTCCAGTGCGCTACTAGGCTGTGGATATGATAAGTACGTAAACATTTTTGAACGTCCTATCTCCCGAGTTATATCCGTCCACCATGGATCGGATGCTTAG
>SDBV01011221.1_pt1 | contig 11642 bp, 9 predicted proteins | sample 2277081 | NCBI WGS metagenome assembly SDBV01 (sample SAMN10402039, study PRJNA504765) | marine sediment metagenome | isolation source: marine sediment core GS10_PC15, 223 cmbsf | place: Arctic Ocean: Southern Knipovich Ridge | collected 2010
GGGGATGATCACGTGCAGCCTGCTGTTCGATCGTCTCGGTCTTGCCGGAGAGATCATTTTGCCGAAGCGCTGGGGACGGACCAAACTCCGTGACGGGGTAGGCCCAAGGCACGACCGGTCGCGTCCCCTTCGAGATCATCGACGGATCAAACCAAATCACTTCTTCCCGGTCGTTGGTTATTCAAGTTCCTCCCTCTCCTGGAAATTATGGGCCGATTCTAGGTTCATCCGACTGAAGCGTACCTGATATCTGGTGCAGGAAGTACCGCTGCCTCTTCTCTGTTGCCGCCGCTTCAATCAGACTGGCCGCAGGAGTTTCGGCGGCACAGGCGCGATACCACATCCGCACCGCCAAACGTCTCATCGCCGCGACCACCGCCACTTTCTTCTTCTTGGGATTCTTGGCCTTGATACGTTCGTAGACCACCTTTTCCTCCGGGTCGTTCCGCACCCGAGACCAGGTGGCCTAGCACAAAACCTTCCGCACCCGGGACGAGCCTTGCCGGGTAATGTGTCCTTTGCGATCGTTGGCCTCGCCGCTCTCGTTGCTGCTGGGAGTCAGTCCCAGGTAGGCACCCAGCTGACGACGATTGGCAAAACGTGCCACGTCGCCCAGTTCGGTGAGAAAGACCAAGGCCGTCAGCACTCCCACCCCAGACAATGGGGTGACTTCGCGGATCAAGGCGGCGTAGCGTGGCGATGCGGCAAGCGAAATTAGTTGCTCATCCAAGCGGTCTCGCTCTGCTTCCAAGAACCGCAACTGCCGCAACAGACTACTCAGCGCGGCCCGCGCCCCCGCCTGAAGCGGACTCCGCTTCGGATCGGCCGGCTGGGCCAGTTCGCACAGCAGCCAGACCCAGAACAACTTGGTCCATCCTTTTCCCAGTCCCTTGGCGCGACGCAAGTGGTTCCGCTTTAGCAGACTTTGAACCTGCGTCTTCAGTGTGGTGATCTTTTCGCCGACGTCCAGCCGCATCCGCACCATCTCGCGGTCGTCGCGGGTCTGGGCATCGGGAATCCAGACCGTCGGCAAGGGGTTGCCCGCCAGCACGAAGCCACGCAATAGTTGACACTGTAGCGTCAATATCGGGCTGCAAATGCGGAAACCGGCAAATCGAACCACGGATTACACAGATAACACGGATGGTAAGCGGCGAAATGCCATGCTCTGACTATTCTATCCGTGGCATTCGTGTAATCCGTGGTTTCCTCGTGGTGGAACCCGGTTTTGTTACTACAGTCTCCAATAGTTCCAAAATCTGTTGAGCATCCTTTTCGTCGGTCTTTTGGCTTCGTTGCCGCTGGGAACGTGCAATCTTCGTCGGTGCCAACACGTAACACTGGATGCCGGCGTCGGTGAGCTGGTCATGCAAACCGAACCCTTGCCCCGAGGCCTCGTAGGCGAAAACCATTTCGGCAGCACCGCTGGCCTTCGCTCGCCGTTTCAGCTCGCTGATCATGGCCACCCTTCCTTGGGGGATGTTCTTGAACGATCGTGTTTGAGGCGTGTCGCGTCCCTCGGCGATTTTCAACAGCATCGACTCGTCGTGCAAATCACAGCCAATCATGGTAACCTTACGCATGGCCAGTTCCTCCTGCAGAATGGTGTTGGGAAACGTGTCACAATAACGCCATTTCCTACCGCCTATCCTGCCGCGAGGCAACTGGCCATTTCCTTCCGACTACATGGTAACTCCGTGGTGTTTTCCTCGGCGATGGGAGAGTGATCGCACTGTAGTACGGTGCAACGATCGTAGGACACGAGGAACGGATCGAGCACTCCGTCGCCGAACTGGTCGCCCAAAGAGTGTGCGGCCTTGCCTTGGGCTACGAGGACCTCAACGATCACGACCAGTTGCGGCACGATCCGCTGATGGCTGTGCTCGCCGGAAAAGACGATCCAACCGGACAGGATCGCGCCCGAGAGCGGGATTGCGGCAAGGCGCTGGCCGGAAAAAGCACGCTCAACCGGCTTGAGCTGTCGCCTCCTGGGGCCGACGAAAACAGCCGCTACAAGAAGATCGCGGCCAACCTGGGTCAAATGGAATCGCTGCTGACGGACTTTTTTCTCGAAGCCCATCCGGTGCCGCCGAAGCAGATCATTCTCGACTTCGACGCCACCGACGATCCGATCCACGGCCATCAACTCGGCCGGTTCTTTCAGGGCTATTACAAAGAATACTGTTACCTGCCGCTTTACGTCTTTTGCGGCGAGCGCCTGCTCTGTGCCCAGCTTCGCCCGGCCGACCAAGATGACGCAGCCGGCAGTGTCGCGAAGTTGGCCGGCCTGGTCGAGCGTATTCGGCACCAGTGGCCCAATGTGCAAATCATCCTTCGCGCCGACTCGGGCTTCTGTCGCGAAAACCTCATGCGATGGTGCGAGGATCACGGCGTCGATTATGTCCTGGGGCTGGCGAAAAACGCACGGCTTCGCTCGGAAATCGACCTGGAACTGGTGTTGGCCGAGGTGGAATTTCAAGCCACCGGCGAGCCGCCCGGCGGTTCAGGGATTTTCGCTATCAAACGCTTAAGAGTTGGTCGCGCGAGCGTCGCGTGGTCGGCAAGGCGGAACACCTCGCCAAGGGCGACAACCCGCGATTCGTCGTGACCTCGCTTTCGGCCGAGGAGTACGACGCCCGTGTGCTCTACGAAGCTACCTACTGCGCTCGCGGCGAGATGGAGAACCGCATCAAGGAACAGCAATTGATGCTCTTCGCCGATCGCACCAGCGCCGGCGACATGCGAGCGAATCAGATCCGCCTGTACTTCTCGTCGATCGCCTACGTGTTGATGGGTGCGATGCGTCGCATCGGCCTTGCCGAGACCCCATTCGAACGGGCGCAATGCAACACGATCCGGTTGAAGCTATTGAAGATCGGCGCGTTGGTTCGGATCACGGTTCGGAAGAGTTGGATATCGTTTTCATCGAGCTATCCGTACCGGGATCAGTTCATGGCAGTGCTGTGCAACATTCGTCGCGCGCCGGTTGCGCTCGCTAGCCAACAGCAGCGGATTCAACTCGTGTGGCAGCGTAAATACGTTGTGGAAATACGGCGTCGGCAGCAGTTCCGCCTGGCGATTCTCCAGCCAGGACGCCTTGGCAAGCGACTGGCACTTGGGGCAATGGCGGTTACGGCAGCTGTGGTACAAGTACCGCTGGTAGCCGCAGCGTTGGCACCACTCGCGGTGGCCTCCCGAGGCGGCCGTGCGACATGGCACGATCGCCCGCGCCACCTTACGCTGGGTCTGCGTCGCGCCGTGCGCGCCAAAGTACTCGTCCGCATAGCGGGCGAAGACGTCCGCGAGCTCAACTCGGGCCTGCTGAGCCGGCGCCGCGCTATCCGACGCGGCGACCGACATGACGCCTTACTCCAGCTTGTCCTCGGGCTTCGGCAGACGCAACAAGTCGAGCGGACTCTGCGTCTGTTTCAGGTGTTTTTCGGTAACGTGCAGGTACTTGACCGTCGTATTCAGGCTGGTGTGACCCATCAAGATCTGAATGGTGCGCAGGTCGACTCCCGCTTCGAGCAAGTGTGTTGCGAAACTGTGCCGCAGCGTGTGAATGCCGCGGCCGTGGGTGATGTCGGCTCGCTTTTTGAGCCGATAAAAGGCCCTCGCCTTGATTCACTCGAATGAGCATGCGATCGGAGTGAATGTCTTGCGGCTTCAGACGCACCAACTCCGATACGCGCAGGCCGGCGCTGTACGCGGTCATCATCAGCACGCGATGCTTCTGGTTCTCAGCCGCGTCGAGCAACCGAGCAACCTCTTCACGACTTAACGGTTCAGGCAAACGCCCGGAACGCTTCATCGGCACTCGCAGGTCGACCTTCCGCCGGACGACTTCTCGAAAGAAGAAGTTGATGGCGACGATCTTGTGATTGCACGAACTGTAGGAGAGCTTCTTGCCGACGATCAAGAAGTGCATGTAGTCGCGGATCTCTTCGGTCGAAATCCGATCTGGTGACCGCCGGTAGTAGCGGGCGAGCTCTTCCACGGCCTTGACGTAACTGCTGACTGTGCCGGGGGCCTTGCGTCGCAACTCGAGTTCACGGATCATTCTCTTACGCAGAGGAGTCATGGGGGCGCACCTTTCAAAACAGGGAACATGGGATTGGAACGTTACTTCCAGTGTCCCCGAAAGAAGCCCCTTTGGCTCCCTTTTTGCGCAAACCAAGAGCCTGACTTCACTTAGGAACTCAGGCTCGGACTCGATGCGACGACAGCTACCGGTCTGCCGCGGAGCGGCTTAGTTCAACGCTGCTTCGGTGACACAGTCGCTCTGGTCGACGATAGCGTCGGCCCCGTCGTCTTCGGCGGTACATGGGTCTTCTACAGGCCCGGAGCGGCCAACAGTAGGTCCAGCGTTTCCTCGACCGCACTGGCCTTTCTTGCCTGCCACCTGTTCGTACTGAGTTCCTCGAACTCATACAGCCAATCCAGTTTGCTCGACGCAGTTGCCGGGCGTTCGGGCTCCCGTTCGACGGCCTGCCTGAAGACCTCGTCTTGCGCGGCCTGGCGTCCCGCTACTGACGCTTGCTCCCCGGCCGCCTTGCCGCCCGGCACCGTGATCAGCTTCAAGGCGTTGAGGAAATGGGTCTGGTTGTTGCGGGCGATGAGCATGTCGGTGACGTCGACCCGGGCGTCGCGGTTGAAGTCGAAGCGGAAGTCGATGGGTGCCGGGTCGAGGAAGTTACGCTGGTTGTCGCGGGCACCGAGCATGTCCAACGCGTTGACCTTCGCGTCGGATGTCGAGTTGCCACTCTCGCCGGTGGCGTTGCCGAAGTAGAAGACGTCGTCTCCGGACAGTTGCGTGGTCGCGTTGGCAAGCAGCGTTACCCGCAGCCACTGCTTGGTGACGGCGTAGTCCGGCCAAATCAGTGTGATCCGGTCGGAGTCGTAGGTGCCTTCGCCGCGGCGGAGCGTCACCTCGGGCACGCTCGCCGGGGCCGGCCAGGTCTCCGGAAAGTTGTCGTTGCCGACGCGGAAATCGAAGTCGCCGGTGTCCAGCACGGCCTCCACCGGCAAACCGTCGACGTCGATCATGATCCCGTTGACGCCTCGGCCGTAGCTGGTGTAGTTGGCCGGCGTGGCCGTTTCGCCGGGCAGCAGGGCCGCCTTGTCGGCGGCGATCGCTGCGTCGTCCTGAGCGTTGGCCGACGTGTCGCTGCCGTCGAAGACCGAACCGTTGTAGAGCACGTAGCGGCCGACGACCGACACGAAACCGGGCGTGCCGGGCGTGGGCGTCACCGCTTCCCAACTTTGATGCGTGGCTGCCCAGGCATCGGGTGCGGTCCGCGCCAGCGACTGCCCGCCGCCATCGGCCGACGTCGGCCAAGGAGTGACATCATCGTAGCGGATCTCGTCTTCCAGCAGCCGGGGAATGAAGTCCGGCTCGTCTTCAGGCTCCGCGTCGCCGCCGCCCGTCCCGGCCAGCCGTCCGCGTTGTCGTAGCGGAAGCTGGCGATGGTTGCGCCGGCGAAGTCCAAGAGCGTCAGACGTTCACCCGAATTGGCCAGGCTGAGGTTGAAGCTGCCGGCGATCCACAGCGTGTCGTCGAAGGGCTCGTCGCCACCCTGCCAGGTCGTGCCGAGCAAGTTCCCGCCGTTGGCTACCGTCGGGACAAGCACGCGCTTCGCGTCACTTGCTGCCACCTCGCCGGTAATCTCGGCCGCCTGAGCGTCGACGATGGCGTGCAGGTTCTCGGTCGCCAGCACGCCGCGCCGGAGCTGCTGCCAGCGGTCCTGGTATCTCTGGTTGAAGTTCGGGTCCTGGAACAGCCTTCCGTACCAGAGCCGGTCGGATCGCCGTTTCAAGCTCGAGGTGGGATCTCCGCCATATGCCCCCAGGTCGTAATCCCACGGCGGCCCCATCTTGAGTTTGCCGTCGGGCCCTTCCTTGTAGGCCCACATGCTCAGCAACAGCCCGTCGCCGTTCTTGGTGATGTTGTGCAGGATGAAGTAGTCGATGAAGTCGTCGGCGTCGAGATACTTGGCATAGCCGACCTCGGGGTCGGTGAAGTCGGGGCCGTAGAGGGCGTCTTCGAACTCTTGGAACCAGCCCTCGATGGCCGCGCGCTGTTGGGCGTTGATCTCGTAGCCGCCCGGCGAGGAGAAATTGAAGAACGCATTGCATTGCCGCGGGATGTCATCCCCTTGGCCCGGCTGGTTGGGCGGCGTCTGCTGGATGCGGTCCGGTCCGGCCGTATGGAAGTGCTGCGGGGTCCCGCCGCCGATCGGTTGGGCGTCCATGCGGTTGATGTCGATCATCCAGCCGCCTTCGGAACCGTCGGGCGAGAGTCGCGCGAAATCGATGCGGTTATTGTCCCGCTTGACCTTCTCCATCAACACGTAGACGCCCACGTGGTCGTCCATCGACAGGGCCCCGCCGTCCTCGTTGATGAAGGCCTCGACGAATCGCGTCCGGGCGGCGTAGTGCCCCACCTGGTTGCTCAACTCGTAGATGAACGTGTTATCCAACAGCGTGACGTCGTGGTTGGGATGCGGCGCGTAGAGGACCCAGTCCGATTCCTCGGGCAGTCCCAGGGGCGAGATCTCCAACTCGCCGTCGTACTCGTCCCAGGCCTCGACGGAGTAGCCCGGGTGCTCGAACGAGGAAGAGAACGCACCCCGCACGCGAATGCCGATGCGGGTATCCAGCTCCGGTGTGTCGAGCAGTGTACTGTTGCCGTCGACGCGATCAAACAGTGCCATTTGGGCGGCCTGCCGCGGGACCTGGACGATGCCGGCCCCGGTCTGGTTCCATCCCTTGTTGGGAATGCCTCCGGCGCCGAAGTTCTCGATCACCAGTAAGGGCAATGGGGACGTGAAGCCCGCCACGTCGGCGGCAAGGTGGAGGTAGCTTTGGCTGCGGACCGGGCCCGGCGCCGCCGATGCCTTGATCAGGGCCGCCCGCACTTCGGTCGTGGTGTCGATCGGAATCGCGGCGGAGTAGACGGGCGACGATTCCGTGGGCGGCGATCCGTCGAGGGTGTAGTAGATCTCGGCGTCGGGTGCCGCGGCGGAGAGTTGAAGCAGAAACGGATCACTAAACGTGCCGCCCGGCCGGGAAAACGCTACCTCCCCCACAACGACCTCGCCGAACCCGTGGCCGTTGACCGCACCGGGCGTCGGCTCGAGGAAATAGAGCAGGCGGCTCTGTGGCGCCGAGCCGGCGACCAACTCGGCAGCTACCAGGAAATCGTCGTCGCCGGCCGAGAGGTTCAGGCCATGGACGGCCAGCACATTGTCGCCGAGCCGAAGCAGATTCAGGCGATCGGAGATATCGATTTCCTCGAACAGGCCGACCTCGGCGTTGGGGTGGGCCGCGGTGGCCGTCGAGTCGAAAACGGGCGACGCCGGTGCATTGCGGCGGGCGACCTCCGTGCCGTTGAGATAGGCCACGAACCCGTCGTCGTACTTCATCCGCAACGTGAGTTCTTCCAGTGCGTCGAGGGACTCGATCTGAAATGCCTGGCGAAGGTAGAGCGACGCGTTGACGCCCAACATCGAACTTTCGACGTCTGTTGCGACGAGCCTGGGGTCGAAACTTCCCCCGCCGTCGCCGCTGACGATGAGGTTGTCGTAGATCCCGTCCCCGCCGCCTCCGCCGCATCGAGAGAAACCGATCTGGCCGATGGTCGCGCCCGCGTCGGCTGCCGAAAGGGTTTGGGTGTCGGTGAACACGTTGGCGGCGTTGGTGGCGTCGACGATCGTGACGCTGAGGTCCCATGCGCTGCCGTTGGGGGTGGCCGTGATCTCGAACTCGTGCGGCACGCCCACAGGCGGCGTGAAACCCATTCCCTGATTGGAGGTGATCGACGAGCCGTCGGTTCGGCCGTATCGAAACGCTCCGCCGCCGTAGCCCGGATGAAACACGACGGTGGCGTTGCCGATCACGACCCCCACGTTGAAGCCGCCGGTTCCGCCGGACTGGGCACCCACGTGGGCATTGACGCGAAACTCCCCGGCCGGAACGTCCTGTACCACGGCATACGTATTGGCCACGCCGCCGGTCCGTGGAGTTGTGGATATACATGTGTTCCATAACAACTCCGCCTTCGACGACCACGATCCGGCGGCCGACCCATCCGATGACGCGGCGATCGCCTCCGATAAGCAGCTTTTGTTGCCGGGCCAGCGGTACTGCCGCAGCGCGGGCATCCGGGCCGAGGCGTGACAATTGCTCGGCGGCTGAGGCTCGTTCAGCCGGTTCAGGGGCGGTCAACGCGGCGAGGAGTTGGGGAACGTCAGTGGACATGACGGTATTGGATCTTGGCGGGGGCGGCGGCGTGCTTCGGGGGCGATTGTAGCACCTACGCAGGTAAGAATGGCGAGACGGCACAGCCACCGGCGGCCTGGAAGCAGTCTCTCTCGCGTCTTGCACTGGGAAACGGAGGAGCCGCAAATTCAAAATGGTGGTGATGCTGCCAGATTCGCGGGAGGCTCGCGTTCGCGGTTTTTCTTCGGTTAGTCCGAAGATCGAACGATTCGCAAAGCAGTGTCATTGGCGAACACGGGTGACGAAATCGTCCGATCTCCGCCGGCGTGCGAGAACGTCTCCGCTTTGGCCGTATCGCCGGTCTCTGTATGGACCCATTCTGACGAGTACTCTCCACGCGGCAACTCCAGTGCAAGTGTCGCCCGAACGTTGTCGCGTAGGTGATCTTTGATGTTCTTGGGTTTGTTCGGTATCGGCACGTGCAGATAGATCGCATAGGCCTGACCGGGCTCGACGAGGGCCCGAACCGAGAGTTCCGGAGAGACACGCCTGATGAATGCCCTATCAGGCTTCATCCGCACGAAGTCAAACCCGTAGAGAAACTCCTTGAGGATGCGAAGCTGCTTGCGGAGGGCCGGACTGCCGCCGCCTGGCGACCTGTACTCCAGAAACCTCCCGTCCGAGTGCTTGGGCGTGAACGAGTAATCGAGGTTGTTGTACAAACCGCCGCCTGCCAGGAGGAAGTCCCAGGCCTCGCTCCGGTAAAGCAAATCGTGCCTGCCGCGAAAACCCGTCTCGTTCTCGCCAATCACCTTGCCGAGATGGTAATTCATCGCGACGGTGTCCGGCGGCACGCAATAGTGGAAATTGAAAATGGAAACGCCCGGGTGCGGTTTCTCGACCTTCCTGCGTCCGTTGGCGACGTTGATCGAGACAAGGTGCCGGTGAGGCAATTCCGCCTCGGCTTGCCGAATGGCATCGATGATCCGGTGCTGCCACTCGGTCGTCACTCCGCCGAAATAGGGCTCGTTGCAGACCTCGAAGTAGAGATTGTCGTAGTCGTTCAGTTCGCGGACGATCTTTCGCGTCACGGCGAGCTGGACGTCCAGCAACCGCTTGTGTTTGAGCGTGTACACTTCGGTGCGGGGGCAGTCTCCGATCCGGTTGACGTTGTTGACCCGATTCATTGGTGAGACGGCCCACAACTCGTCCTTGTACAACGGACAGAAGAGTGTCATCTCGACAACGATGCCCCGTTGGCGTGCGGCCTTCATCAGGTCGTGAAGCCGTGTGAAGTAGGCCTCGTTCCAGCCGGTGAGATCAAATCGATTCCCACCGTCAGCGTAGCCGGGTTGGTCACTCCTTGCCCAAGGGCAGGCGTACCGGTTCGGCTTGGGGGCCAGCGGGTTATCGGTGATGCCGAATGAACTGTAGACCTCGCGGTAGGTCCCCGAGAACACCCGTGTGTGATTCAGCCTGTCTGCCTTGAGTGCGTCGAAGTATCGCACGTAGTCGAACTCCAGGTTCAGCAAGGCCCCGTAGTGCTCGCCAGAGGTGATCAGGATTGTTGGCTCGCCCCGCCAGAGGAAGTAGTGCCCGTTCTGAGGATGGAGCGAGATTGGTTTGGCCGTCTCGGCCGCTGGGGCGATGCTCACGATTTCAGAGAGGGGCACCGAAAGCAGCAGCACAATGAAAGGAAGCCTTCCCGGTAATGAAGAGCGTCGCATTTCTGTCTCCTGGCGGTGTTTGGCCGATGACTAACGGAGTCCGGTTCAGTACGTGACGCCCCCCTACGCTAACATCCTCAGCCGGAAAAGTCGAGTAAGACGGCCCATACGCAGATCTTCGATTGGGCCGGATCATACTGTGGCTCGATGCACGTCGGCGGACTTTGTTCATGGGGACAAGTTGTGATCGCCTGAGATGGCCACATCGCTGCCATGAGCATCAGTTGTGGAATGTGCCCCACCACCTGACTGCCGTTTGCCAAGCCGCTCGCGCCGTCTCCCAGCAGGCGTTCTGTACGCGGCGGTGCCCCCCCCAAAAAAACCTACGGACCACGCCCGTGCACCTTTGACAAGCACCCGTTGGCCGCGATCAGTGAATCTGGATGGTGGAAGGGCGCTTAGTAGTCCGGGGGGGGCAATCCGATGCTCGCTATGGTAGAAGTGCCCCCGGCTGATGGATTTCTTGACACACACAGACGCAATGGTCAGAATAGGGAAAAGCCGAGGCTGGGAGTTCTACCCCCTGTCCATTGTGTGGGGCGAACCAGTCTGCTTGCCCAGTCGAAGACCCGCGGGTTGAATCGCTGTCGTGCTGCAACGAGGGTAGGGCGACATCGTTTCCGCAACCGGACTTAATGCCGCGTCGTGCCGTCAGGGAGAAACTGATATGGGTCGCCGAAGAAATCGATATCACCACCGTTGTCGTCAGCCGCTTACGCCGAAGTCACGCCCGATCGCGTTCGAACGGCTGGAAGATCGGCTGTGTTTGAGCGTCTTCTACGATTTCGAGGTCCTTGCGCAGACCCAACCGGGAGGTCTGTCGAGTATTGAGCCCGCCGTATCGATCAACGATTCGGGAAATGTTGCCTTTGTCGCCAGCGACTCCGGCAGACAAGGGATCTATTTTCACGACGGGGCCACGCTTACAGAGATTGCCACCGACCCTTCCTTCTCGTACGGCCGAGAGCTTCAACTGAACAACAACAATGAGGTTGGAGCGGTCCGCATGCGCGGTTTGACACGCACAGCGAGGATTTGGGACGCAACTGAGGTAAATAGCAGTGAGCGAATCGCGGCGTCATCACAGATGTTTCCGAGGCCGTTTGAACAGTTTGAAGGACTGCAGAATTACGCAAGCATTGCCAACGATGGACAACTTTCGTTCGCCGCCCTGGAGGATGATCGATGGGAAGTCTATTTGAGTGATTCGTTTGTGGACCGTCGTGACCAGGGAAACGAGGTCACTTCGTTTTCCACGAACACGGTGTTTCGTCAAATGGCTGCCGATGAGGATCGTGTTGTGGTGGGGTCGAGAACCGGCAGCGGCGATGGCGCTCTGAAACAAATCGTCTTTTACGATATTGGCGTCGATACATCGACGACCATCGCCACAACGGAATCCGGATGGATAGATCTCGGCCTCCGCCCGGGAATTAGTGAAGACGGGAAACCGGCTATTAGTGACGACGGGAAAGTAGTCGCGTTCTACGGGAAAAACGCCGAAGGCCCAGGTATTTTTGCCAGTATCGACAACGGGACAGGCCGGGTTCTTCAGCGAATCACTGGTGTTTCTAGTTCTACTGTATTGGGTTATTGGCGTTGATGAAACTTCCTTGGAGGCAAGAGGTTACGTGCTCGATGGTGATAGAATCGTGCAAGCTCGGTGCGTTTGAGTCGGCGCTCGCATTCTCGGTT
>SDBV01011222.1_pt1 | contig 11641 bp, 11 predicted proteins | sample 2277081 | NCBI WGS metagenome assembly SDBV01 (sample SAMN10402039, study PRJNA504765) | marine sediment metagenome | isolation source: marine sediment core GS10_PC15, 223 cmbsf | place: Arctic Ocean: Southern Knipovich Ridge | collected 2010
CGGCTCAGGACCACCGTGCAAATACTGCACAAATTCCTTGAGCTCCAGATAGAGAGGGAAAGTGGTGTCAATCGGTATTTTTTCCTCACCCTCACGGTCTCTTACTGTAATATGATCGTCAAGGGCATCATTAAGCTCGGCCGAACCTTTTTTACCATGGATACTGACACCACTTATTTTGGCACAATGTCTGGCGTTGACAGACATGACAACTACCGTCCGATCTCCCCTCAACATAGCGGTAAAGCTCACGGGTAATCCATCTTCATTCTCTATAACATGAATGGACTCAATCTTTTCAGGAATATAACCCAGGATATGCTGGATAATGCTCAGATCGTGAACGGATAGAGTCCAAAAAACATCCCCGCCATGAAAATCGTTCATCCAGCCATGCCTTGTTGCGCATAATTCCTCTATTTTCCCGATCCTTCCTGACCGCCCGACAAGCCGCAGCGCTTCAATGCCCGGATGGTAAACCCATTTATGCATAGCAAAAATATAGTCCGACCCGCCCGCGTCGTTGAGAAGGTTGAAATCTTCCAAAGACAAACACAGCGTTTTTTCCGCGAATATGGGTTTCTTATATTGTAACAGACCAGCGCACTGCTTGGTCAAATCAGGAATGAGAACAGCCACCACGTACCCATCACACCCAGGCAAATCATTTATATCGGAATGGACTTGCACCGCCCCCATCCCAGAAGCCCTTGATCTTGCGGCCAGATCGGGATCAACGACATGTACCGTGCAGTCTAACTGAATGAGGTCTCGTAGAATATTTTTCCCCCATGTCCCGCACCCGATTAATCCGATTAATGTCATCTTTTTGTCCCAACTGGATTTTTCCACATCACACTATATATCTTTACCCACTGGCCAGATGTGAAGACCAGCAGAGTCGTCCAAGTATTCTCGGCCCGGCAGCCGTAGCTTTCCAACCATCTTCTGCCTAAATTGTCTAGCCATTATACGCCTCTGTAAAAGTCCCAGTCAGTATAGAACAAAATAATTAAACTATTCAAGCCAACCTTTTTATCCCCAAGAGATTAGCCGCAACCGCGTACGCCTCCCCACGGCCAGGGGCAGAACAGGTGCTTGCTGATAAGACGCAGGTTTCTAAGGAGTTATACATCAAAAAAACATCTATCATCTATTGACATTGGAGCTAGAAAAATCGGGGTGACTGGATTCGAACCAGCGACTTCCTGCTCCCAAAGCAGGCACTCTAGCCAAGCTGAGCTACACCCCGAAAGAACCAACTGCTCAACAGTGTACCGTCTAACTTCTTGTTTGACAAGTAGATAAGTTACCTCATCCCTAAGCTCATCTATTTTGCCCCTTTACGACGATTCCACAGGAAGCGGACACACAGGTTGATTTGTTGAGATTTGATTTTGGATATTCTATTTTTCGCCGCCCAGCTCATCCAAAGCCCTCATCACTTCCGGCACATGCGTATACGCCGGCCCACCTCCCATCATCACCACCACGCTGGCAGCTTCGAGGATTTGTTCCCTGCTAGCTCCAGCCTGCAGAGCCTTCTGGGTGTGCGAATAGATGCAAGGCTTGCAGCGCACCGCCAGCCCCACCGCCAACGCAATCAGTTCCTTACATTTCAGATCCAACGCCCCCTCCTTCATCACCTTGGCAAACAGGCCTCCAAATCCGCTCACCATGTCCGGCATCTCTTCCCTCATCTGTCCCACGGACTTGCCAAACTCTTCAAAGAATTGTTTCACTTCTCCAGACATTTTGCACCTCTTTCTTGAAAATAGTTTCCATAATTACGTTATTTTTTTGATTTTTGAATTTTGATTCTTGATATTGTCTTACCGAAAGTTTTTTTGCGGCGAAGAATGTGGTGATACTGTTGAGCGAACCGATGGGCTTCATCGCGAATCCGCTGACACAACTGCAAAGCTGCTGAATTACGTCGCAGTCTAATCGGCTTCGACTTGCCCTGCACATAGATTTCTTCTTCCCGCTTAGCCAGAGCAATTACCATCGGCGCTTTTTTATCCATTTTGCCCAACACATCCAGAGCCGCGTGTAGTTGCCCGAGCCCTCCGTCGATCAAAATCACATCCGGATAAAGTTCATGCTCTTGGCCAGCCAAGCGGTACCGCCGGCTAAGCACTTCCGCAATGCTGGCATAATCATCGGCCCCCTTGACCGTCTTGATCTTAAACCGCCGATAGCCGGCCTTGAAAGGTTTGCCGTCGATGAAACGCACCAATGAGCCGCAGTTCTCCTGCCCGGAAATATTGGCCACATCAATGCCTTCTAGAACTCTCGGCGGCGATTCCAATCTCAACAACTTGCCCAACTCCTCCAGCCCAGCCCCAGGATCCTGGTAAAAACTCTCCGGCTGCAATTCATCCGAAAGCTTTCCTCGCTTAGCCAACGACTCCAAAGCTCGAACCTGATCACGCAACCGCCCAGCCTGCTCGTAGTCCCTTCGCTTGGCCGCTTCTTCCATGTCCTTAGCCAACTGTCGCAATATCAGAGCCCGTTTATTGCTCAGGAACTGTTTGAGCCGTTTGATTTGCAAACGGTAATCTTCCCTGCTTACCTTCGCTGCGCATGGCGCCGTACACTGTCTGATCGAATAGAGCAGGCAAGGCCTAAAGAACCTCCTTTTTTCATCGTCTTCGCGAATATCCAGCTTGCACGTGCGAAACCTGAACACCTTCTGCATAATAGTCAGTGCTGCCCGCAGCTCCCTGCCCGCGGTGAAAGGCCCATACAGGCTCACTCCCTTTGACGCAGGCTTACGGGTAATGCTCACGCGCGGAAAATTCTCACTCGTGACAATTTCGATATAGGGAAACGTCTTATCGTCAGTCATCCGCACGTTGTAGCGAGGCTGAGCATCCTTAATCAGCCGACTTTCAACCAGCAGAGCCTCCACCTCCGAATCCGTCTGCAGAAAGTCGATATCCGCCACTTGCCCCACCATGCTCACAATAGCTGGCCCACGTGAGCTAGCCAAATCTGCCCCCGGCTGAAAATAACTCGCCGCACGAGCCCGCAGGTCGTTAGCTTTGCCGATGTAGATTACCACCCCCTGATCGCTTTTCATTAGATATACGCCAGGAGCCTTGGGGAACTCCGCTATCTGTCGGCGAATCGTGTCCGTGTCTTGCTTCTTGCTCATTGCTTGGATTATAGACCCACAACTGCTCCGCGGCAATCAGCTCTCGATAACAAAACATGGGGCTAACGCATTTAAACAGCTAAGAATCAAACCCTAGCCGCGATTGACACCCGTTTGGGCAGATAAGTATCTTGCCTCCCTAAAAAAAATCAAAAAGGGCCTTGACCTACTAGTAGCCCGTGCCTATAATACATAGAAGCTCTATGCATCGGAGTCCTAGGATACACACATGGATACAGAATTAGTCAAAGGAACGCTTTCGCTGCTGATCTTGTCTTTGCTCAATCGCAAGGCCATGTACGGCTACGAGATCGTCACCACAGTCCGAGAGGAGACCAACGGAGCCCTTGAATGGAAGGAGGGCTCGTTATATCCAGCTCTGCACAAATTAGAGAGTAGCAAATTGATTCGCAGTCGCTGGCAGGGCAAGCCAGGTAGTCGGCGCCGCAAGTATTATCAGCTGACCCCCGCGGGCCTCGCTGCCCTGGGCGAAAAAACACGCTCATGGTCGCAACTATGCCGGACCATTAATCAAGTTCTGGAGAAATCCGATGGATGACATTGAACGTTATCTCGATCAGGTGTGTTCTGCTCTTGGCGGGTCAAAAGCCCTTCGCCTCCACCTTCGCGAGGAGCTTCGCGAGCACATCCTCGAAGCCGTTGAAAAATATCGAGCGGATGGCCTGGAGCAAAAACCAGCTATCCAAAAAGCCCTCCAGGACTTTGGCCAACCGCAAAACCTTCGCCAGGAACTCCAGGATGTCTACGGCCGACCTTTCGTAGCCCTGCTCATAGAAAAGGCTATGCACTGGAAGGAGAAAACTATGAAAACCGGATGGAAATGGAGCTTTATTGCCCATTTTGCCTTGGCATTACTGATCACATTTCAAATAATCTTCATAATGACTGGCCCAACGTTGTTCTCTCCTGTTATCCAGGAGGGATATGCTTCGCTACAAAAATCTGCCCCTGATTATTTCGTGTCATTTATGAAATGCATGCGTGTATTTTATCATACTTGGTTTATATGGATAGCCCCGATTATAGTTTGCTGGGCCCTTTTCGAATGGAAATGCCACAGTGAAAACAAATCCAAAATCCGTCTAGCTGCTGGAACGCTTGTATCTCTAGCCATGATGGTTTTAGTCTTCATTAGCTCAGCTTCAATTGTTATGCCACTGTTTGATCTGTGGCGGCAGAGCCGTACACATGAGCCCGAGTCACAGGTAATTCAGCGAGCTCAGCAAGTGAACACATCATTTGAAAAGTTAGCTCAAGCAATTGAAAAACAAGAATGGCAAGTTGCCCAGCAGTCAGCGCGGAAGCTACGGCGAACGTTTCAATCGCTGGCGTTGATGGGTTCAGCAGCTCCGATTTTGGTTGCTATGGATAAGCGTGAGGATTTCGACGAGATCCGCCAGCTATTTGATAATATCGCCAGACTCAGTGATGATATCAGCGACAGCATCAGAGACATGGATGAGCCCCGACTGGCAGCCCCGCACTATTTTTATCAGCTTGAGAAATCTTACAAACAGCTAAAATCCAAAGTCCCGGATTGGCCGTCCGGCGATCAAGCCGAGCAGCCTGGCCGTCCCTAGGTTCAAATGCCGCTATTGGGCTAGCCGTACACCTAGTCGTCCAGGAGGGTGATCCGTGATTTACCGCTGACCAGCAGGTCGAACAGCTCAGCCACATCCTTGTTGTGCATCCGGATGCAGCCGCGCGAAGCCATGGTTCCGATGCTCTGGGGCTCTTTGGTGCCGTGAATCCCATAGCTGGTGTTCTTCCCTTCGACGCCGGGATCTCTAAGGCTGATCCAGTGGTCGCCCAAAGGATATTTGGGATCGCCATAGTAAATGATTATCTTCCGCCCGGTTTTGGGGTCTTCGCCGGGCCACGGTGGCTTCTTGAGTTTGCTGCCAGCCAGGAACTCTCCCACCGGTGTGCTGTTATCCTTGCCCAGCCCTATGGCATACTTTTTGATGAAGTAATCTCCCAAAAACACCTCCAGCTCAAAAGTCTTCTTATGAATGACAACATTGAACGGCCCCTTGATGACTTTGTAGCTCTTGCCAGCCATCATGGACCTCGCGTCGCGAATGTTGTTTATCTTCATAAACAGTTCAGCTGTGATACCGAAGTCTTTCACCACGCCGGCTGGGGTCTCGCCCGGCTTGACGTGGTATAACTCGGCCGTCGTATCGCCCGCGATTATCTGCCGGCTAAAGGTCAACTCGTTGGCGATCGTACCCAATTGTATCTTGGCGTTGAGTCTGTAAGGATTCTTTAAGCCTTTCAAAGCCTGGCTGAGCTGATTGCGGGCGTTGATGTAGTCGCCACTGTCGAAGGCCTTTCGCCCGGCTGCGTACCAACGTTCGTAAACGCTCTTGGGCTGGGGAGCTGGAGGTTTGGGCTCGGGTTTGGTTGCGGGACTGATGTCCGTTGTAGGTATCTCCGGCTTGGGCTTCACCGACTCACTCGTCACCGCCGCCGGCGTCTGAGCTACTGGACCACCTATTGTTTTATCTGGAATATCCGGTGGTTGCACTTGCGGCTCTGATCCGCAGCCGCGGACCAAGAGATATATCACCACCGCCACTGCTACAGCTATGACTGCTATGCCCACGCGATTGGGACGCAAAACTCTAGCCACAATCCCACCTCCTCGAATTAGAGACAATAATGCCCAGCTCTGCCCCAACTGAAACCACCAGCATATAGATGACCGCCCAGCCAGGCAAGCAAAAAGATTACGTTTGATCTTGCCGGCCCTTCTTTCCGATAACAATATCGGGAAAAAACTTGAACCACCGTCGCGAAAAATCGTAAAAGACATACGAGAGCGAATTCCCTAAGCTCCGAAAAGCAGACGACTTCCGCACATAAGGAGACCTATAAGATGTGGACCAACGCTAGAAAGTGCTCGATATTGGCAATTATTCTGAGCCTGGCCCTCCCGCTGGGCGGTTCATTTTCCAGCCTCAGCTCGGCATCCGCCGCCCAAGAGACGCCCCTGCAGGCCACTGCCAAACAACTACAAAACATAGAAGACCTTTCCGCAGCCTTTAGGGCGGTGGCCAAGGCCGTTAGGCCTTCGGTGGTCAGTATTCGGGTCAAAACGTATCCGCCACGCTTGATTGCCCCCAACGGCAGACCGCGACAAAGACCATCTTCTCCATCCCCTCACCCCGGTGGAGCGGAGCGGGAAGAATTCCGCCGGAGGTTACGCGAGTTCTTCGGCCCCGAATTTTTTGACGCCCCTGCGGCGCCAAAGCGCCAGCCGCCCCGGATAATAGGTGGCCTAGGCTCAGGTATCGTCGTCGATGCCCAGAAGGGCTACATCCTGACCAACTATCACGTCATCAAAGGCGCCAACGAAATACAGGTCAAGCTCCACAACGGCTACCGCTATGAAGCTAAAGAACTCGGCCACGATGCTCGCGCCGACCTGGCCATCGTCCAAATAGACGCCCCCGACCTTCAGCAAGCTCGCCTGGGCAGCTCCGCCAAAACCGAGCCCGGCGACATCGTTCTAGCTGTGGGTAGTCCCTGGGGACTGGACCAGACTGTAACTCAAGGCATCGTCTCCGCCAAGGGCAGGAGCATTGGTGGCCTTCTAAACTCCGGCTTTTCCGACGCCGTAGCCATCCAGACCGACGCCGCGGTAAACCCCGGCAACAGCGGCGGACCTCTGGTAAATATCCGTGGAGAAGTCATCGGCATCAATCGTGCCATCAGGCCCAAAGGAGCCCTGGCACCTAGCTATGCCGGAGTGGTCTTTGCCGTGCCCATCGATCACGCCAAAAAGGTTATGAAGCACATTATCTCCGGTGAGCCCCTGAAGAGGGGCTATCTGGGAATAGCCATGAGTGACTTATCCGATGTCGATTCCACCCTGCTAAAGTCTTTGGCCATTGAGCACCGTCCGGGAGTAATGATATTACAACTGCTAGCCAACCAGCCAGCCCACAAAGCTGGTTTGGAAGCCGGCGATGTCATCTTGGAGGTCGATGAACAAACCATCACCGATTTCGCCACTTTGCAGCGGGTCATTGCCGCCAAGCCGCCGGGGAGCCAGGCCACGCTGACCATTTGGCGCAACAAGAAAAGCATTGATATCTCAGTGGAGTTGGGTGAACAACCTTCGCGCGCCCAACTCATCGCCTTGGCCCCGGATAAGCAGGCCCCAGCCGTTATTGAGAAGATGGGTCTGCAGATCAGCGAATTGACCCCCGAAAAAGCCAAGCAAATCGGCCTACCCCCCGATACGCAAGGCTTGCTGGTCCTTAAGGTTCAGCCCGGCGGACTGGCCAACCAATTGGGCCTTCGGCCAAATGACGTCATCACCAAGCTCCAGCAGCAAAAGGTCCGCACCATTGAGGATTTCAATGATGTGCTTACCGATCATCCCCCGGACGGGGGCATCTCCATCACAGCCGTCAATAAGTCCGGAGATAAGATTCTGTATCTGCGTCCGCAGCAACAGTAGTACCGTCGGTCAGAAGTTCTCCTCTTCAGATACGGACGAGGTTTAGGGAGCCTCGTCCATATCCTTAAGTTAGGCTCTGCTTGTTTTTACGGTTGATTTTTCCACCGATAGGAGCTATCGTGCCCTATTCGGAAAAAATCAGCCGGCGTACATGCGCGAAGCTCTGTGGGGTCAAGGTTCATAACGTATGGATTTGGAAAAGCTTAGAGTACAAATTGATGCCCTTGACGAGCAGATCGTCAAGCTGCTCAACGACCGGGCCGATGTCGTCGTTCAGGTCGGCCAGGTCAAGAACACCCAGAATACCCCGGTTTATGCTCCAGACCGCGAGCACAAAGTCCTTGAACGCATCCAGAAGCTCAACAGAGGCCCTTTGCCCAACCGTTGCCTGATTGCCATCTATCGGGAGCTGATGAGCGGCTCTTTCGCACTTGAACGCCGCCTTCGCGTGGGCTGCCTGGGGCCGGAAGGGTCCTTCTCTCACGTAGCCTCCAGCAGTAAATTCGGAGCCTCGGCTGAGTATTTGACTTTGCCCGACATCCGTTCAGTCTTTGACCACGTAGCTCGAAGGCACATTGAAGTCGGCGTAGTACCTATGGAAAATTCCATCGGTGGCGGGGTCATTGACACCCTCGATGCCTTTCTGGAAATACCCGTGCAGGTTTGCGCCGAGATTCGTTTAGCCATTCATCACAACCTCCTAGCCAAGTGCCCGATGGAGGACGTCAAGAAGGTTTATTCTCGTCCGGAAATTTTCGCTCAGTGCCGTAATTGGCTCAGTGGGACTTTCGAGCACGTAGACATAATTGCCGTAGCCTCTTCAGCCAAGGCTGCCGAGCTCGCCGCTGAGCAAGACAACTGCGCCGCCATTGCCTCAATCATGGCCGCCGAACTCAATGACTTGAATATCCTCTGCGAAAACATCGAGGATTATCCCAACAACGAAACTCGTTTTTTGGTAATTTCCAACACCCCCGCAAAACCCACGGGCAAGGACAAGACTTCTATTTTAGTAACCACTGCTCACAAGACCGGAGCCCTGGTTTCTATGCTCGATGCCTTTCGGCAGAACAATATCAACCTGACTTACATCGACTCTCGCCCCAACAAGAAGCAGAACTGGGAGTATAACTTTTTCATCGACACCCAGGGCCACATCGATGAGCCCGCCATGAAAGCAGCCCTGGAGGCTGCCCGTGAGCACGCGACCCAACTGGTAGTACTCGGTTCCTATCCCCAAGCTCTGGATGTATTGTAGTTAGCTAGATTGGAGAAAATTGATGGCTCGTAAATTGTTTATCGCCGGCAACTGGAAGATGAATCTATCCGCCGGGCAGTGCGCCGCCTTGGCAAGTGAGCTGGCCGGAGGTGTCAAATCTGATTGGCCCGTAGACATTGCCGTCTGTCCGCCCAGTGTTTATCTCTCTACAGTTCGCACAGCCCTGGACGGATCGGCAATTAGCCTCGGAGCTCAGAACGTCTATTACGAATCCAGCGGAGCCTTTACCGGCCAAACATCTCCCGACATGCTCGTGGACATCGGCTGTGACTATGTAATTATCGGACACTCCGAGACCCGCCACACCATCGAGCCCCGCGAAGACGATGCCCTTATCAATCGCAAGGTCCTGGCCGCTTTGGCCGGTAACTTGAAAGTCATTTTGTGTATAGGCGAAACCCTGGACCAGCGAGAACAGGAACAAACCGAGTCGATCCTCGAAGCTCAGCTCAGAGCAGGACTGGCAAACGTGAACTCTAGTTCAGCTGAAAAGATAACTATAGCTTACGAGCCCGTATGGGCTATCGGCACCGGTAAAACCGCTACCACCGACCAGGCCCAGCAGGCCCATGCCTTTGTGCGGGCTCGCTTGGGAGAACTGTTTGATCCTGCCGCCGCCAACGGGATACGTATTCAATACGGCGGATCCGTTAAACCAAACAACGCTGCTGAGCTGCTAGCCCAACCCGACGTGGACGGAGCCCTGGTCGGAGGAGCCAGCTTGAAAGCAGATGTTTTTCTGGAGATTATAAAAGCCGGCTTGCATAACGCATCGCAAACATCCGGCAAAGCCGTCTAAACCAGCAACTGAACCTCCCCGCGAGAAGAATTATGAACCCAACACTTTATAGCATTTTGTCGGTAGTTTTCCTGATCATCGCCGTTGTGCTGATTCTAGTGATCCTGGTCCAGCGTGGCAGAGGTGGTGGTTTGATCGGAGCTTTCGGAGGCCCCGGCGGTTCCAGTGCCTTCGGAGCCAAGACCGGCGATGTCTTTACGGTTATCACCGTAATCCTGGCTACTCTATTCCTGGTCATTGCTTGCCTGTTGGCGTTTAGGCCAACGCCGCCGAGCTCGGTTGAATCTATTGCCCAACCCGTTCCGCAAAGCAGTCCCATAGACAGTGAACTACCGGATTCACCGAAAGACGTACCTACCGAAACCGAACAACAAGAAAAACCGACTGAAGAATAACGGCAAAAAAGCCGCTCGCAGCAGAAATTGGGATATTGGAATGGCTTCTAATTGTTAGAAGCTGTTCGCAGCCCCTAAAGGACTAGCTTATGCTAACTAGTATGACCGGCTACGGCGATACCCAGGGCGTCTTGGATGGTACCGAGTTCACCGTGGAAATCCGCTGCCTGAACAATCGTTATTACAAGCCGACCATCAAATTGCCTGAGGAGCTTTCCCAACTGGAATCCGAAATTGATCCGCTCCTGCGCAAGGCCGTATCGCGAGGCTCGTTAGTTTACAGCCTGCGTATCAAGCCCCCCGAGGACGCTGCCCAAATCCAGATCAACTACTCAGCCATGAAGACCTTCCTTCACGAGCTGGGCCAAATGCGGCATGATGTGGAATTCGAGGGACTCAGCATCGACTTGGCCGGCTTATTACAGGTTCCCGGACTAACTCGCCCTGCCGATTATACCCCGAGCCAACCCGATCAACTGAAGGGTTTTGTTACTGACTTGACCAAAAAAGCCCTGGACGCCCTGACCAAGATGCGCCGCCGTGAGGGCCAAGCTCTCTGTGAAGATTTCATCTGCCAGGGGAAGGCTATTCGCACAGGGCTGGATAAAATCGCCAAAACCGCACCGGATGTCGTCCGGGCTTATCAGGCCAAGCTCACCGGGCGGATTTCTGAGCTGCTAAACGGTGCTCAAGTAACCCTCAAAGAGGGTGACTTAGCTCGCGAGGTAGCCATCTTTGCTGAAAGGTGCGACATCTCGGAAGAGATTGTCCGTTTGGGTTCACACCTGGACCATTTTGACAAGATTTGTCGCCAGGACTCCCAGGCTGGTCGGCGTCTGGACTTCATTGCCCAGGAAATGCTCAGAGAAGCCAACACCATAGGTGCCAAGGCTTCCGACGCAGCCATCGGACAAATCGTCATCGATATAAAAACGGCCATCGACCGTATCAAGGAGCAGGCTCAAAATGTCGAGTAATCCTTATCCGGGACTGTTGGTGGTTATTTCCGGACCATCCGGCGTAGGCAAAACTACCATCTGCCGCGCCTTGGTCGAGCGAGTCGCAGCTCAACTGAGCGTCTCAGCCACTACTCGCCCCGCCAGTTCGAAAGAAAGTAATGGCAAAGATTATCTTTTTCTTTCGGACCAGCAGTTCAAGCAACACCTCGACGACGGCGACTTTCTCGAGCACGCCGAAGTGTTCGGCCACTCCTACGGTACCTTGACCAAGCCCGTCACCGAGGCCCTGCATGCTGGCCGAATCGTGGTTCTGGAAATAGATGTCAACGGAGCGAAACAAATTCGTCAGCGTTTCGACCAGGCCAAGATGGTCCTTGTTCTTCCGCCCGCTCAGGAGAGCCTCTCCGACAGGCTCAACGGCCGCCAACGCGACGACCAGACCGTCATCGCCGAGCGACTGGCCAAAGCTGACGGTGAAATCCGCTTTGCCCGCGAATCCGGATGTTACGATTACACTATCGTTAACGATAATCTCGAAGAAGCTATAAATCAGGTTG
>SDBV01011223.1_pt1 | contig 11639 bp, 9 predicted proteins | sample 2277081 | NCBI WGS metagenome assembly SDBV01 (sample SAMN10402039, study PRJNA504765) | marine sediment metagenome | isolation source: marine sediment core GS10_PC15, 223 cmbsf | place: Arctic Ocean: Southern Knipovich Ridge | collected 2010
GTATAGGCGGGGGGTACTTCAGCGGGTTGTTCCCGTCCTGGAATTCCAACCGTGCTCGTACAGTCGGTAATCGATAGCTCATCCAGTTCCGCCCGCCATCCCGTGAATGCAGCAGAACCCCGAAGTCTTTCCCGCCCCCCAACGCACGCAGAACCACATAAGCGTCCCCGTCCCGGTCAAAGACGACTCGCTGATCGGGAAAGTAGCCGGACCGGAATATCCTTTTCTCCCAGTGTGGAATATCCGACGCTACCGAATCTACGAACGGAATCTCTACCCAGCGATTCGCCCCGTTGAGCGTCTGGATCCCCTTTTTAGTTCGTATGTGGGGGCGGTTCTGCTGGTCAAACGTGACGGCATTGGGATAGAATCGAGGCCGATACCCGAGGAGTTCCCGCTCCCCTCGCCAGTATGGTTGGTGTTTTATAGGGGCCGACACAGGCCCGGGAACGGCCAGTTCCCGCCAGACGGACGTGTCCCGCCGTGCGGTCGATTGGCTCCACACCCGGCCCGCCGGGCACAGAAGCAGCACGATGGCTGTCAGCACACCGCACCACACCCCAGTTCCACCAAGCCGCGGAAACCCTCGCTCACTGCGGTTCCCAAGCCAGTCCGGAAAAATCCTGCCAAATCGCATGGTCTCTGTTTCTCCCACGATATCGCCCGTCATTAAGCCCTTCCAGTATAACACCCGGTTCGACTACTTGTCGCGGCCAGAAAGCGGATTACTTCCGAAGGAATTGAACAAGGCTGCCGATATTAATGTATAATTGCGAATAACCTTGACATCCAAATATTGCGTGTTTGCATTATGACATTGGAGACCTGCATCGTGTCATTGCAGGCCTACAACGGGGCATTGTAAGTTTACATCGTCGCAAAGTAAGCTCCATCTTTGTCCGATAAGACAGTATACTAAAGGCATATTAGGTTGGTGCATTCCGTGCGTGGCGGGATGTCGCCTTGATATTGTTTTCTTACCTTTGTTTTTCAAAACCCCGAGATAAGCCACTGTGAAACGTGGTGGAGAGTAAGGTAGAAATGTCTACCAAAAAAGGATTTATACTAATTGAATCACTGGTGGTGACCCCCATCATCGCCCAGCTGGTTTCGATCCTCCTGCCCAGTCTCAGCCGGGCCAAGGAATTGGCCAAGAGAGTAAGCTGCGCAGCAAATCTCCTCGCCATTGGCAAGGGCGCCCATTTATCGGGGAGATATTCTTGTCTGTGAAGGATCACTTTGACGTGGTTTTTTCAAAGTCTGACCAACCTCTGCAGGTAGACCTTGATCGCGCCGAGTTTATCCGAAGTCACATTCCCAAGGGTGTCCACACAGTTTTAGATGTGGGATGCGGAACTGGAATTGTTACTCGTCTTCTTTCAGGAAAATACGAGATCATGGGGCTGGAACTTTCCAGTGTCGGCGTTCGAAAGATCACTGAGCTTGGAATTCCCTGCCAGCAAGGAAGTATTGCCGAAATCCCATTCCCCGATAGGAGTTTCGACCTGGTCATGTCTTGCGAAGTGTTCGAGCATCTTGATGATGAACTCTTCTCGCAAGGACTGGGTGAAGTAGCAAGAGTAGCATCGAAGCATGTGTTGGTTACCGTCCCCAATAAAGACAGGTTCCGGTCTTTAAGACGGGAGTGTCCGAACTGCCGTACGATTTGTGTGCCATGGGGACATATACGCACCTTTGGCGTTGACAGCATTCGGCAACTTTTTGACGATTTCGGTTTCGCGCCCCAGGAAGTACGGACTTTTGGTCCGTCCGTTCCGAATGAGCATAGATTGATTAGACGATTGTTGAGATGGCACCGCTGGTTTTACAATCCCCTTCGTCCCGGAGGGAGGTGTCCTGTCTGCAAATACCTCGTTCCTGGACCGCCATTGGGAAGGCCGAAACTTAATGACCTTATTACCCATCCGTTGCTCACATGCGCCCACATCCTTGATTTCTTGGCAAACAAGTTATCTCCGAAGTGTCAGAGATGGATAATAGCGATTCATGAGCGCCAATCAGATGGATCATGAGTGAAGTTGCCCGCGATTGGACAACCGATGAAGGCTTTTTCAGAATGGGGGTATACTTTTTCAGTACAATGCATAAATGACAAAAAGTCGAACAGTTAAAGTAGCCATTCTGGCGTTTGGGAGATTTCTAACCGTGTGCGCGGGGATCCTCTCCGCAGTCATTCTTTCACGTCTTTTTTCAAAAAGTGACTACGCCACATACCGGCAGGTACTTCTTGTATTCACGTTCGCCACGCCGATTCTTTTGCTTGGGTTACCGGAGGCGCTGTATTACTTCCTGTCCGTTGAAAAGAAGCGTCCGCGATCCGTTCTCATGGAAAATCTTTTAGTGATAGCAGTTACAAGTACGCTGCTTTCACTGTTCCTGCTGCTTGGGGGGAACAGGCTGCTGGCGAAGGGGTTCGATAATCCGGCGTTAGCCGGGGTGCTTCTGATCATGGCGCCTTATCCACTATTTTCCATGCCGTTGAGGTCGCTCAGGTCTTGTCTTGTAATCCATGACCGGTTCAAGTTGGTAGCCGTATTGGATGTTCTGGACCGCGTTCTGATGCTATTGTTCGTAGCAGTGGGTGTTCTTATCTGGGGAACACCGACCGCCGCGGTGGCGGGTGTGGTGATCGCAGCCTGTATTACATTTGGCCCTGCCATGTGGTTTGGGATGTCTTCAACGCGTGGCCCGGGCAGTTGGCGCCCGTCCGCTCGCAGCATGTGGAATCAGGTGGGATATGCCGTTCCTCTCGGGCTGGCGACCATGATAGGCACGATCATGCGCTCCCTCGACAAGATTGTTGTCTCGTCAATCCGCCCCTTGGAAGAATATGCCGTTTTTGTCAACGGTGCCATGGAGATACCACTTATTGGCGCTATTACCGGTTCGGTTATGATGGTTCTGTTTCCTGAAATTGTGCGGCTTTGCAAGGGTGGAGATACTGACGCGGCAATTAGGTTATGGCAGAAGGCGGCCGAGAAATGCGCCCTGTTCATTTTTCCCTCCATGTGTGTAGTGATTGCGATGGCGCCGGAGATTATGTCGGCCCTCTATTCCAGGAAATATATCGAATCGGCAGCTGTATTCCAGATTTACGCCTTGCTGCTTCCAGTGCGTATAGTAACGTGGGGGATAATGTTCATGGCTGCAGACAGAAGTCGCTTGATACTCCTCAAGTCAGTAGTCGGACTGGTAATCAATCTTGTGTTGAGTGTCCTGTTCGTATGGATGTGGGGATTACTCGGGGCGGCTATCGGGACTATCGTCACAATCTACGTCTGGGATCTTCCCTTCAGTATTGTGGGCCTCGGTAAGATATATAATACCGGTGTTCGCAGGCTTCTTCCTTATGGATATCTGCTGAAGGTATTTGCGATTTCGGCGGCTGCGGGCGTTGTCTTCGTCCCGAACTGGTTTTGGCGTGGAGGTATTACGGACAACGACTGGTTACTACTTGGGATCTATCTCCCGGGATATACTACGTTGCTTCTGCTCCTGTTCAGCGTCTTCAAGATAGTGAGCTTTTCTGCTATTCTCAAGGATGTACGGAGTATGATAAAAAAATAAATATTGGAATTGGCGCCGAGGAATCTCGACGCCAGATGTTCTCTTACGTCGCACTAAAGGGTATGAGAGACGCGCACAAGGAACACGACCAGGGAGACCATGGGCCTTGCGCAAGTGTTCGTGGAAATACGTGTTGCAAATAGGCTGTCCAGGCTGGATACTCCTGCTGATTCCTGCCCCGAGTAAGGAGTAGCCGGAACGAATGGTGTAGGTGTGATGAGAGACGTGGTATGAAGATAATCAATGTTGTGGGAGCGCGGCCAAACTTTATGAAGATCGCGCCCCTTATGGATGCGTATAAACGATTGTCGTCGATAGAGCCCGTTCTTGTACATACCGGCCAGCATTACGACAAACGAATGAGCAGTCTGTTCTTCGACCAGTTAGGCATTCCTCAGCCGGATATCAACCTTGGAATCGGGTCCGCCTCCCATGCTGTGCAGACAGCGAAAATCATGGAAGCGTTCGAGCCGGTACTTCTTGAGCATAAACCGGCCGCCGTTTTGGTCGTCGGGGATGTGAACAGCACCGTGGCGTGTGGGCTGGTGGCTGTGAAGTTGGGCGTGAAGCTTGTGCATGTCGAAGCCGGCCTGAGAAGCTTCGACAGGCAGATGCCCGAAGAAATCAACAGGGTGGTTACCGATGCCTTGAGCGACCTCCTTTTCTGTACCGAACCCAGCGGCGTCGCCAATCTCCGCCGGGAGGGGGTTCCGGATGAAAAGGTTTTCTTGGTAGGCAATGTGATGATCGATACGTTGCTCCGACACAAAGAAACGGCAGAGGACTCTACCATTTTAGACGAACTGAACTTGGTGGCCGGTGCGTATGCGGCGATGACGCTCCATCGTCCCGCCAATGTCGACGACCCGAAGGTTTTCTCCGGGATCATCGACGCCCTGGAGGTCATTCAAAAGGATATGCCCATTATTTTCCCGGTGCATCCGCGCACCCGACAAAAAATGGATAGCAAACCGTTGCGCGAACGGTTGTCGAACATGCACGGCTTGCGGATCATGGATCCCCTAAGCTACCTGGACTTCCTGAAACTCCTTTCTTCGGCACGCATTGTGCTTACGGACTCCGGTGGCATCCAGGAGGAAACCACAATCCTGGGCGTCCCGTGCGTGACAATTCGAGAAAACACGGAACGCCCCGTGACGATTGATGTTGGCACAAATATCCTTGGCGGGGTCCGATGTGATAGTATCCTCTCAGCCTACCGAGATAAAATGAATGACACGCGCGAGCGATCGACGCCTGAATTGTGGGACGGTAAGGCCGCCGAACGCATCGTGAAAATACTGCAGGAACAGTTGTAACGCCGGGAATGACCCTTGGAGAAAGAACTTGAAGTCGCCAAAAAAGCGAATCCTATTCATCACGCAACTGGAAATATGGTCGATGACGACGATCGAAGCAGGTGCGACGATGGGCAACCAGTCGATATACAGCACCATGCTCGGGTATGTTCGGAATGGCTACGAGGTTCATCTGCTGACCAGCAGCGAAAGACTGAAAGGGCCTTTGCCCTTACCGAAAGAAATCATCGTCCACAGGCATCCGATGCCCGGGCGGCCTGTCGTGAGAGGTTTTCGGAAAATCCGCAACTTGCTCGACTGGGGATCGAAGAGAAGCAGTCAATCGAAATCCGAGAATACGATTCAAACGGATCTGGACTACAAGAAATATCGGGTGCTTCATCTCGTGTTGGTTTTCTATCTATGGATGTCCTTCTGGACGCTTCTGCTTTCGTTGCGACACCGATTCTCCGCCTACTATGGCTACGAAATGTTCGGCGTACCGGTGGCCTGGTTTTGGGGGAGGTTTTTTGGGCGTGGCGTGGTGTCCCGGTTCCAGGGAACGCTCATGTCCAAATACGTCAATGATGTTTCGAAGCTCAGGTACAACTGGACGCACACCATGCCGATGCGATTGCCAACCGATCTGCTGGTCATGGCCAACGACGGTACCCAGGGTGATCTCGTGCTCGATGTCCTCGGTGTACCGAAAAGCCGCTACGTGTTCTGGCGGAATGGCGTCGCTTTCGAAGAAAAGGAACTGGACCCGGATTTCGACCCGACGAAATTCAGGGCCCAGAACGGATATGACGCGGATACGGTGCTGTTTCTCAACGCCAACAGAATGGTCTACTGGAAGCGGTTGGAACGCCTGGTTAACGCCGTGGCTCTTGTTCCCAAGGACAGGAAATTCAAGGTGCTTCTCATCGGAGACGGCTCGGAGAAGCCGGGGTTGGAAGAGCTCGCGCATAAACTCGGCGTCGAGGATCGGATTGACTTCCTGGGCATTATGGAACACCGCCACGTTCTGGATTGGCAGAGAGCAGCGGATTCGCTGATCGGCACGAGCGATTTTACCAACGCAGCCAATCAGATGATCGAAGCCCAGAAGTTGGGGGTCCCGTATATTGCTGTCGATACCGGTGATACGAGCCGTCTGCTGGAGCACGAAGTCAACGGCTTGCTTGTGAAGGAGCCGGATGATTATCAGGGCATAGCGGACGCCATGACGAGGTTGATAGATGCCCCCGAACTGCGTCGCAAACTCGCTGAGGGTGCCTTAGAAGTCGGCCGGAAGAAAATCCTTACCTGGCCCGAAAGGATGAACAAAGAAGTCGCCGAACTAGAGAAGCGCCTGGGTCTGAACTACGATTAACCTCCGCCCGAAGCGAGGCGGAATTATAACCCACCGAAGGAGTAATGTTGAAAGTATATGTGGTTTCATCGATATACCCCCGGTCCGGCCGTACGACGTTTGGAACGTTCGTCAGGGATCAAAGCGCCGCCCTTCATTCGCTGGGAGTGGATGCTCGTGTGTGCAACCCGGTTCCTTTGCTGCCGTGGCCCATTCGATATCTCAAACGCTACCGGGACAAGAAGCCGGATCCCACATTTGTCGATGCCCTTCCCGTGGAACGCCTGTGGTGGTGGACGCTACCGTTCAGCCTACTCGAAACCACTCTGAGACACCACTGCCACCACGGTGTGGACCGGGTGATGAAGCGGCTGTTCGGCGGTCAGGTTCCGGATATCCTGCACGCACATACATTGTATCCAGTGGGAATGGTATGTAGCCGAATGACCCGACCGCTGGGGCTTCCTCTTGTGGTCACTGTCCATGGCGCCGACAGCCGCGTGCAACTCGGGCATCCTCATCGCCGGGCGGGAGTGATCGAGGCCTATGAAGCGGCCGAGAAAGTAATCTGCGTCAGTGAGACGATCAGGAAGGATATCATCCGCCAGGGCCTGTGCGGGGATAAACTGGTTACCATCCACAATGGAGTGGACCTTTCGCGGGTGTATAGCGGCCCGGCCGTGGCGGAACTGCGACGGCGTTTCGGAAATAGGCCCATAGTGCTGAGCGTTGCTCATCTCCGCCTACCAAGCAAAGGGATTGATCTCACGATCAAGGCATTTGCGTCGATATGCCGGTCGGGTGAATCAAACGATGCTGTGCTTGTGGTCGTCGGCGACGGTATTTTGCGGTCCGATCTGGAGGCCTTGGCCCGGGGACTTGGCATTGCGGAGAAAGTCTTCTTTGAGGGAAACAAATCGCCCGAGGAGACAATGCACTACATGGCGGCTTGTGATGTTTTCTCTCTGCCAAGCTGGAGCGAGGCGTTCGGGCTTGTCTACCTTGAGGCCATGATGCACGGTAAACCGATCATCGCCGTGGAGGGCCAAGGCATCTCTGAGGTCGTGGAAAACGGCCGGACGGGGATGTTGGTCCCCCCGAAAGATGAACAGGCGGTTAGCGGGGCGCTGAGGCTTCTGCTCAAGCAATCTCAACTTCGTACCGATATTTCCCAAGCAGCTGAAGCGTTGGTTCAAAGCCGATTCTCCTGGGAACGCAACGCTCAAGATTGCATGGAATTATACAGTAATATATTGTCGGAAAAGAAGTTGCAGAAAGCCTTACCTGCGAGAAGTTTTGATTGACGCCTTGTGGGAAACAGCGCCCATGCGCCTTGTTGAGGACCCAAAGCAGTGCCGGATAAAAAGATCAGGATTGTAACCGTGGTCGGTGCCCGACCCCAGTTTATCAAGGCGGCAGCGGTCAGCCGTGCAATCGCGGCGCACAATCGTTCCGGGGAAGGTCCGAAAATCGAAGAGTTCCTGGTGCACACCGGGCAGCATTATGACGAGAACATGTCGAAAGTGTTCTTTGACGAACTGAATATATCCCCGCCGAATGTGAACCTGGAGGTGGGCTCCGGGTCTCATGGCCGGCAGACGGGGCTGATGTTGGAGTGGCTGGAGAAAACCCTTCTGGAACAGAAACCGCACTGGGCCCTGATCTATGGGGACACGAATTCCACGCTGGCCGGTGCGCTGGCGGCGGTGAAATTGCATGTTCCTGTGGCCCACGTGGAGGCAGGGCTGCGCAGCTTCAACCGCCGGATGCCCGAGGAGATCAATCGTATTGTCGCCGATACGGTCAGCACTCTGCTTTTTTGTCCAACCCAGACGGCTGTGGAAAACCTGGCCGCCGAGGGCATCTCCGATGGTGTCGAGAAGGTTGGCGACGTAATGTACGATTCGGTTCTGCACAACACCGCCCTGGCCGAGGAAAAGAGCAGCATCCTGGAGACGCTGGAGTTGAAACCCAAGTCTTACTACCTGGGCACGGTGCATCGGCAAGAGAACACGGATGATACCCGTCGGCTGAAATCGATTCTGACGGCCATGCAGAGCACTCCCTGGCCGGTGATTCTCCCCCTGCACCCCCGGACGCGAAAGAATCTGGCCGATGAATTACCACGCATTAAGAAAACCCTGCGAATTATCGAGCCGGTCCCGTACCTGGACATGCTGATTCTGGAAAAGAACGCCCGCGTTATCCTGACCGATTCAGGCGGTGTCCAGAAGGAAGCCTACTGGTTCAAAGTGCCTTGTGTAACGATGCGCGACGAGACAGAGTGGGTGGAGTTGGTTTCCGCCGGGTGGAACCACGTGGTCGGTGCTGATTTCGAGCGGATTGTCAAGACCCTGGAATCTGTTGAGCGAGAGGGTCTGGGCGCAACGTTGTCTCGGACGGAAAACCTCTATGGCGAGGGACGCAGTTGCGAGGGTATAATAAAGCATCTGGTTCTGCGGTACGCGGGTTAAGCCCCAACCCCTCGCAGCAGGAAATACAAGACATGGTAGGCGTATCGTATTCAGTTGGAGTTCAGAAGTCAGGCGCGTATTCCGGTTTCCTGGAATACGAGGAGCCCGCCAAGTTCAGCCCCTTCAAGGCGCTGTGGCTGGCGCTGCTTATGAGTCTGACGATGTTCAGCCCCATCATCATCATTCACCCGCGCTTCAGTTCGCTGAAAATCGAGGACCCCCTTCTTATTGCCACGTTTCTGTGTTTGATGTTCCAGTCCCGACGACCGGGAGAGGGCCTTCTGGGAGGTTGGGCAGGTCGCCCTGTTTTTCTTCCCTATATATGTCTCCTGTCCTGGGTATTCCTTGTAACGGTGATTGCTACTTTGGCCAGTCCGCACGCCGAGCGGATAGCTCTAGTGCTGGGCGGTGTCGTCGGCCACGCGAAGGGCCTGGTCCTTGCCATTGTTATTCTTCTGATGGTTCGGGACAAAAAGACCGAGCGCTTCCTGGGGACGGTTGTACTTGGGCTGCTGTTATTGCAGTTGATGGTGCTGTATCTTCAGAGGTATGAGTTGCTGGGCATACACAGCTGGCTGACTCCGCGCTATCGCCGGGCGCCGGGGGGCCCGGAGGAGGCATATCGCTTCGCGACCGGCCTTCGCGCGTCCGGAACATTTGGCAATCCAAACGACGCCGGCTTGGCTGTGGGATTGTTGGCAGGCTTGGCCGTCGCACGTGCTGTTTTTGGTCGTGGGACGATTCGTCGAACGGTCTGCTTTTTGGCCGGTATGTTCGGCGTGGTCGTGACCGTCCTTTATGCCAGGAGTCGCGGTGGATTAGCAGCGTCGCTGGTGGCTTGTCTTACGTCTCCCCTGATCGTACTGCTCGCACGCGGGAAAAGGGGGACATCCGGGATATGGTTGGTGGTCTTTGTTGTCCTGTTCATGATCGGTTCGGTCTATCTGGGACTCTCTAAAGAGGCAGAAAGGTTTGCCGTATTTACCGGTGAGCAGAAGATAATAGAAGAGTTGAGCTTCGCTGGTCGGATCGGCAACTGGAAACTACGATTGCAGAACATGGGGGCAGGAATCATCCTGGGCGAAGGCGAGTATGCCACCTATGGCATCGCGACGGACAATGGATTCCTGACCCGCTTGATGCGCGGCGGGTTTCTGGGGTTGGGCTTATACCTCTGGCTTCTAATCGGCATCATGATGATCTTTTTCAAAACGCTGATAGCTCGGGGAGTCAAAGATGACAATATCTATCTGATGGTGGGCAGCTTAGCGATGGCTCTGGGGGTGTTTGTTGGCAACATGTCCAATGATCCGTACAATAATAACCGTTTGTGGGCCATATTCATGATGGTTGTGGCGTTAGGGTTGTGTGTGCGTCGAAGAATCCTGTGTGGGGATGTTTCCGAAAGGGATTACAACATTCCCTGAGCTCTTCGGCGTTTCAGGAGGGGCGTGACTTTTGTCAGCGGCGAGACGCGTTTTGACATGGGAGACATTTTTGAGGGGTGGTATCCCCAGACCTTGTGAAATAGTTTGGGCGCAGAAGCCGGAATCACCATGCGAATTCTTTACTTTCTTTCGGAGAACCTTAATAAGACGGGCGGAGGAATTGTGCACTTCATGTCTGTTGCGCGTGGTCTGGAAAAATTAGGCCATAACGTAACGATCATGGGGCCTCAATACTATACGACCATACCGAGATTCAGAGGCCTCAAGACCGCCTTTATTCCCCTGCCCGGACGAAGCATGCTGACGTTCCTTCTGTACCACTTTCTGGCGGCGTTGCTCATGCCATTTGCAGTTTTGATATTCCGTCCCCAGGCGATCCTGATTCGGGGTGGGGCAGGCATCGAATTCTTGTTCATGTGGATCGCTCGGATGTTCAAGGTTCGCGTGGTATTGGAAGTGAACGGGGTTCCCTGGGACGAACAGGCCAGTCGTGGTTTCCCGGCTGCGTTTGTCCGATTCAGCCGGTTCCTGGGTACCCTGGCCGTCCGTGCGGCTCACCGGATCATCAGTGTAACTCCCGCCATCGGACAGGAGTTGGTTCGGGCGACCGACATATCGCAGAATTATGTGTTCCCGGTTCAAAACGGGGCTGATCCTGAACTATTCGGTGATTCCGACGGCCGGGAAATCCGCAAACGCCTGAGGATTCCCGAGAAAGCCTTTGTCGTGGGCTATGTCGGGAACTTCTGTACCTGGCATGGGGTGGAGGAAATGGTCAGGTCGGCTGCGCATCTGCCCGCGGACCTGCGCAGGGATATCCGGTATTTGTTTGTCGGAGACGGGGAAAACTGGGAGCAGGCCAAGCAGATTGTTAATGAATGTGGCCTGGCGGAAACTGTGTTCCTTCCCGGCCTGGTGGGATACGCCGAAGTGCCGAATTATCTGGCAGCGTTTAATGTGGGCCTGACGATCAATAACAATCCGATGGTCGGGCGGTATGGGTTTTCTCCATTGAAGTTCTGGGAATACCTGGCGGCTGGCCTTGCGGTCATCGTTCAGGACAATTGCAATCTTACCCCGCTCGTAACCGAATATGACATGGGTCTGATTGCCATGGATTCGTCCCCGCGGAAAGTTGCCTCGGTTGTTCTGGAGGCCTATCGTCGCCGGGAGGAAATGGGACAAATCGGCAAGAGAAATCGGAAGCTGGTATTCGAGAGGTTTTCATGGCTGCACGTATCTGGGAGGGTGGCAGCGGTGTGCGCCGGCGAAGTAAAAGGACTGGCCGAGCCTCTCGGTGGAGAATCCTGGTGTTCTGTTGAACGCAATTAGAGCAGCCCCCATACACGCAGAAGGTCTTCATGCACTGACCACATTGTCTGTTTTAAGATGTCCTAGGAAAATCGCTTACAGAAGGCTGACCTGTATGAACTAACATTGGTTCGATTACGGAAGGGGCTTTAAATGCCTCTATAGT